>Ga0116170_10002740_pt1 | contig 16816 bp, 15 predicted proteins | sample AD_JPNHW1_MetaG_FD_89797 | JGI IMG/M metagenome (GOLD analysis project Ga0116170, IMG submission 89797) | Active sludge microbial communities of municipal wastewater-treating anaerobic digesters from Japan - AD_JPNHW1_MetaG | ecosystem: Engineered > Bioreactor > Anaerobic > Digestate | place...
GGAAATTTGGCATCTTATAATGTAAAGCGGGAAGGACAAGAGGCATTTAATTATGCCTGTGATTATCTTGGTGTTTGTAACGGAAAATGGGTCGATGCGTTTGATGTGAATACAAACTGTTGGCTTTCAGATTCTTTTTCGGTCGAAAATGGCGAACTGATTCTTCATAATGAGAAAAATATCGGGGTTGCTTTGTATCGGCCTCCGGTACCGATTGACCTGAATTGTGAATTTATTTTTCAGGCGAAGATCCCAAGGGATAAAAACTCATCCAAGGTGGGAGTATGTCTGGGATGGGATGGTCCCGAAAACTATTATCTTTTTGAAATTTCTTATGGGGAATCCTATTCTGCTCTTTGTTATGAAGATGGAGTTTACAAGCCATTGATTGAAGGGCGCAGACCCATTGAGAAAAAGGGGGATAATTCTAACGAAATCCGAATTAGCCGCAATGGCACAAATCTGATTGTTGAGGTGAATCAGAATATTGAAATGGTGATCCCTGCTCCCCGGTTCAAAACCTCAACGATTGGTTTGATGACTCGTTCGAAGGGTAATGCCCGGTTCATGGATTTTGGGTTTACCTATTCGGTACCGAAGGACAGTTGGTTGTATACGAACCCCAAAATTGGCAAAGGAACCGGTTTTTTTATTTCTACTTCGGGGAGAATCTTAACAACGTATGATGCCGTAGCTGGTGCCAAAAGCATTTTTGTGAAGGGTAAAATTGGGGAAAATATGTTTCTTCTGTCAGCGGAACTTGTCGGTGTTGAGGAAGAAAGAAATTTGGCTATTTTGCAGATTCGCGATCGTTCGTTTCATCCGTTTAAAGAATTACCTTACGGTTTTTCTCAAACCAGGCCAGTTTCTGAATCCGGGGCTTTTTCGATTGGTTTTCCCAATGCAATTAGTGGTATTTATATGCCTCCAGAAATTTTTCCAGGAAAAGTTCTCTCCTCTTCTGCTGGTTCTTCTAAGGATTTGCTCTTGGAGATGTCTTTTCGATATGGAATGATCGGGGCTCCGGTTTTTGACAACAATGCCAGCCTGATCGGAATTGTGGCCAATAAAGGGATGGAACTGAAATATTCTGAAGTTATTGACTTTTCCGAAAATTCCAGGTTAATTAAAGGCTACATAGGAGGGGCCGATGAAAACAATGTCTCTCCGTTGAGGAATAAAACCATGCAGGATAAAAATAAGGCGCTCTCCGAGATTGTTGTCATTGTGGAATCGAGAATTTTTGATTCGGAAAAGAGAGCCGAAAATTAAATTTCGCTCTCTTTCAGTCGTTCCGAGTTTTCTTCAATCTGAAGTTTTTCAATAATTTCCGAAATATCGCCGTCGATGATGGCTGGCAGGTTGTACATGGTTAACCCGATGCGGTGATCGGTAACCCTTCCCTGTGGCCAATTGTAGGTTCTGATTTTTGCAGAGCGGTCGCCGGTCGACACCATGGTTTTACGCCGGGAAGCAATTTCGTCGATGTATTTCTGGTACTCCATGTTGTAAATACGGGTACGCAACTCAGTCATTGCTTTTGCAAGGTTCTTGATCTGCGATTTTTCATCCTGACAGGTTACCACGATTCCTGTGGGAATGTGGGTAAGCCGTATGGCCGAGTAGGTGGTGTTTACACTTTGTCCGCCGGGACCCGATGAACAGTAGGTGTCTTTTCGGATGTCGGTTTCTCTCAGTTCAATATCAAACTCTTCGGCTTCGGGGAGAACAGCTACCGATGCGGCTGAAGTATGGACACGACCCTGGGTTTCGGTTTGAGGAACCCGCTGAACCCGGTGTACCCCCGATTCGTATTTCAATATCCCATAAACACCTTCACCGGTCACTTTGGCTACAATTTCCTTGTATCCACCCGAAGTTCCTTCGCTGGCGTTGGTTACTTCGAGCCGCCATCCTTTGCGTTCACAAAATTTGGAATACATGCGAAACAGGTCGCCGGCGAATATGCTGGCTTCGTCGCCACCGGTTCCGGCGCGGACTTCAAGAATCGCATTTTTACTGTCTTCGGGATCGGCTGGGACCAACAAGAGTTTGATCTCCTGCTCCTTGGGCGATAGCTGGCTTTCGAGCGTTTCAATCTCTTCCTTGGCCATCTCGCGCATTTCGTCGTCGGTTTCGGTAGCCAGCATCTCTTTGGCCGACTCAATGTTGTCGGCAATATTTTTGTAATCTGAAAAAGCTTTTACAAGATCTTCCAACCGTTTGTATTCCTGATTCAGTTTAACATACCGCTTCATATCCTTCATTACATCGGGGTCGGTGATTTGTTGCCCCACTTCATCGAAACGGAATTTTATGTTTTCAAATTTCTCCAGTAAACTCTTGTCTGCCATAACATCTTCAAATTACAAATAACAAAATTCAAGTAAAAAATCTAGTAACAAAAATGATGCTTCGACTATCCTTCGCAACCTTCGTACCGAGCATTGCGCATCCAGCATCCAGATTCGAGCATCCCCGCCTACGGTGGGCAGGCAGTGTCGAGCATCGAACATCCAGCATTAGCACCTAATACTCAAACGTGCCGTGAGCTGATTTTATGGTGAGTTTTTTGCTTTCGGAAGTTTCAACATACCCGATTATTTGGGCATCGATGTTGAACGATTTAGAAATTTCGATCACCTTTTCGGCAACTTCCGGCGAGGTGTATATCTCAAAACGATGTCCCATGTTAAACACCTTGTACATCTCTTTCCAGTCGGTTTTCGATTCGGACTGAATAAGTTGGAATAGCGGAGGAGTAGGGAAGAGGTTGTCTTTGATTACATGGACGTGATCGACAAAATGCATGACTTTGGTTTGAGCGCCGCCCGAGCAGTGGATCATCCCGTTGATTTCGCTGCGGTAACCATCCAGAATTTTTTTGATAACCGGAGCATAGGTACGGGTAGGCGAAAGAACCAGTTTCCCTGCATCGATCCCCAAATTTTCAATTGCCTGGGTTAATTGGTAATGCCCAGAATAGACCAGACTGGAAGGAACCTCGGGATCGTAACTTTCGGGATATTTTGTGGCCAGGTAGTTGGAAAATACATCGTGTCGGGCCGAAGTCAATCCGTTGCTGCCCATGCCTCCGTTGTACGAGGTTTCGTAAGTTGCCTGTCCGGTTGACGAAAGTCCTACAATTACATTCCCCGGAGCAATCCGGTCGGCACTGATCACATCGGCCCGTTTCATCCGGCAGGTTACCGTGGAGTCGACAATGATGGTTCTGACCAGGTCGCCTACATCGGCCGTTTCGCCTCCCGTAGGGATGATGGTTACTCCCATGTAGGAAAGCTCTTTGCAAAGTTCATCGGTTCCATTGATGATGGCTGCAATTACTTCGCCCGGGATTTTATTTTTATTCCGTCCGATGGTTGACGATAGCAGGATATTATCGGTAGCGCCGACGCAAAGCAGGTCGTCGATATTCATAATGAGTGCATCCTGAGCGATGCCTTTCCACACCGAAAGGTCGCCGCTCTCTTTCCAGTAGAGGTATGCCAGCGACGATTTTGTTCCGGCGCCATCGGCATGCATGATGTTGCACCAGTTGGGATCGCCACCCAGATAGTCGGGTACGATTTTACAAAAAGCCTTTGGGAACAATCCTTTATCGATGTTCTTTATTGCATTGTGTACATCTTCTTTTGATGCCGAAACACCCCGCAGGTCGTATCTGCCCTTTTCACTCATTGTCCAAAAAAATAATCCGCCGCAAAGATACTATTTTTTACTATTTCCGAAGAAGGTGATTTAACGTTCGTTTTTTTGTGCTTTAATGCTGTTTCGATATAAAAATACGATAGTGAAACATAACCTTTTGTCTGTTTTTGTTTTTCTGTCAGATCATTTCGAATGGGTTATTTTTTTATGATCTTCAGCGATTGACCGACTGTGCCATTTATGATTACCCTGGCTACATACAGGCCACTACCGAGTGATGCAAGTTTTGGATCGCTTAACGCCAAACTTCCGTGCGATGGAATATTTTCAGGGATTGATTCGTATTTAAGCTGGCCAGTCATGTCATAAACTTTTACACTCACCGTGCTTTCGGTTTCGGAAATAAACCTTAATGTCAGCTGCTCTTCAAAGGGATTAGGAAAAGCCTGAATGTTGACATTGCCAGAAGCGAGCTGGTCGGTACCTACAACTTTCAGCGGGTAATAAATCTTGTCGATATTTTCATCGATCCAGCTGAGACGAGCCAGAAGCCAGTCTTCCATGGAAGCCAGTTCACTTTCATAATCCAATGCTTTATATCCCTGCCAGAAAATATTTTTATCAATCACCGGCCAAATTTCATAGTTTCTTTCCCGAGCAAGCTGAACATCGTCGACCAATTGGTGGAACATATTGAATATGGAATCGTTGCTCAATGTTTTAGCCCGAAGCTCATGCCATCGGTCCTGAAATAGTTTTACAAATTTGGTGTCCTGAAAATAGCGGGTAAGATACATTCCCTTGTTATTGGCGTTGTAATTGAATTGCCATCCCGAAGTTAAGTTGCCTTCCTGAAATATGCTGTTACCAAAGGCGATGTCGCAATCCCAGATTGGGCCAAATTTTATCCGTCCATCTTTGTCATCGCGGTCTTTGTACATATAGGTGCTGTAAATGTATCCGTCGGGATTTTTAACCAGTTCATTAATAATGATGAAATCGACCAGTGAAGTGTCGCTGGCATATTTTCTGAACCCTTTCGCCGGATCGTTAAAATCGTTGGTCTTCAAGAGAAGTGAATCATAAGAAGTAAAGAACCTTTTGAGATAGTTGGCTTGTTCGGTTGTTGGAGCATCGGGATAAACAATTTCCCGGCCTTTTACGTAGACACTTCCTTTTGGGAAAACATCGGCTTTGTCGTATTTGAAAATATAACCTCCGGTTACGTCCATCCCTGAAATATCGGTTTCTTTTAATTTTGAAACATCAACCCGGTTTTTATCCCGTTTGATCTGTTCCGTTAGGATGTAGAGTCCCTGAGACTGACCGTTCATGATCACTTCACAAAATCGGGTGCGGGGGGCATAGTTTCCCATGCGGGTTGCCAGATTGTAGGCTAATTTATTTCGCACCTGGCTTTTATCGGCAAACGGCCCAAACAGGATCCAGTCGCTCTCTTTGGGCATTCCAAGCAATGCCAGGCTGGTATCCGAAAGCTCTTCATCAACCAATTCTATCCGGTACGATTTTTTTGCGAAGTCCCTTGACGATTGTCCTCGGGTTCTGATGTTTATCAAACCGTTATATTCGTTGTATGGATCGGTAGGTTTATTAAATTTTCCGGTTCCGTTATTTACGATCCCCATGCGGGCTGTTGTCCAGTTTCGCTGGTCATAGGTGATTCCATTTTGGTCGGTTTCAATGACAATCAGCGGGAGATCGGTTGAATCGACCTCTTCCGGTTTTAAGTAGCGGGCTGTGAAGTCGGCATAGTTGTAGGTCTGATATGTAACATTGCTTAAGTCGATTACATAAGGTGCAAAGAAGAGATCATCCCCAATAGTGTCGTTGATGATATGCACTGCCACAATATTTTCGCCGTCTACCAGGCAATTGGCAAGAGTAGCAGAATCGAGATAAATTCCGTTGGGGTGGGTTATCTGGCTGGCGCTTTTCAGGAACTCAGCCTGGTGCGACCGGATCGCAACGGTGTTGTAAGGAGGAAATTGAATATTTTCATCAGCATTGACCCTGGCAATTTCAACGCCATTCAGATAGGCAATGAACCCATCGTCGAAGTCGGCGGCAAAATCAATACATTTTATTTTTGCTTGATCGGCTACATTGAAAAAGAACCTGACATACAATGATTTTGCCGAGGGGTCAATCATTCGGTATCCTTCGTCGCCATAACCAAATCCAACGACTGCCGAGTCGGTTGTCCATGCAGAGTCATCAAACTCCGGCTTGTACCACGATGGGTCGGGCTCGGAATAGGCAGCATAATATTTCAGATTTTCGTAGTGCCGGGTTCTGTAATTTGAAAAGAGAGAAACCTGCGAGAAAAGAACGAGAGGGGAAAGTATGGAAAAAATCAGGGCTGCGAGTGTGTACTTTTTTCTCATTTTAAGATGGTTATGTTATTCGTTAGATACAATAATGACACCTTGGACTATAAGTGCCCTTATTTTTTTATGGGGATTTTATTAATCACCCTTATTTCAGTGGTGTAACATGTTGCGAATAATCGACAACAGGATGTAAAGTACAACTACTCCGGTTAATCCCGGAATTTTGAAGATCAGGATCAACAATGCGGAAGAAATGATCAGGATATATCGAAACTGATTGTTTTTCCAGCCGAATGTGCTGAATTTTAAGGCAAAGAGGGGGATCTCTGAAACCAGAAAATAGGAAAAAGCCATTACAAACAGCGTGATGATGATTGGATGGTTCAGGCTACAAAGAAAATGATCGGGCTTGAAAATGAAGGTGTAGCAAAGCGATGCGAAAAACATGGCATTGGCGGGAGTTGGCAGTCCAATAAATTCACTTTTTTGCCTTTCATCGATATTGAATTTTGCGAGCCGCAATGCTGAAAAAACAGGGATCAGCAGGGCCACAAGCAGGAATAACCATTGGATAAAAGAAAGATTTCCAAAAGAAATGACGTCGAGGTGCAGGTTTGTTTTCTGGACAAAGAAAATCATTGCCCCGGGAGCCAGCCCAAAAGAGATCAGGTCGGCCAGCGAATCGAGCTCTTTCCCAAAGTTGCCGCTTACTTTGAGCATCCGGGCAACAAAGCCGTCAATGAAATCGAAGAATGCTCCGGCCAGCATAAAAAGGATGGCCACATCAATTTTCCCGTCAAGCGACAGGTAGGTGGCGATGATGCCACATACCAGGTTCGATGAGGTAAACAGGCTGGGTACAAAAGCGTACCATGGTTTTTTTATTGTGTTCATTTCTTTATTCGTGCTATAACGGTTTGCGAACCGGTGACTTTTTGATCGATATCCACACATATTTCGTAATCTACAGGAAGATACAGGTCGACCCGGGAACCAAATTTGATGAAACCCAGCTGATCGTTTTGTTGGTGGATTTCGCCTTCTTTTGGGAAACATACCACCCTGCGGGCGACTGCACCAGCGATTTGGCGAACCAGAATCAGGTGTTTGTCTTTGGTCTCAATTACAACGGTTGAGCGTTCGTTCTGGGTTGATGATTTGGGTGCCCACGCAACCAGGTGACTGCCGCGTTGTCGTTTCGATAAAATTACTTTTCCGCCCACCGGGAACCAGTTAATGTGAACGTTGAGCGGAGACATAAAAATGGAAATCTGTTTCCGTTCATCGTTGAAATACTCTTTTTCAATCGTGTTCTCAATAACAACCACCTCGCCATCGCATGGGGAGATGATAGCCATTTCGTCGTTGAATGCCAGCCGGTTGGGAACCCTGAAAAAGTAGTGTATAAAAAGATAAAAGAGAATGGAAGCCACGATTAGAGGGCAAATAATCCAGAGACATTTCGTTAGCGAGATAGTCACTGAATTGACAATCAGGATAAATACAATAACGATGATGAGTGTAACCCTTCCTTCCTTGTGAGTTTTCATAGTTCTTTAATTTAGAAAAAGTGATATTAAAACATAATAGACCGGTGCAGCAAACAGTAAGCTGTCAAATCGGTCGAGAAGCCCGCCATGCCCCGGTAATATTTTGCCCGAATCTTTTACATTGAAATTCCGTTTGATCATCGATTCCACCAAATCGCCCAATGTCCCGGCAATAACAGTTAGCGAAGCAATTAATATTACCTGCAAAGTATTGAGATAATTGAAAAAGCTGAAAAACAACATGGCAATCAGAATAGCCATCACCACGCCACCAATAGCGCCTTCCCAGGTTTTATTGGGCGAGATTCGTTCAATCAGTTTATGTTTTCCCAAAAACCGCCCGACCAGATAGGCGCCGGTGTCGCCCGACCAGATAATGATCATCATCCCAATCAATAGCTCGGGTTCATAAAGCTCGGGTTGGTTGGCGTGTGGAATAAGAATCTGATTAAAAATGGCAAAAGGGAAAGCCAGGTAGATGACTCCCCAAACGGTAAAGGCTATGTTTTGAATTGGATTTTCAATGTTCCTGAATATCTCAACGATGGGAATAAGAATGATGAGTGGAAGCAAAAGTTTCAGGTATTGGTTGCCAATGAGATGGTGGGATATCAAAAACAGCAAGCTATAAATTGAAGCAGCAATCGCAAAACCGGAAACAGGAAGAGGCCTGATTGTCCCTTTTCTAATCAGCGAAAAAAATTCGTTGAGAGAAAATAAAAGGATAATCAGGAATAAAGAGGCAAATACATACGGTCCGGCAAAAATGGCTCCAATAACAACCGAAACATAAACAGCTCCGGTTAAAGTTCTTACTGCTAGATTTTTCAAAATCAACAACCTTTAATGATTTCTAACGCTTTTTCTTCATCCATTTCGTTTACGTAAACTTCAATATCTCCAAACGTTTGATAAACTGAATCTTTTTGGTTCAGTGTAACCGAATCGATTCCTTCGTTTTCAAGAAGGTTGTGGATTATCTCTGCTTTGTATAAATCGCCGGTTAAAAATACTCGTTTCCAATTTTTTTCCATGAGAAAAGGCTTTTAAATTTTTGATTCTACAACATAAAATGAAAAAACCGGGTTGAGTGAATCCTCTCAACCCGGTTTTTCTATTTTCAGTACATACGATTGTCTTTAGCGTAAAGAAATTGACTTAGGCCAATTCGTTGTTTTCAACAATGGGAGTTATCTCCTTAGCCGTGTTTTCTTCCAACTGATGCGATAGATACTTGCTCCTTGGTCCAAAAATTTCTTCAAGGTCATCGCTGAAGATCACCTCTTTATCGAGTAACCTTTCTGCCAGAATCCGATGTCCCTCCGCATATTTTTCCAGGATTTGTTTACAGCGGATGTAGGAGTGGTCGATCAGGTTTTTGATTTCGTTATCGATCAGCTCGGCTGTTTTTTCGCTGTACGGTTTGGTAAAGCTGTAATCGGTTTGCCCGGTTGAGTCGAAGAAACTAAGGTTGCCTACTCTTTCGCTCATGCCAAAATAGCAGACCATTGCAAAAGCCTGTTTGGTTACCCGTTCCAGGTCGTTTTGAGCGCCGGAAGAAATTTTGTTGAAAACCAGCTCTTCAGCGGCACGTCCTCCCAGTGTGGCACAAATTTCATCGAGCATTTGCTCTTTGGTGGTAATTGATCGTTCTTCGGGCAAGTACCAGGCCGCGCCTAATGCTTTACCTCGGGGCACGATTGTAACTTTAACCAGCGGGTGGGCATATTCGAGGATCCAGCTAACAGTAGCATGACCTGCTTCGTGATAGGCAATGGTTTTCTTCTCTTCAATTGAAATGATTTTGTTTTTCTTTTCCAACCCCCCCACAATACGGTCAACCGCAGCAAGGAAATCGGATTTTTGAACGGCATCGTGGTCATTACGGGCAGCAATCAGGGCGGCTTCGTTGCAAACATTGGCAATATCGGCGCCCGAGAAACCCGGGGTTTGCTTTGCCAAAAAGTCATTGTCAATATCGCTCGATAATTTTAACGGGCGAAGATGGACGTTGAATATCTCTTTTCTTTCGTTCAGGTCGGGCAATTCCACATGGATTTGCCGGTCGAACCTTCCTGCACGCATCAGCGCACGGTCGAGAATGTCGGCACGGTTGGTGGCTGCCAGAATAATAACTCCGGAGTTGGTATCGAATCCATCCATTTCGGTAAGAAGTTGGTTCAGTGTGTTCTCACGCTCGTCGTTCGAACCCATATTGGGGTTTCTGCCCCTGGCTCGTCCGATGGCATCAATTTCGTCGATGAATACGATACAGGGAGCTTTGTCTTTCGCCTGTTTGAAGAGGTCGCGCACACGCGAAGCTCCCACACCTACGAACATTTCCACAAAATCGGAACCCGACATGGAAAAGAACGGGACATTGGCTTCGCCGGCAACCGCCTTGGCCAGCAGGGTTTTCCCGGTTCCAGGAGGGCCTACCAGCAGGGCGCCCTTTGGAATTTTACCACCGAGTTTGGTGTATTTGGATGGGTTTTTCAGGAACGAAACAATCTCTTCGATTTCCTGTTTTGCTTCAGCCAATCCAGCCACATCTTTGAAGGTGGTGCTAACTTTCTGGTCTTTGTCGAACAATTTGGCCTGCGATTTTCCCACACTGAAAATGTTGCCTCCAGCGCCGCTTCCGGCTCCTTTGCTCATTCGCCTGAAAAAGAACCACCAGAAAAAGATGATCAGGGCAATGGGCAATAAGTACCCGATTAAATTACCCCAATCAAATGTATCATCGTATGTTACGGGTACAATTTCGGTGTCTGGAGTGTTAAATTCCTGATAGGCTTTGTCTAAATTTTCTTCAAATTTATCAATCGAACCAATGGTGAAGAAAAACTGAGGCCCAATTTTCCCAGGTTTCGAAAAACCTCTTCCAAATTTGTCCTTGTATTTGTCAAAGCTAGCATCTTTTAAGAAAATGTTTGCAGAAGCTTTGTTCACCACCACAATTTTTTCTACGTCACCATTCTTCAGCATGGTGTTTTTTACTTCATGCCAAGTTGTCTCAACTGGTTTTCCTGTCCCTGAATATAGCTGGATACCCAGTAAAATCAGGATCAGCGCCAGATAAAAAAACGTCATGTTAAACTTTGGCTTCGAGGAACCAGCGTTTTTGGGCGGGATCATATTAAATTGATCTTTATCGTCTGTCTTTTTGGCCATTATATATTAATTATCAAAGTTATACATTTTAATTTTGGCATCAGCCCACAACGATTCCAAATCGTAGAAATGGCGGGTGTCCTTTTGAAAAACATGTACCATTACGTCGGAATAATCGAGCAAAATCCATTGTGCATTGCGATATCCGTCGGAATGCCAAACATTCTCGCCAATAATTTCTTCTACGGTTTCTTCCACTGAGCGGGCAATGGCTTCTACCTGGGTGTTTGAATTTCCATGGCAGATAATATAGTGATTGCATTGTGAATTGCCGATTTGAGCCATGTCGAGATCCAGTATACTTTCCCCTTTTTTCCTCCTAACTCCCTCAATGATGGCATCAATTAATTTATCCGACGATTTATAATTTGTTATTTCATTCATATATTTATATTAGACATTGCAAAATTAAACTTTTTTACCCAATTAATTCACCTGAAATAATGTCAGATATAATGGAAAGTCCCATTGTTAAATTAGATGTAACCAATTCCTCCAACAATTATGCCATGGAGCATTTGATAAAAGAGGGATGGAAAGAAGGAACCGTGGTTTTTGCCAATTTCCAAACCAAGGGAAAAGGGCAAATGAAAAATTCATGGGAGAGCGAACCGGGTAAGAATATCCTGATGAGTATTGTTCTCTATCCCAATTTTATTCCGGTGAAACAGCAGTTTCTTATTTCGAAAGTCGTTGCGCTTGGTGTTTCGGATGTTGTCTCTCTTTGGGCAGAAAATGTGTCGGTGAAATGGCCGAATGATATTTATGTGGGCGACAAAAAGATTGCCGGGATTTTGATTGAGAATGCCTTGCTGGGAAATGAAATACTGCACACGGTTGCTGGTATTGGCTTGAATGTGAATCAGCAGACTTTTGTGTCAGATGCACCGAACCCTGTTTCTCTTGGTCAGCTCACCCATATGGAATTTGACCGGGAGGAGATTTTGCAGTTACTGATCGGCTCTATTGAGAAATGGTATGACCGGTTGAAAGCCGGGGGTCAGGAGTTGATCGATGAGGCTTTTCTTTCTCGTTTGTATCGTTTGGGGGTGGAGGCAAATTTCACGGATGAAAGTGGTGCTTTCCAGGGAAAAATTGTGGGGGTGAATTCAATCGGGCAACTCTTGATCGAAAAAAAGAATGGAAGTACGGCTGCCTATCATTTTAAAGAGGTCGCTTTTGTTGGTTAAAAGCTAATCCAACAATGGTTAATGGTAAGGAAACCGGGTCAATGCCTCCGCAATTTTGTCAACGCCTTCCTGTAATTTTTTTCCTGCCATCATTTTCATCATCACATTCAGGTGGGCATGAAGGGTTAACCTGAATTTGCATTGATATGGTGTAACCGGAAGAATCTGGATCCACAGGTATATTTCGAAAGGAATCTTTCCGGTGCCGGTAATTTTTATCATTTTTGGCGATTCCCGCTCGATGATTTGCAGCCCGGCATCACCCATTTGCGACACGTTGAAAACAACTGAGTCGCTGTCGCAGTTTACACTGTTGATTTGGATTTTTTGAGTCTGCTGGGAAATCTGAGCCAGGGTGTATTCATTGAAAAAAGTTGAAAGATTCTTAAAATCACTCAAATATTCATATACACTCTGCTGGCTGTGTGGTATGGTTTTTACCTCGCTGACGTATTTACTGGCGCTCATGGATACGGACTATGCAGGATATCAAAAAATCGTCATCTTATTTGCCCCATTCCGAGGGGTTTTTTCTCCAGCTTTGAAGGTTTTCAAAATCGGCTTTGCTGATTTCTCCGGTTTCGAGAGCCCTCTCAATAAGAATTTGGTAATTGCTGAGTGTGGTTAGTTCAACACCTGCCTCCTTGAAGCTGTCGTTTGCAACAGGGAAGTTGTAGGTAAAAATGGCAAGCATCCCAAGAACAATTCCTCCATTGTTGCTGATGGCCTCAGCGGCTTTCAGGCTGCTTCCTCCGGTTGAAACCAGATCTTCAATAACCACCACTTTTTGACCGGCATCCAAATCGCCTTCAATCAGGTTTTCCAGCCCGTGGTCTTTTGGTTTGCTCCTTACATAGATAAATGGCAATCCGAGTTTGTCGGCCACAAGTACACCAATGGCAATTGCTCCGGTAGCCACTCCGGCAATCATCTCAACATCCGGATATTTTTCTTTGATGATGCGGACAAATTGCTGGCAGATGAAATCACGGGTGTCGGGATGCGACAATACTTTCCGGTTGTCGCAGTATATTGGGGAATGCCATCCCGAAGCCCAGGTAAATGGATTCGAGGGTTGTATTTTGATGGTATTGATTTCTAAAAGTTTTTTTGTTACTTCAAGCTGAAAATCGTACATGATTGAGGTTTTTATTAATTCGTGGCAAATGTACAAAGTTTTTTTTAATGACCGGGTTGTTTTGATTGGTTCAACGTTTAAGAAATCTTTAATTCAGGGAACTCTTTTTATTGACGTTTCGGAATCGGATGAGGTTCAAAATGCGTGGTTGGCTTTTCGCGACAACACGGAGGTGAAGTGTTTGATTATTTGCAGTGACGATCAGGAAAAGGCAAAGAATTTGTTCTTTGGCCTCTTTACCATAATTGATGCCGCCGGAGGTTTGGTGAGGAATTCCGAAAACCAGCTTCTGTGCATCTATCGCTGGGGGAAGTGGGATTTGCCCAAAGGAAAAGCGGAGAAAGGGGAGAAGATCGAAGATACGGCTTTGCGTGAGGTCGAGGAAGAGTGTGGAATTCATCAGCTGGTTAGTACCGGGTTGAATTCGATTACATACCACATTTATGAACATCCGCGAAAACCGGGCGTTTGGGTGTTGAAGCCCACTTTTTGGTTCAATATGTTTTATTCGGGGAGTGAAATTCTGGTTCCTCAGGTGAAGGAAGATATTGTGGATGCCCGATGGTTTTCGAAAAAGGAGCTGGATTGTGTGATGGAAAATACCTGGGATTCTTTGACCCCTCTGTTTCAATCGTGGATCGAATCGGAATAAGTAACCAATTGATTCGTTTTTCCTGGACTTACTAAACCTCAGGTAGCACCAATTCAGAAATTGACAATTGCAGAATTAGGATTTCTAGTTTTTGGTGGCTTTCAGAATGTTGTCAAATTGCATTTCGAAATTTTCATCTGGCCACGGAGCCTGCGAACCAGCCATTCGGCCCTGTGGGTCGACCAGAAAATAGGTTGGCATAATCCGAACATTAAAAGAATCGTAGATGTCGCGGCGGGTCATTCCCCGTAAAACCGTCCATTCAAAACCGTCGGACTGTAAGGCCGCAGCATTCTTTTCAATTTCATCGTCTTCGAGGATAACAACCAACGCGAGATTTTCGTGGTATTTTTCCCAGAAACCTTTCATCAGCTCTTTATGCGGCAAGAATTTTTCGTTGTCGGAACGGGTAAAACAGAGGTACACATACTTGCCCTGGAAGTTTTCCCAGTTTACCATGTTCCCTTTGATGTCGAGCAGCGAGAGTTCCGGTGCAGCTGCACCATACATGGTTCGTGCCAGCTCGTTGAAAATTTTGGTTGCCGTTGTTTTGTGAATGGCAATGGCGGAGGTGTCCGTGATTTTCTGCAGCAGGTTAAACAAACCAACCGTATTGAATCTTTTGGAATAGAAAAGTGGTTTAACTCCTTTCAATATAATCGATTCTGCCAGCGGTTTATCAAATTTCATATCCACCGTAAGCCATTCGATCAATTGTTCATATGCTCCCGAATTGAGCAACACGCTGATTTTTTGCCCATCGGTCTGTTGCGTTGCATATTGCAGGTATTTGGTGAAAAGCTTGTCGAACAATTCACTGTATTCAGGATGGTAATAAAGAATGGGCTTGCCTACAAAATATTCGTCAATGATGGGAGTGGGGTCTTGTATGAGGGCCATGTATTTGACCATGGCAAATTTGTATGTTTTGAATTGCTCAAAATAGTTGTTTTTCGTTTCCGGAAAGATCCCCGACAGGGTATCGGCCACATGTTCGGCTGTTTCGAGCGAACGACGGTAGAATATCTGGTTCATATTTTTGCTCATCAGCATGTTGTACTGGCGGTTAAAATCGTCAATCAACAGGTTGGTCGATCCGGGCGCGCAATTTTTAATGCCGATATGAACCATTTTTGGGCGGAAATAGGGATTCGAACTGGTATTTTCGGTTTTGGGAGGAAGGATCAGTTCATACGATTCGCCCGGATCGGCAATAATCCAACCTTTATAAACGCCAAACTCGCTGTAAACCGGGGTCGTACTTTCTATTTTAAGTTCTGCGGTAAATTCACCTTTGTCGTTAACAACACCTTCGGCAATGATTTCCTGTTTGTCGGTCAGAAAATTGGGGACGACATAGAATGTGAATGAACTTCCCGCATATTCGGGAGCGGTGAAACGCAATTCGGCACCTGATAACGGCAGGGTACCTACCATAAGTAGAATTGCAAAAAACAACCTATTCAACATTCTCATTTTTAAAATATTTTTTTAAATCCAACTTTTCCGGAACAAACATACTCACATCACCATGATGGGTAATTATGTCGCGCACAACCGACGAATTGATGGGAGTGTGTTCCGGCAATGTAAGAAAAAAAACGGTTTCTATCGCAGGAAGCATCTTTTTATTTACCTGGGCAATTGCTCTTTCATACTCAAAATCAGCCGATGTTCGTAATCCTCTTAGTATATGGGTTGCCCCGATTTCTTTGCAAAAATCGACAGTGAGCCCATTGTAAATTTGAACTTCAATCTTGACTTCGGTTGAAAACAGATCTTCAATCATCCGCTTCCGGTTCTCGATGGAGAAGAGATAACGCTTTGTGTTGTTCACCCCGATCATGATAATGATCCGGTCGAAAAGCGACAATGCCCGGTTGATAACCGATTCATGACCAATCGTAAACGGATCGAATGACCCGGGAAATACAGCTATCTTTTCCATCCTTCAATCTTCACTCTACAAAACTAAAATATTTCTCGATATACGAAGGAAAAAAATTACTTTTTCGATTCCATTCCAACCGACAATTTCCCCTAAATTTAGCCATTCATAAATTGGGACGAATCAGAGATAGAACTATGTTGGTAGAGCGTGATCAGATCGGGATAATGGGAAAGATGAATTCGGGAAAAAGCAGCCTGATGAATTTGCTGACCCAGCAGGAGACCTCCATTACGGATTCAACTCCCGGAACAACGGCCGATATCAAAGTGGCCCTTCAGGAGATCCACGGGTTGGGCCCGGTGAAGCTTTTCGACACGGCGGGACTTGATGAAGCGAGCCTCCTGGGTGCGAAGAAGAAAAGTAAAGTGTTGCAGCTGCTGAAAGAGTGCGACCTGGTCCTGCTGGTGATTAATCCGGCAACCCATGCGTTCGATTCCGAAAAAATCATCTTGAACGAAGCTCGGGTGCTCGATAAACAGGTGCTGATTTTATACAACTTATTTTATGGTGACGACGCGCAACTGATCAATCAGGTGGAATTGGCCATTGGGGAATTGCGCTTTTACCCGTCGTTACGGCTTTCGGCCATCGATGTGCAATTTCGTCAGCCATTGCTGAATTTCATTCTGAAAAATTACGAACCGAAGTTCCAGCCGATGGAACTTCTCCCTTTTGTTGAAAAGGATGAATTTTATATCCTGAATATTCCGATGGACGACGAGACTCCTGCCGGGCGTTACCTGAGGCCGCAGGCAATGGCCGAAGAGTATATCACCCGGAAGTGGGCTTTCCCGGTTTCTTACCGAATGAACCTGTCGGTTGCGCGCAGTGAAAAACCCGAGCCGGAAAAGCGACGCTTCGAACAGTTTCTGGGGAACTTCAGGCAGAGGCCCAAAGCCATTATCACCGATTCGCAGGCCATGGACATTATGTCGCGCTGGGTGCCGTCGGATATTCTGCTCACCACCTTTTCGATGATGATGATCAATTACATCAGCAAAGGACGGATTAATGATTTTTATGAAGGGATTAAGGCGCTCGATACCATCCAGCCGGGCGATAAAGTGCTCATTGCCGAGGCCTGCAACCATTCGCGCATCAGCGAAGACATTGGCACCGTTCAGATTCCCCGAAAACTGAA
>Ga0116170_10002741_pt1 | contig 16813 bp, 12 predicted proteins | sample AD_JPNHW1_MetaG_FD_89797 | JGI IMG/M metagenome (GOLD analysis project Ga0116170, IMG submission 89797) | Active sludge microbial communities of municipal wastewater-treating anaerobic digesters from Japan - AD_JPNHW1_MetaG | ecosystem: Engineered > Bioreactor > Anaerobic > Digestate | place...
TGCCTATGGTCTTGTCTGGGGACTCGTCGGATCAACAGTCGCTTTGATTACCGTCTACTTTTATAAGCCGGGTGCCAAGTATCAATACAATCCCCAAGACGATTGGTACTCTATCGGGTCGAAAAGCGGGGACGCGGCATGAAGCAGACAACATCTCTGGGAGTATCGACAGTCCCCTATCAGGAAATTCCTATTTTTCAAGGGACAAAAGTTAAGAATAGTCGTCAGGATGAGCGCGAAAAAAACCGCCTTCCTGATATACTTTTCATGTTCGTCAACGGAGGCGCGGCAATGAATCGAATACATAAGTTACAAACGAGCAAGTAGCCGCGCTAACCAATTTACATCTCGAATGCCTCTCAAAAATAAGTTCGGCGTTCGAGGTGTGTCCAGAGGGAAAACAGGTCGCTTGGCGACCTGAGAGATAGGTACAAGGAGCCAGTATGAAGAAGGAAGAAAGGTTCGCAACGGTAGACGCCGCGAAGGATGAGCTCGAAGAGAGGCTTGGCTACTCTCTGACCGACGAGGAATGGGGCGAGATCGTGGACAACTGCTACGACGACAATAAGGATGCCTTTTTGGACCTCCTTGCCGACATGGCAGAAGAAATGGAGTGCGAAAACGCTCCGGCGGCGTGAGTAGGTGAAAGCTGGGGTGGGAAGCCCGCCCCAGCGACATACTGAGTTTGTTTTCCAGCCCGAAGCAGTGAAAGGAGAAAGATATGGCGCTTGGAGTTTGCAGAGAGCCAGATCAATTGTTTGTTGACATCGAAGGGTTCGAGTATGAGCTTGTTCATGGTGAGATTTCTTATGATCAGCTAACAATGATTGGAGATAGTGCATTTGAAAAGGTATCCGCTGAGTACGACCTTTCATCCATCTTTATGGAGGCAGTCTGGGATGCACTTCGGGACATGAACTTTGTTCAGAAGGAAATGACTTTGAAAAATGGCTCCATACTTCCCCGTGTCTATGGTAATGGGTTTGAGCACTATGTGGATGAAGATGATGTCTTCAAGTTTTTACGGCTTGAGTATGGTATCGAGATCGATCTTGATCCTAATGCGATGGACCTATTCGAAGAGAAGTTCCTCGCAAGTCTCGACGGTAATTGCTCATATTCTGATTTGATCGACAATGCAATGGTCAATATGGCGATTGAGCTTGGCTTTGTTCGACGAGTCGAAGATATAGAAGACAGCAGTGAGGGAGATTGATACATCGATGATAGACGCCGCTCGCCAGAGGCATAGATGTGTCGAGGAGTAATACATGGACATGAGATAGGATGACACGAAGATTGTCGAAGTTGATGAAGGCAAGTGGTGTGATGTTTTTCGAGATGCTGTTGACGCTATTGATCTCGGACTCGTTCTCGATCAGCTTGACATCGAAGCGTGTGTGCCGGAATGGCTTGGAGACGAAAAGGAGTATTGTGCACTCGATCCGGCGTTGGATAGTGAGGATGATCCGGATTAGGTCTATGTTTTCCATGACATAAAGTATGCATTTTTCGTGTTCGGTTTTTCGATCTGTTCATTTTTTAGAATTGCCCGTTCATTAAATGAACAGATTGAACGAGAAATTTCGGAATCTGTTTCAGAAAATGAACATATACAGATATTACGACATTACAGAGAGAGTATAGATAGAGATAACAACAACAGCGAAAATATATTTTTGGTGGAAATATCTACTTTCCGGAAAATGGCTACAAGATAAGTTCATGAGAACAAGACCAGAACATGACACTTTTACATCAATCAAAATTCCAAACAGCCTAAGAAAACATCTCAAACTAATAGCCGCTAAAGAAGATCGACACATCTATCAAGTTTTGGCAGACATGCTCTTGCTCTACATTCAGAAAGAAAATCACATCTGACATAAGAAACATAACCAGAAAAAGCATATTTCATTGTGAAGGTTGACCCCCTGATATAAAGAAGACGGCATACGGCTTGAAGAATCCTTCTTGCCAAGCACGGATACTGATATGCGTTTGCCAGTCTGCGTATATGAGTAGGGTCAACCGTGCTTGGCAAGAAGGGTTTTTTTATTTCCAAAGGAGCATAAAATGAGCCGTGAATACTATGACAGAGACGAAGTTGATACTTTGGAAGACGAAGATGATGGAGAGGAGTACATCCGCCAACAGCTTACAGGTTCGATGAAGACCCATGAAAAAGCAGAAAAGGAATTTAACTTTCGTAAAGAGAGTGAGAGACTAAGAAGCAAAACAAAGTACATGGATGAAGTCCTTGAAAATGAGCTTTGGCTCGTCAATGGTGCCATTGGCGATCCAGAAATAGCTGAACTCGTTTGTGGCGCGAGACTCGTAACGCAGTATCCATTTGTTGAACTTGCTCGTGCGATCCGCGATCTTCACAACGGGGGATTGGCGCCGCAAGACATTTACTCCCGACTTCAAGAATGGCCTCTTCTATCTCCAACCTATAAAGAACGACTGGAATGCCTCTCTCTTGATCCAGAGGAGAAAGAAGCATTCTATAATTTTTATAGGCGGCAAAGGAATGAAGCCGCTCTTGCCGAGGCTCTCGAATACGCCGTTCGAAATGAATATGTCTATCGCCCTGATAGGATCATCGAAATCCTTGCCAAGCATAGCCCTGTCGAAATAGCCCTTCCGAAGAAGGTTAGCCGTATGAGAAATCCTGAAGATGTTAGGCGCTGGATGAACCGTATTGCCGAACGGGATTCGAAGCGGGTCAAGACAAGCTATGAACAGATCAACCTCTATACAGGAGGCGGGCTTAAACTCGGAGCGTTATATGGGGTTGCGGCTCCTACTGGCGGCGGTAAAAGTATAGTCCTCTGTTGTTTTTGTGCCGACTTTGCTTCACAGGGCTACAGGGTCCTTTTCGTCTCGACCGAGATGCTTGAGGACGACATCCATGAGCGGATCAATAGATGCATGACAGGAACGCACACTAATGAAGCGGCAGGTCTAAAAGTAATAGCAAAAATGGAATTAGACAGTTTCTTTGGCTACGATGTCTGGAGCGCGGAAGAACTTAGCAGTACCGTCGCTGAGATTGAGCAAAAGGCAAAAGAGTCGGAATACGATGTCATCATTGTTGATTACGGAGACAAGCTAAGTGCTGGCGGAGCTACTGAGAGTGAGTACAATCGTCAAGGGATCATTTTCTCGCAACTGAGTCGCCTCGCCAAGAGGCTCGATGTCCCGGTCATCGTGGCAAGCCAGCAAAACCGTGAGGCCCTCAAGAACCCGAAAGGTGGTATGGAAACCATCGGGGATTCAATGGACAAGCTGAGACCCCTTGAGATGTTGTTCTCGATCCCCTACTACGACCTTTCACAGATGCCCAATATGCGGAACAAGAAAATTCTCACCATCCAGAAGAACCGTAACGGTATCAAGGATGTGGAACTCTTTTTTGACATTGATTATGACGCATGGCGCATGTCGGAGCCGCAATACATAAGGGATTGCATCACTGCCAATAAGAGTCTTGGTCCACAGGGAATCTATCTCAGTATTCTCGAAGCTCAGAAAGCTATCAACAAGGAAACGAAGCATGCAGTTGTTGAAGACGACGATAAAAACGATTGATGCTGAGGGGCATAGGCGCATCCCTCGCGTCGTAGCACAGGGTGGATATGTAAAGGTACCTGAGTGGCTCTTCTACTACCTCGGTCCCAATAGTCTGAATCTTGTCAGGGAGATACGAAAGACCCTGAAGACCGTGGGGAAATACAGGTATTCCGATATTACCAATCATCAGCTTGCTGAACGATGCGGATTATCAATCTCTTATGTTGATCTGCTCATGCGTCGGCTTGCAGATCGCGGTTATCTCAAGCGTCGGTTCCACCATGAATCAAAGACCGTGCGGCGAAGGAAAGTTTATTTTTCTTCTCTCCGATCTCTTATGGCTCAGAGGACCAAAGGACTCTCCTTTCATGAGATGCTTGGACAGAGAGCATTCGGCAAATGTAAGCGTGTCGAGTGGTCTCGGATTAATTCGGAGGATTGGCTTGCGTGGATACCTGCGCCGAATATAATCACTGATCCATACTGCTTGAAGGTTTTTGGTATCCTGATCGGCCAATACCTCCGGGGGACCAAGGACATTCTCCTCTCAAATCGGCAACTTGCTCTCATCTGCAAGATGGATAGAGGGAAAGTTGCTGAGTGCATCGGTACGCTTGAGGTGCAAGGCATCATCAATGTCACCATATCTAACAAGCGGCGTAGAAGCATCAGGTTCAGCGAAATAGAAATGGCCGATTTAGTGGCATGAAATGCGGGGCTTTGGCAGACTAATGAGGCTATCAATAAGAATAACATGATCAAGTGCTTCTTGACAGAAGCACTTGATCAAATGAGAGGGAATACCAACTCCTTCCTTTTCCATATAAATTTAAAAAAGGTTCCGCCCGCCGTGTCTGACAAAGGAGGCAAAATGTACGACATAACAAAACTGTCAGAAGAACAACTACGAGTTCTCGCCCTCTACATACTACCCCGCAACTATCCAGCGATTGATATGTATGAGGAGATGAGTAAAGACCTGTCAATAATGACTAACAAGCAACTACAGGGCACTATCGGTTTTCTGCGCGGCCAGTTCTTTGACCGCGTGTTCCGCCGATCACCTTATTGGTATATCATCGACAATCACTTCCGCAAGCAGGGGGAGTGCCCGGTCTGCAAGCTCCAAAAACAGTTGATCATTTATGGCCCTTCCTATGATCATCTCGGCGTCAACCACTTGCATCCAGAGGATCATTTCCTCGCATGCGGCGACTGCCACCACATGCTCTATACCATGTGGAAGGACACACGGCTGTGGCGTTCTCTTCGCGCGGATCAGGAGATGCAGGTCAATGAGTTCCTCGCCAAGCTGAGGGAGTATGCGGGAGGCAAGGTTGCATGATAGGTGGAATCGAGGAGTGGCCGGATTCCGCCATCTACTTGAAAAGCTCAAGGAGCTTGATCGATCTTGAGAAAAGCTCACTGCTGTCGGGCTCGCTCTTGATGCCTTCGAGCGTCGGCTTCATTATCCGGTCATAGAAATCATCATTCGCAAAATACTCAAAGACCACGCTGTTCTCCTCATATCCATCGCGGATCAGCTTCATAGCGGCGTTGATCCGATCATGCGTGGCAGGGGTCACCTTTGGCGAGCAGAAGATGATTCGATGAGTAGTAGTAGGAAAATAGAGCTTTAGAAGAAGCATTGTCCTGAGCAACTTCTTTGCTACCCTATCCCTTGTCTCATTCTTTTCTGTCCCGTATTGGAGTCCGGCTTCGTGATAGGCGATGTCTACTGCATAGATGTTGTTTGCGCCATCTATGCCGAGCACATCGATCTCAGCTTGCTTTAGGGTCTGATCAAAGCTGGACGGGAAGATTGATGCGAATTCGGGGTTGGCCAGAATCTTGTCAAAGATTGCATTCACTTCGGAATAGGTGGTTGGTGAATAATCCCAACTACTTGACGCTTTCCAGTTGGTCTGGGTAAACAGGCACTTCTTCACATGACGGAGATACGAGTAGATCAATGATTCGCCCATTTCTATTTTCATTGCATATTCCTCGCTTGCCTATAGAGCTTGTTGAGACCGTCGAGCGCACTCGCTACAGTGTCGGCTTCTGTTTTCGTGAGGTGGCGTCTCTTGGACTGAGCCTCGTAAACGATAGGCTCGATCCTGCTCGCGACCACTCGATTGTGTTCCTCAAAGAGATCGTACACCGCCTGAAGATGAGCACGAAGTTCCATGATGGCGCCGTTTGACGAGCGCATATTGATCAGTAGATCGGAATAGCCACAAGGAAGAGGCTTGGAAAATCGGTCGAGAATCCGAACTACCTTGTCATCATCTTTCAGCGCTCTTGACGCTTCCACGAGCTTGTCCATCGTATCGAAGATCAAATCCTCTGTCGCAACATCAAGGATCATCTCGATATGCCCACCGTAGTCCTCGATAGCTTTTTCAATGAAGCGCTCGGGGGACTTGAGCCCATTAGCTGACCGTTGCCGAGCACTCCTGATGAGTGCCTCTTTGTCGCGCGGTATGAATTCCACTTCCTTCTTGATCCGAGCAACTTCGGATGAGAATCCTGCCTCATCATACTCCCATATTTCGCCGCGCCCGAAGAGTGCTTGTTTGATGTACTCGGCTCCTTGGACGAAAGTCTTGGCTTGCCAATCGAGCTTGAAGCATTCGAGCGATCCGTCACTTGCCGTCTCGAAGTAGACGGGTCTCTCACCACAGACAAAGTAGCGGGTCATGATGCACCGCGTTCTGCGTTGGGGATCGTTTTGATGTGCCGCTTGGGGTAGGTGACAGCTCGTCCTTCCTCAGCCATTTTGATCTCCGTTTTGACCTAAGAATTAGGACAACTGGAATCCTAACTCGACATCAGAGCGCGGGCAAGACAGGTAGTCCGGCGATAATCAAAACGCGGCGCGGACTGCTCAATCCCTCTGATAGCCCCAAGTCGCCATTTTCTACCGTCGAGGCGGATAGTCCCCCTCAAAAACCCAATAAACAGGACTATGGATTTGTGAAAACAAGCCATGGTTGAAGAAGGCAGGGGAAAGACAGGGAATCATGCCATTTGACCTTCCGACGCGGCTATGACCCGCTATGAGCGTTTGGGAAGAGATGGGAAAATGGACACACTGAGGGCTACTCGTCCATAAAAACGGAAAAAAAGAGCGAAGGAGGGGTCTGCTGTCCTCCTTCGCCCTTCACTCGCTTACTCCCACTCTTTTACCGAGAACCCAAGATTAGTTGCATTCTCGGACACTGTTCTCTGGGTGCTTTGTGTCACCCCATTCGGGAACGATGCAGAAATTTCGAGTGTGATCTTCAGATCAACATTGGGATCATTTGCCAAGTGGACAAGCACCTCATCGGCGACATCTTTGAGCTTCAACTTGAAGGATGCTTGGCTTACTTGGATCGAACCGTGAAACTCCTTGACGGTGCTATTTGTGCCACCACCTTGGCCTCCGCCACCGGTCCCACCAGTGCCGCCGCTACCTCCACCGATCCCGCCCTGACCACCGCCGATCACACCACCTCCCGGTGGGGGTGGCGGGGGATCAACGATGGTTTCTTGATACCTCTTCGCCTCTTCAGGCGCTATCAGCAGGATGTTGGAATCGGCGGTCAAGAAGCCCTTCCCAAACTGGAACCCTTGGTACTTGTCCCCGTCCTTCCCGATGGCGATCCCGAAGAAGTCGCGCGAGCTTGATCCAGACTGAATGGCTTGATTCAGGACACCTTCATTCTTGAGGCGGGGGAGGAAGAGGTACTTCGTGGAATCGTCCCAGAAGGTCTTTGCGGGTACATCTCGCTGTCCATCTTTCCAATAGAGTTCCATGAGCCATTTCTTGAGATGCGAAGCCGCCCAAGTAGTGATGACAAGCTCGTTCTCCTTGCAGACCTGTTCAACGGCCTTTTGGAAACTGACACCAGCGGTCGGGATGGGGAAGTACTCGACCAAGACTTCCTTGTCCGTCGCGGCCTCAAGCACCGGGCAGAGAAGCCACTTGAAGCACTCGCGATAAGTGCTCTCAAGTCCGCCTTGAGAAATACTCTTTTGCTTCTGGGCCTGATCCTCTTGGAGACGATCAACGACCAGCCTCCTCGCCTTGATGTCGTCAAGGATGGAGTCCCACGCCAATACGGTCCGTGTCTGGTCGATCACTCGCTGATAAACCGATGCGTCTGACGCAACAAAGATCAGGCGATTAGCCCTGTGGCGAGGCTTTACGCCGTTGGTCTTGATGTAGTCCTTAACCTCATTGAACGCAATCTGCTTATCGGTGGTGGAAAAAAGCTTTATCGGAGGCAGTAGCACCAGACGCAAGGATTCATCATCAGGGATGTCGGAGTGCGCGGCGAAGATATGGGTCCCATCGAAGAGGGATGATCCTGCCGTGATGGTCTTTAGCTCGAAGGCGATTCGCTCTCGTACTTCTTTCTTCTCGTCGAAGCGGGCCTTACGGTCTTCCATCTCGCGTCTGAGATTGGCGCGGGTATCAAACCAGTAGCGGGTGGAATCTACCGACTTGTCGCCGGTCGCCGTGAGGAAGTGAAGCCTATCGACGAGTCGGCTCAATGCGTCTTGGTAGGTGGCCGCAGTCTGTCCCGGCTGTAAGCATCCCAAGAGGACCCGGCCACGGTCCTGACCGCGCAGTCCCGCTTTTGTCGAGCCAGATGAGGGCGCAGTTCCCAAGAAGAGGGTCCTCGCCACCTTCCGAGCCGCCGCGATGGAACCAAAACGAGGTTCCTTGTTCTCTAGCTCAAGGGTCTCGGAACGCTCACCGTCAATGTCTCGCTCAATAACTGGTTCCCATCCGGGGGTGAGGTGCTGGGTCAACTCAGAGCGACAACTTCCGTCATACAGGGGAAGGCTCCCCGGCATGATCATGAGGTCTTGGTTGTTGTCCTGCCACAGACGGTGGATGACCTTAGCCATGAGCTTGAGAACGCCGCGAGTTCGCTGGAACCCCTGTAGCCCCGACCAATCCTCATAGAGTCGGTCAAAGACCTCGGGATGAATCGGGTAGGCTTGCTGAAGCCTCGTGAGATAGCGCGCTTCCTGAGTCTCGTTCGGAAGACCCGAACCTATCGTGCGATATGTCTCCGTGAAGGCGAGGCAGACGGCATCCCTCGTAGCAGTGTCCTTGATAGGCTCAAAGAGTCTGCGACGCACTATCTCGAATGCCTCTTCCGTGGCTACAGGCTTCCAAAGTGCTTGGACTCTCCCAACGGTCTTCTCAAGAGAATGCAGGACTGACAAGCCATGTGTGCTTCCCGCTTCTACATCGGACTCGGGTAGGGACGCCAGCATGATGGCATCAGGCACCAGCTTAATAGCCTCGGTGAGTGCTTGGAGGAATGAAAGGTTGGAATCGAAGGTTCCACCGGGGTAGGATTTCTCCTCTCCAAACTGGCGAATATAGGCCACAAGCTCATCAATGAGGATAACACATGGAGATGCGGCCTGAAGGATTTCCTGCAAGAGCCCTTTGCCCGGCGATGTGCCGTGCTCATCGGAATCCCTGATCTTCTCGTAAAGTGATTCACCGCCGAGTTGCCATGCCAACTCGCCCCAGAGTGTCTTCACCTGAAGCGATCCTCGCTGGCGGGGCTGTCCCGGAGCCATCTGGTTCCCATCCAGCACCGCCACCTTGGCCTTGGGAACATCCATGAGTCCAGCCTGATCAAGCAAGGTGCCGACGCCGGGAAGATCGGTGAGCTTGCTGGTCCGAGTGGCAAGATGATAGACGGCGAGCATCGTGTGGGTCTTGCCGCCGCCGAAGGATGTCTGAAGCTGGATTACCGGATCGCCCCCTTTTTTATTGAGACGATTGGCGACCGAGGTTAGGAGAAGTCTCATGCCCTCGGTAATATAGGTCCGTTGGAAGAAGGCTTTCGCATCCTGATATTCGATGGTCGCCTTGCCATCCCTGACCGCCGAGAGGTCGGCGGCGAACTCGGATTGCTGGAAGGTCCCTTCAAGCACATCGGGATGGGGTACTGCGACTTCACGCCACGCTTTCATGGTTGACATTATGTACTCCCTTTTTAGAACAGTTCGCCTTGGCGATCCGCCATCTTTACTTGTCCAGCGGCGGTCTCCACTGCTGTCCAGCTCGTCATGAGTTCATTATATGTTCGTGCATCATCCGCCCATCCCGCCCGTTCGCAGAGCGTATAGAGCCTGAATGCCAAGAGGCGGACACCTTCGATCTGGCTCTTTACTGCGCCAAGAAGTCGTCCGGTCTGGGTCTCGCCATCCGTGCGGAGGCTTCGGATGAGGTGGTGGAGAGTTTCCCAAATGGGGATGTGCTTGTCTTTCTTTGGGTCCCAGTCCGTTGGATATTCAGTGGGGCGAAGAAGTCGCACCTTGCCCCCCCCAGACTCGATGACTCCCGTTTCAGCGACTGCATCGACACTTGTCCCAAGGGCACGAGACAGATCGTCGGCCTGACCGAACACGCCTTCCTTCCAGCCATTCTGCTCGAACCACTTCAGGCACCATTGCGTCTCGGGATCAAAGTCGTTTTCGAGAAAATACTTGTTAATCAACTGCAAGGCAGTGCGGACGCTCATCTTGGAACCGTCCGCTTCAAGAATCGCACTGTACTTGCTGAATACGCCCATACCGGGTCCGATAACCGCTTGGCTGAGATCGACTGGTGCAACAGGGGATTTCCCTGTGTCAGTACCATGGATCATTTCCTCAAGGGCGTCCGGCAATACTGTGTTAAGTTCACGAACAAACTCACGCCGACTTGCGATAGGAGCATCATCAGGGCGGCGACGACATACCAGAACAATACTTGATGCGAGCGCATTCATCTCTTTTTTTAAATTTCCTGTGTATTCAGTACGCATAGGCCATGTACCAGTCAGCATGAATCCGGCTTGGAAGACGGCTTCGAGGAAAGTTTCCCATCCTGTGCTAGCAGTCCCTCCTGTGCTCTCCGTTTCAGATTGCTTAAAGGCATAATAGACTGTTACCGGCATTTCTGGATGAGAATGTACACAGAGATTATGTATCGCCGTTGTCATACCATCCAAAAAGAAAGCTTCTGCTTGTTCCTTTGTTTTGTGTCGATATGGCGTAGCTACTAATTCTTCAGCTTTAGGAACGGCCAATGTCGAAAAAAGGGATGGGAATATCGGCTTCATGGTTCTTCGTAACCAAACATAGAAAAAATCCGACAAATCTGCGTAGTCGATGTTGTCATAATATGGGGGATCAGTAGATATTATTTTCCTATAAGAAATTTCTTGTGTCTGTGCGTCTGCTTGAATCGCAGTTGCCTGAACTGGTAGAGGCGCTTTTTCAAGGAATTTTGCGGCTTGCTCAATACCAGCCATAAAATTACCTGAGGAGTCGCTAAATGGATTAGCTTCTGCGAAATCCCAAATCATAGGAAGAGCTTGTCGGCCGAAAGTTGAAGTTATCGTATCTCGGCCGCTATGCCAAGAGCATAGGCTTGACCAGTAATTTGCGCCCTTATCAACCGCAAATGCTAAATAGACGCCAATAGCTTGAGCATATCCAAGTGCTCCTATTCCACCTTCATCCAAACCTTTGCCATCATCAGGCATTCCAGCTAACAAAGCATCCGAATGTATTTTATCGATTGCTTCAATGACAAGTTCAGAGAAAGTAGTCAAAGAAATCAATTGTCGGGTTGTGAATAATTTATCCCATGTTGTGAGTCCATAGCCGCCAACATTTACACGACATTTTCCGTAAGTTTCTGTGGTTGGTTTCCAAGTGGTCTGGAATAGTTCAATCGATCTTTCGTATTGCTCAGTTGGATCAAGATATACACGACCTTTTTTCCCTTCCGCAACGATGGCCATTAGCTTTGCTCCTAATCGGTTCGCTTTGCCTTCTTCTCGAAGGTAGGCATAATCAATAGGAGCATGAGAAAGCAGACACAGAAATGCGGCTCTCTTTCCCGCAGATGTTCCAGTTTCTAATTCGAGGGGAATACGACCAGTCTTTACAGTAAACTTATAATTATCACCATTAATTTCCGGTTCAATATAGGCTTCTTTCCCGGGTTTGTTCGAAAGAATGAATGTTGAAACCAATGGTACTTTTACATGGCGATATATTGGATTAGGACTATATACAGTCCTTGCCCAAATTGATGCAATTACTGTAAGTTTTTCTCCAACAAGAACATCTAGGTCTGGTCTATTTTTTGCCATAGCTTCTGTTATTTCAATAGCAGGGTACATTTTTCCTATACGCTTTTGTGCTTCATTTTTCATCCAAGCACCATACCGGCGGACATCTTCGGCAAGACCGGTTGAACCAGTCCATTTGTCTTGGAAGGTGGGAGCGGCTTTGCCATATTGAATAGGTCCAATAGGGGTTTGTCCTGAGAATTTTGGCGGGAATTCGATCATAGCTTTATTAATTAGTACGGCAACCGGATTTAGATCACTCGCATACGCTTCAAGGCCTAATCGTTGTGCCTCCAGTGGAATGGTTCCACCACCAGAAAAGGGATCATGTAGAGCTGGGAGAAGATCAGGATTAAATAGTTCATGAGCGTCAGGATGGTCTTTATTTAGTTCACATACATCTCTCCAGCTTTTATTAATCTCATTCCTTGCCTTTTCGAGTACTTCTTCATTGGTCGTATTTTCCCACACAACCAAGTCTTCAATAATACTGAACAGTTGTTTTCGTTTCGCCGCCCAACTTGCTTTCAGATGATTAGGAGGGAGCTTCCCCGGATTTTCAAGTTCCCATTTTCCTGATGGATCATTTACAAGTTGAGCGAAAATCACTGCCCTCGCCGCCGCCAAAGGGCGTCGAGCCCACCAGAGATGCAAGGTGCTTGGATGCCCATGCCTAATAGACTTCTCTCTTGCTGATGCCGCATTAATTACATCAAGCGGGAGAGCAACTTCGATTAGTTTCTTTACGGATTTTACTGGATAACTCATGGTGTGACCGCCTTTCCGAGTAGAGCATTTAGATCATAGTTTACGGAAGCGACACCCCATCCGGGTTCTTCCTCAAATGGATTGTAGACATAGCGTGGATAGTCATGGGTCCCATCTTCATTCACGAGGACGATGGCGAGAACGAAGAGGTCGGACTGGTTGAAGGCATAAAGAATCTCATTTCGGGTCACCGTAATGGTGGTTGATCCCTTGATCCGGCCCTTTACCTCAATGTGTTTGGGCAGGGCAAGTGTCCCATCCTTCGCGGGCGGATAGCTCGTAAGGTCCCAACCGCATTTCTGGGCTGAAACATCGACAACCCGGTAGCCATTAGCCTTTTCCGCCTTGGTGACGGCCTCCATGGCGATCCGTTCGATTTTTGCTCGGGCCTGAGCGTCAGCGGCGAAGGTGGCTTCTACGACTTCACCCTTGAGCTTCTTGAGGAGTCCCGACGGAATGACTAAAGCTCCGCCGAGATTGGTAGGGGTAGCTGAGAAGACAGACCGCATGGAGGCGAGTTCTTTCTTCCGTGATTCAAGCCTTCCTTCCATGTCTTGAATGGTTCGACGAATGTTTTCGATTGGAAGCCGGACATCCTTACCGGCTTCAAGGTCTTCTTTCAGCTTGATATAGCGGTCGGTCCAGAAGTTAATTTCGCTTGTAAGACGCTGATGGACTGAGGCAAGCACCTTGTCTATCTGCGCGATTCTTCTCTCAGAAATCTCCTTGAAGTGCTCTGTTGCCAAAGTTGTAGAGGCGAGCGCAAGTGCTCGCCGTTCAAGGTCCGTATTTATCCATGGAGAAGCGAGGAGTCCCGCCAGCAAGGGCATGTCGGTGGGCTCAAGAGGGATGAGATCAAGGTGAGGTGCCCAACCTGCGAACTGAGAAGTGCCGTCCGATTTTACTTTCACAAACTGTAGTCGCTTCGATATGACCTGATCATTGCCGGATTTCACTTCATGGGAAAGGATGAATAGAAGCCATGGCTCATCACTCTCATCAGCCGGATCAACAAGGATGGCTCCTTGTTTAAGGAGGTTCTGATTCTGTTCAAGGATCAGATCGCTAACTGAAAGCATGAGGGGATGACCGGGATGTAAGAGCACACCGAACACAGCACCGGGCTTATCAATCGGTCTCACTGCCTCCTTGGTGAAGCATACACGCTCGTATCGCTTCAGGACAGGCGCTGTGTCTCGGGTATTGCGACCTGTGATGATGCGATCTCTGTTGCGGATAACCGAAGGAACATGGGTGATTTCCCAACGCCCCGGTTCTCGGGGATGAATCGTCCCACCCAGAAGGCTGAATGCCTTGAGGAAGAAGGACCTTATGAAGAAAGGCTGAAGCCGTCTTGCTTCTGCCTTCTCCATCTCTTCTCGGACGGCGAATAGGCGATCCACTCCCATAGTCTCTTGAGCAAGAGCATTCCTGTTGAGGAGGCTCTTTAGATGCTCGACATCGAGAGCTGAGTCGATCTTCTGGGAGAGTCGAGCCCTAACCTCGGGCTGGTCGCCATAGATAATGGCTTCAAGGAGTAGGTCCTTTAGGCTTTTTTCCTCAAAAACCTCTCCGAGAATATCAAATACCCTGCCTTGTAGTGCCTGTCCCTCAGTTTCGAGTTTCATGAGGAGTTTATGATAGACCTCGCCCTCTCGGGTCTCACTCGCCACCAAACTCCAAAGGTGGCAAACTTCCTGTTGCCCAATACGATGGATGCGCCCGAACCTCTGCTCAAGACGATTGGGATTCCATGGGAGATCATAGTTGACCATTAGGTTTGCGTTCTGAAGGTTCACGCCTTCGCCCGCCGCGTCTGTTGCTATGAGGACTCGTGTCTCTGGATCAGAACGGAAGAGTGCTTGCTTTGTCTTACGGTCATCGCGTTTGGTGCCGCCATGTATCGTGACAATGGCCTCGGGCTTACCAAGTACATCGCCTATTTTCTTTTCAAGGTAGTTGAGCGTATCCCGATGCTCCGTGAATATGATGAGCTTTCGGAGATGCCCGCCAGCATCCTTCATCTGCGGGTTGTTTTGCAGAATCTTGGATAGCTCTTCCCACTTGCGATCCATACCGGACGCGACGACTTCTCTCGCCATTGCGACGAGGCGCTTCAAGGTCTCGATCTCGTACTCAAGCTCAGTAATCGTATTAGCGGCTGTAGCCTGATCTACCAAGACCTCCTCAAGCTCTTCCTGTTCCTCTGCATTGAGGTCGTCATCGTCTTCTGGGATATCCTCAAGAACTTCGACTTTTGGCTTGACACGGGCTCCTATCTTCTCTTCCTGAAGGCGAAGCTCAAGGCGCTCCTTCCTTCGCTTGAGAGATTGGAAGATCGCTTCCGGGCTCGAAGCCAGCCGCCTCTGAAGTGAGGTGAGGGCGAAGCCGACTGAGCCCTTCCTTTTTCCGTCAAGCTGGTCGGCCTTTCCCATCTCCGTCTTCACATACTCGGTGACTTCGTTGTAAAGCTCGACTTCGATGTCTGAGAGCTTATAGTTGACCGTATAGGCGCGGCGTTCAGGGAAGAGCGGGGTACCATCGAACTTGACAAGCTCTTCCTTCACCATTCGCCGCATCATGTCGGAAGGATCGACTTTATGGACCCCATCACGGAACTTGCCGTAGAAGCGATCCGAATCGAGAAGCGATAGGAATAGCTGGAAATCCTCTTCCTTGCCGTTGTGCGGCGTTGCGGTCATGAGGAGGAGGTGCCGAGTGGAGGCTCCCAATTTCTCGGCGAAGTGGAATCGCCTTGTCTGTTTGATTTCTTGACCTGTAAAGTGCGCGGCGAGCTTATGCGCTTCATCGAAGATCACCAAGTCCCATCCTGCGGCGCAGAGCTTTATCTGGTCATCTTCATTGCGGGACATCTGGTCGAGCCTGACAATAAGCTGGTCCTCGTCGTCGAAGGGATTGCCGCTTGGGGTTGAGTCGTCAAGTGCGCGGGAGTAAACCTTGAACTCAAGGCCGAACTTCTCATACAACTCGTCTCGCCACTGCTCCACAAGGCTTCCCGGAGCTACGATAAGTATTCGGCGGGCGTCCGCCCTCATGATGAGTTCTCTGATGTAAAGTCCCGCCATAATCGTTTTTCCAGCTCCGGGATCATCGGCAAGCAAGAACCTAAGCGGCTGACGAGGGAGCATTGACTCGTAAACGGCTGTGATCTGATGGGGCAGTGGTTCTACATTGGAGGTATGTACAGCCATCATCGGATCGAATAGATAGGCAAGGTCGATCCTCTTTGCCTCTACCGCGAGCTTGAAGTTTTCCCCATCGCCATCGAAGGTCCATGGTCGCTCAGAGACCGCGATGTGGACATCCTTGGCGAGTTCATGGTTGAGAAGCCTTTCTTTCAATGTTCCATCAGAGAGCTTATAGATTACTTGCATTGAATCTTCAGACAATGGGATGACGGCACTGATAGTCGTTACCATATTGAGTTCAATGCCAGTTACTGAGATTCCGGGTTTCAGTTCCTTGATGTCCATGCCTATCCCTTCATCGTTTCTTTTGATGTTCCATTATGCTGATCATGATAAAGATGAGGTATCGAGCCAGCGGTCAATAGCACCCTTATGGAACCGCCATTGCTTCCCGAGCTTCTGCGCGGGGATGGTTCCCTCTCTGGTGAGCTTGTAGACTGTTGATTCGGCAAGCCTAAGATATAGAGCAAGTTCTGATAGAGTCAGTATTTCTGAATCGGTAGCAACCATTGGGGTATGATAGCGCCAAAGCCAGTTACTGTCAAAAACTATCTATGGAGGGAATTTTCGATTCTGGCACTCTGGCAGTAAGGCTGTATCCACACTCGGGGCAATAGGCATACTCGTCTTCCCGTCCTGATTGGACGAGGAGTTGCCCGCATTTGGGGCATTGAAGACCAGTCACAAGGCGTAGAGATGGGGTTAGGGACAGCATGATCGCCTCCTACCCCCTATACGCGCAGAAGGTGGCTCCCTGCTTCAAGTCGAAGGGAAAAATCGGCGGAACTTCTCTATAGTAAGCGGCGCACTACCTTCATAGTGGTTGTTGAAGTTGACGATGACCTGCTTGCCGTTGCGGTACTGGATGTCGAGCGATCCAGCGATACGCTCAATCTCATCATCCTTGGGGCGGACGATCTTGCTCCAATCCTCGCCAGTGCGTTCCTCCATCCCCTCGCGATCCTCGCCATGGAGCCTGACACAGATCGTGTCCCCAATCTTGTCCCCGAACCGATCCAGAGTCTGCGCGACATCATTCATCCAATAGCCCTGTAGCAAGACCGGTGCGACATGGTGCTCTCGCAGTAGATCGAACCAACCCGCATCCATCCA
>Ga0116170_10002742_pt1 | contig 16807 bp, 15 predicted proteins | sample AD_JPNHW1_MetaG_FD_89797 | JGI IMG/M metagenome (GOLD analysis project Ga0116170, IMG submission 89797) | Active sludge microbial communities of municipal wastewater-treating anaerobic digesters from Japan - AD_JPNHW1_MetaG | ecosystem: Engineered > Bioreactor > Anaerobic > Digestate | place...
CACAATTCAAAACCCGGTGGCCTACCCTTCCGTTGCGACCGTCTATAACGTGGAGGTCACCAGCGGGAGCTGCATCGCCACCAATTCGGTGAATGTGGGCATGCTGGCCCCTCCCACCGTGGTGGCCACGGCAAGCCCGGGGGAGATCTGTCCGAACGCCACCTCCCAGTTGCTGGCCACCCCGGCCGGGACCACAGGCTACACTTATAATTGGAGTTCCATTCCCGCGGGGTTCAGCTCATCGATTCCCAACCCGACGGTGGCGCCTTCCGCGACTACGCAGTACATCGTCAGCATCTATGCCGATGGTTGCTCAGCTGCCGATTCGGTCACGGTCACCGTCGATGCACTCCCGGCCACTCCCGTCATCACCCGTTCGGGAGATTCCCTGATGTCGAGTTCCGCCACGGGAAACCAATGGTTCCTGAACGGCGACCTGATCGCCGGAGCGACGGGGCAATATTATGTCATCACGCAAATGGGCTCCTACCAGGTGCAAGTCACCGGAACAACCGGTTGCATTTCGGTCCTGTCGGACCCCTTTGTGATCGTCGGGCTGAACGATCTTCCGGTTTCCGAGAACCTGGTCGTCTATCCGAACCCCACTTCCGGTGCGGTAAACCTTCGCCCGGAGGCCCTTCAGTGGCGGAGTTTCCGGGTCTGGATCCGCACCGCCTGCGGCGAGGTGATCCGGACAGCGGAAAATTCGTTTACATTTGACCTGTCGGACCGGCCGGGAGGCGTCTATTTTCTCACCGTTCTTACCGACCGTTCGGAGTCGGTCAGTAAAAAGATCATCGTAATCCGCTAGCCCAAAACCGCCTTGTTTCATCCACAGGGAAAGAGACCACACAGAAAACCATTCTCCATGCGAAAAGAGATCCAGACAGTCCTTCTCAGCATCCTGATCCTTGCGGCAGGCAGCGGCGTTGCCCAATCGTACGACGGTTACACCCTTTATTTTCCCCAGGGGGGCAACAAGGCCATCCTGGTTGACCTTTCGGGGAACACCTACCATTCATGGACCTTCCCCTCCAACAAGACGACCACGTATGCCACCTACATGCTCGCCGGAGGCACCCTCCTGCGGACCGTGAACCACCAGGGTAACTCCTTCACGGGCGGCCCTATTTCCGGGGAAGTGCAAAAGGTGGACTGGAACGGGAATGTGCTCTGGGACTTCGTGTATTCCACCACCGATTACTGTACCCATCACGACATCCATCCTATGCCTAACGGGAACGTCCTGCTGATCTCCTACGAACGGAAGACGCCCGCCCAGGTGACACAGGCCGGCTGTTCACAGAGTATCGAGATGTGGCCCGACAAGATCGTGGAAGTGGAGCCTTCGGGCAGTACCGGCGGGAATGTGGTATGGGAATGGCATGCCTGGGACCATCTCGTGCAGCAATTTGATCCTTCCAAAAGCAATTACGGCGTGGTAGCCGACCATCCCGAACTGATGAACATCAATTACAAGACGACCAAGGACTGGATCCACATGAACGGCATCGATTACAACGCCGCTCTCGATCAGATCACCTTCAGTTCGCACAACCTGAACGAAGTGTATGTGATCGACCACAGTACGACCACAGCCCAGGCCGCTTCGCATGCGGGAGGAAATTCGGGCAAGGGGGGCGATATCCTGTACCGGTGGGGCAACCCCACCGCGTACCAGGCCCCCGGAACCGCCGATTTCAACGTCGTCCATGACGCGCATTGGGTCCCCGCCGACGATCCGCGCTACCCCAATGCGCTGGCAGGATATAACAACAAGGGAGGCACCGGCAGCAAGACCTGCGTGGATATCTTCATGCCGCCCTACAACGGAAATACGTATTCATGGACCACGGGCACTGCCTATCAGCCTTCGACCTACGGCTGGCGCCATACCTACAGCGGCAACATGAGTCCCGACAACGGAAATTCGCAGCAATTGCCCAACGGCAACACCCTTATCTGCATCGGAATGTCGGGATTTATTTACGAAATCGATCCCAACCAGGTACAGATCTGGTCGAAGAGCGTCGGCACCACCCTTGCCCAGTCGTTCCGGTACCCGCCGTGCTATATCACGGGCAACTATTTGGCTGAAGCTGCAGCCACACCGGCGGTTGTCGCTCCCGGGGGATCCGCTCAACTCAACGTGACCGCCACCGGGGGCGAAGTGTACGTTTACCGCTGGACCTCCGATCCGCCGGGCTTTACCTCGACGCAGCAGAACCCGGTGGTGTTGCCGGATGTGACCACCACCTACCATGTAACCATCAGGAATGGCCCCTGTTCAGCCACGGATTCAGTAACTGTGACCGTGGAAAACACCGGCCGGCAGGATCCGGATGCCGGCAACGGGTTGCGCATCCAGTCCGATCCGCTCTCCGGCCGTTTCTGCCTTTCCGGGAAGGCCACCGAAAAGACCTATACCCTGAGGGTGAACGATGCGGTCGGTCGCTGCGTGGTATCGGGAATGAACCTTAAAACGATCGACCTGTCGGGCAAACCTTCAGGAGTCTATTTCCTCGTACTCCGTTCACCGGGGCAGGAGGATATTCGCAGGAAAATAATCCATGTCAGATAATCTCCAAGAATAAAAACCATGAAAACATTCCTCAGCCTGTTCCTTACGGCTCTGCTGATCATCGGGTTCACCGCCCGGGCACAGCAATTCCAGAATTACACCTCCGCAAACGGCCTTCCCTCCGACAATGTGCTCGGGGTGGCCGTCGATGCAACCAACCAGATCTGGTTCGGCACCCAGTCGGGTGTCGCCCGGCTCAGCAACTCCGCCTGGACCGTTTACACTACTGCCAACGGCCTGATCGACAACTACATTAACTGTATCGCAGTGGATGCACAGGACCATGTATGGGCCGGCACCGACTACGGCGTCAGCATGTTCAACGGGAGCACCTGGACCAACTACACCACCTCTAACGGGCTGATCGACAACATGATCTCCCGCATTGCCGGGGCGCCCGACGGGAGCGTGTGGATCGGTACCCAGTCGGGAGTATCGCATTATAACGGCACCACCTTCACCAATTATACCACCGCCAACGGGCTGCCCAGCGACATGATCAGCTGCATCGCCGCCGACGACAACAATGTGTGGTTCGGCACCTTTATCGGCGGCTTATCGAAGTTCAACGGGACCACTTTCACCAACTACACCATGGCCGACAGTCTTCCTTCCGAAAATATCACCGCGATCGCCCTGGGTAACAACGGAACCAAATGGATCGGCACCTACAGCGGGGTGGCGGTGTTCAACGCATCCGATCAGTGGGTAACCACCTACCGCCAGGCACAGGGTCTGTACAACAATTTCATCCAGGATATCACGATGGATTCGCGCGGTACGATGTGGTTTGCGATTTATGACCCCTATACGATGGATGGAGCCGTAACCCGGTACGACGATGGTTTCTGGTCGTCGTTCACCACCTCCAACGGGCTGGTCAACTACCTGGTGAAACGGATTGCGACAGACGGGTCGGACAACGAATGGGTGGCCACCGGGAGCGGAGTGTCGAAGATCTACGACATCTACCTCGGCACCGGTGAAATTCAGGGCACCCTGTCCGGGCTCTATCCCAACCCGGCCGGCGAAGTGGTGCACCTCGACGGGGTGGCGTCGGCCGGCCAGGTCGAGATCCGGTCGACCGACGGAAGAAAGGTCTTCTCCTCCGCTGTCATGGCCGGATCAAACACGCTCCCGGTCAACGGCTTAGCCCGCGGCATCTACCTGGTTCGCTGTACCACCTCTGCGGGAACTTCTACGGGAAAACTGGTGATCCGGTGAGAAAGATCGTTGCCTTCCTTTTCTTTGCCGCGCTTCTCCACCCGGTACTGGCCCAGGAGGATTTTTACCGTCCGGGTGCCATCCGTGAGATCCGGATCCGGTTTGCCGAGCCCGGGTGGAGGCAGATCCTCGACAGCCTGTTTGAGACGGTGGGGGACGACGGCAAACTGGTAGGCGACGTGACCATCGACGGCTGTCTTTACCGCAAGGCCGGTATCCGGTACAAGGGATACAGTTCGTACAATGCCGACGAGATCAAGAATCCCTTCAATATCGATCTCGATTACCACATTAAAAACCAGAACCACCTGGGCCATGTCAAACTCAAGCTCAGCAACGTGATCCACGATCCGTCGTTCATCCGCGAAGTGCTTTCCTACGAGATTGCGCGGAAATACCTTCCCTCCTGCCGGGCCAACTTCGCCAACCTTTACGTGAACGACACGCTGATCGGGCTGTATACCAACGTGGAGGCCGTCGACCGCTTCTTTGTCAAGGAGCACTACGGATCGAACGACCATTCCTTTTTCAAGGGAGAACCGGCCAAGCTTGAGTATCCCTTCGGGCAGAATGCCAACCTGGCGCTCACCCACGGCACCGACTCTACCGGGTACATGCCCTATTACAACATGGAATCGGATTACGGGTGGAGCGATCTGTACGACCTCATCGGGAAACTCGACCGCGGGGCGGCCTCCGCCGACAGCGTGCTCAACACCGACCGCGCCCTGTGGATGCACGCCTTCAACGAGGTGCTGGTGAACCTCGACAGCTATATCGGATATTCGCAGAACTATTACATGTACCAGGACGACCACGCACGGTTCAACCCCATCCTGTGGGACATGAACATGTCGTTCGGCAGTTTCAGGGAAACGGATGGTGCAAAGCACTTTCTCGGACTGACCATCGCCCAGACCAAGACCCTCGACCCGCTGGCGCTGCTCACCTTTTCGGTCTCTCCCCGCCCGCTCATGACGCGGCTCCTGGCCAACGACACCCTGCGGAAGATGTACCTTGCCCACATGCGGACCATCGCCGATGAGAACTTCCGCAACGGGTGGTATTATTCGCGGGCTGCAGAACTCCGGGCAGGCATTGATTCTGCGGTGCTGGCCGACACCAACCGGTTTTACTCCTATGCCGATTTTCAGGCGAACCTCGACACCACGGTCGGGGGAACCGGCGGGATGAAGCAGTATATCGGGATCAAAGAACTGATGTCGGCACGCCTTAAATACCTCGATGGACTCGACGGGTTTTCGGGTCAGCCGGTCATCGGCGATCCCGTCGCCTCCCCGGCGGTTCCCCGGCTTGGCGATTCGGTGCGGATCGCCGCCCGCATCGACGGGGGTACCCTGGCCCTGCTGGGTTACCGTTGTTCGACGGATGAACGGTTCCGGCAGGTGCCGATGCACGACGATGGCCTTTACAGCGACAGCCTGGCGGGCGACGGCATCTTCACGGCCACGATCCGCGTGACCGGCGCATTGGTCCGGTATTACCTCTATGCACAGAACGACAGCGCCGGTACCTTCTCCCCGCCCCGCGCCGAATATGAATACCATACCCTGCAGCCTGCCATAGCCGGCGGCGCGGTGGTGGTGAACGAACTGCTGGGGGGCGACCTGACGGACTACCGGATCGAGTTGCTGAACACCACCCGGGAACCTCTCCGGACCGGGGGGATGAAGCTTTCCGGGCAAGGGACGGACAATCCGTGTTTCGACTTACCCGACACCGTGATCCCCGGCAAGTTCTTTTACCTGATCTACCCGGTTACCCTTAACGGTTGCACCTCCCTCACCGGGCAGACGCTGCATCTTTACAATGCCCGGGGCGACCTCATCGATACCTTTGCCTGCGGAACCCCAACCGGCGGGAAGAGCCTCGGCCGGTACCCCAACGGCTACGGACCGATGACCTTCATGACCCCGACCCCGGGCAGCAATAATTTCCCGGGATCCACCCCGGCGGCCGGACTCCTGGTTTATCCCAATCCCGCCCGCGATTCTTTTACCCTCGAATTCGAGGCCCCACCGGGGGATCTGACCTTGACCCTGTTCAATTCACGGGGCGAACGGGTCGTGGAACAGAATCTGCTCACGACCGGTGCATCCGGGAACCTGCCCGAGTCCCTCACCGTCGATGCTTCCGGGCTTTCCCGTGGACTTTACCTGGTAAAGATCTCCGGTAACAACAGCACCTTCAGCGAAAAAATCATCCTCCAATAACCGAATCCATCATGAACCGAATCCATCGTACCCGCATCCTGCTCCCGGCCATCCTGTTGTTCGTGGCCATGGCCGTACCTGTCCTGCAATCCTGCAAGAAGGAGCCCGGCCCCGGGGGAAATTCGACCCTGTTCGGCAAGGTGCTGGTGAAAGACTACAACTCGACCTTCACCGTGCTGCAAGAAACCTATTACGGCCCGGGGATCTGGGTTTACCTGGTGTACGGCGACAACCGCGATTATGGCGAACGCATCCAGACCGGCTACGACGGCACCTGGGAATTCAAATATCTCCGCCCGGGAAATTACAAGGTATATGCCTTTTCGAAGGATTCTACGCTACAAACCAATGCAGATGTACCGGTCATCCGGGAAGTGAATATCCCCGGAAAAAAACAGGACATCGAAGTACCCGATCTCGTCATCTTTAACTAACTGCCATGAAACGCATCCTTTTCATCGCTCTGGCCCTGCTCATCGCTGTTGCCTCGCCTTGCCAGAGTAAGAAAGAACGAAAAAAGAACAAAATCAAAGCCACGACCGAATACGACGTCTCGACGGTCGACGGGAAACCCGTGAATACCCGGATTGCCTACGAGGAGTTCGACAAGGCCGGACATTCCGTCAAAAAGGAGGAGTATAACCCCGACGGTACGGTGAAATTCCGTTCAACGGCCGTATTTAACACCAACGGAGACAAGACGGAAGAGACGGAATTCGAGCCCGCGAAAAAGCATGATACCCGGTGGGTGTACCGGTACAATGCCATGAACGACAGGGCTGAAGAGGCGGAGTATGAAGCCGGGGTGTTAAAGAAAAAGACCCTCTTCACCTACGACGCCGCCGGCAACAAGGTTGGAGAAACGGAGACCGATGCCGCCGGGAAGGTCGTGAAAAAGAGCACCTACACCTACAATGCGAAAAACCTGAAGACGGGCCGGACGACGACCGGCAGCAAAGCCGAGAAGTCGAAAAAATGGGAGTATGTCTATTATTGAGGATCGGGTAGCCGGGTTCGGGCCTATCACGCTCGAACAAATGGATGAGGTGAAGCTGTTGAACCGGGTGGACCGCAAGTTCATTTTCGGCATCTCCCAGCTTCCCGGTATCCTGGCCAACCTGTCGAAGTCCTATTATGCCCTGGAGATCGACGGAGTGAGGATGCAGCGGTACCAGACCCTCTATTTCGATACCCCCGACCATTCCCTGTACCGGATGCATCACAATAAACGGATGAACCGGTTCAAGGTGAGAAACCGGAAATACCTCGATTCGGACCTCAGCTATTTTGAGGTCAAGTTCAAGAACAACAAGGACCGAACGCACAAAGAGCGGAAAAAAGTGAAAGGCCCCCAGGAGATGCTCGACGGAAAACCCGCCGAATTGCTGCAGAAATTCACTCCCTACACCAGCGAGCATCTGCAGCCTTCCCTTTGGGTCTGGTTTTCGCGGCTGACCCTCGTCAACCATGCCATGACCGAGCGCGCCACGATCGACACCGGGCTGTCCTTCCGCCACGGATCGGAAGCGTGCAACTTCCCCGGGCTGGTGATCGCCGAAGTGAAACAGGACCGGTCGGCCTCTTCCGTGATTGCCGATGTGCTTCACCGGCATCATGTCAGGGGTTCGCGCATCAGCAAATACTGCCTCGGGATGATCACTACCCATCCGGGGATCAAAATGAACAACTTCAAGCAGAAACTTCACCATATCAACAAATTAAGCCATGATCTCCTCTAAGCAAATCACCCTGTTCCTCCTGCTGTTGATGCTTGCCTTGCCGGTGAAGGTGTGCCTTCCGCAGCAGTCCGAATCCGATCCCGCCCTGCAGGAAGAGACGGTGGCGAAGGATAAAAAGGAAAAGAAAAAGGAGGCTAAGATTCTGGAAATGAACGAAATGTTCCTGGTTAGCCTGGGTATCAACCTGCTGAATGTGGCCCTGATCATCCTGCTGATCTACTACCCGAACTACCGGAAGCTCGACTACATCTTCACCTTTGTTATTTTCAACCTGGTGATCTTCCTGCTGACCTTCGTGCTGAAATACGTCAAACTCTCGGTAGGAGCGGCGTTCGGACTGTTTGCGGTCTTTTCCATGCTGCGCTACCGTACCCAGGGACTGTCGATGAAGGACCTCACCTACCTCTTCATCTTCATCGCCATGGGAGTGATCAGTGCCATCCAGCTCGAATACATCCAACTGGTGATCATCCACGGCATCCTGCTCACGGGCACCTTCGTGCTCGACGGCCGGGTGATCTTCCGCACCGAGCAGAACAAGGTGGTTCAATATGAGAACATCGAACTGATCAGGCCCGAAAACAAAGAAGCGCTTCTGGCCGACCTGCGCAACCGGACCGGTCTCCCCGTTCACCGGTTCGTTATCAGCAAGATCAACTTCCTGAGCGATTCGGCCCAGATACGGATCTACTACTATGATTAGGAAAGCGGCATATTTCCTGGCCTTCCTCCTGGCGATGGCTGCCGGCCCGCTGCGGTCGCAGGTGAACGATGCCCAGCTCTGGCTGAACCTTTCGGCCGAAAAGAAGCTGACCTCGCACCTCTCGGCCGAAGCGGGCGGCGAACTCCGCCTGAACGAGAACATGGCCGAAGCCGGGACGATCTACGGCGAAGCGGGACTGAGCTACCGCTTCCTGAAGAAGTTCCGGGTGGGGGCCTTCTACCGCTATACCCTCAAGCGCAGGCTCGACGACACGTACAAACAACACCACGGATGGTACGCCGAAGCGGGTTACCGCGACAAGATCGGGAGGATCCGGCTCCAGGCCAGGCTCCGCTACCAGTCGCGTTACAACGAACCGATGACCTCCGACGATGCAGCCATTCCCAACGACCATCTCCGGGCGAAGCTGACGCTCAAGTACAACCTGAAGAAGTCGAAGTTTGAACCCTATATCTCGGGCGAGGGATTCTTCGACAAGCGGGCGCCCTGCTACAAAAAATTCGACCAGCTGCGGCTTTGCGCCGGCATTGAGTATGCGTTCAACCGGATGCACATGATCGACCTGAGCTATATGTTCCGGAGGGAGTACCAGGCGAAGAACCCGGAAACGGATTATGTGATCGGGCTGGGGTATCATTTCACTTTCTGATGGAGAAGATCATGGTAATTCAGTCCGATACATCGACGCAAACCCGCCGGCCAGGCATGGACCCGAAAGTGAAAAGCCGCTCCGGCCGGTCGCTGACGATCGTGCTTCATGTAGTGGTCCTGCTCTTTCTGTTCCTCACTCCTACCTACCTCCTGGTGAGCGGATCGATGCGCGACCGGGGCTTCGTGTATGAGGTCTGGTTCCAGTTCGCCTGTTACACGGCCATCTTTTACCTCTGTTATCTCTACCTGGCCCCCCGGTTCTTTTTCCGGGGCAGGAAGACCGTTTTCTTTTTTCTTACCGTGTTGCTCGTTCTCCTGATGGCAGGAGCCTTTCTGGTATGGCGGGATCATGCAAAGAAGGGCGACTGGTTTGAACAGGTCATGCGTCCCCGCCCCGGTCCGCCAAGGGAGATGCCCGCAGGCCGCAGGCCGCCGCCCGAAGCGAACCCTCCCCGGCCCTTTAACAGCTGGCCGGTGCTGAATTTCCTGCTGACCTCCGGGTTGGTGGCCGGACTCAGCCTGGGATTGCGGTTTTCCGAAAAAATGGTGCAGAATGAGAAACTCCGGAAGGAAACCGAACGGGAGCGGATCCGTACCGAACTCGACTCGCTGAAGCACCAGTTGAATCCGCACTTTCTTTTCAACACCCTCAACTCCATTTACAGCCTCGCCCTGATCAAAAGCGAAAAGACCCCCGAAGCCGTGATGATGCTGGCCGACATGATGCATTATGTGTTGCAGGAAGGAAAACACGAGATGGTGCCGCTGGAGAAGGAGATCGAATACCTGACCCATTATGTCGACCTGCAGAAGATCCGGCTCAGCGACACCGTGGAGGTCAGGATGACGGTGGAGGGCGATCCGGCCGGTTACGAAGTGCCGCCGATGATCCTTTTCGCCCTGCTTGAAAACGCTTTCAAATACGGCACCAGCTCGCATGAGCACACCGTGATCGGGATTACGACAGCCATTCGTGGAGACAGACTCAGCTATACCGTCACCAACCGCGTCTTTGCCGGACGGGAAGAGACGGGAACCTTCGGCATCGGGATCCGCAACACCCGGCTGCGGCTCGACCTTATCTACCCCGGCCGGCACAAACTCGAACTGGCCGACGACGGCCATACCTTTACCGCTCACATGGAGATCGACCTGGCATGATGACCGCCATCGCCATCGACGACGAACCGCTTGCCCTCGAGGTGATCAGGAAGTACGTGGCCGACACGCCGCTGGTGACCCTGGCCGCCACCTTCACCGATGCCGTGCAGGCGCTGGCTTTCCTCAAAGCCCGGCCGGTCGACCTGCTGATCCTCGACATCCAGATGCCCGACATTTCGGGGATCCAGTTCCTGCAGAAGCTGAGCCGTCCGCCGATGGTGATCTTCACCACCGCCTATGCCGAATATGCCGTAAAGGGGTTTGAGCTCGAGGCGGTCGACTACCTGGTAAAACCCATCCGGTTCGAGCGGTTTGTCAAGGCGCTTGAAAAGGCCAACCGGCTGTTGAAAATGCAAACGGCCGGAACCCCGGCGGAGGAGGAGGGGCATGTGCTGGTGAAATCGGGCTACGGCACCACCCGGGTCAACTTCGGCGACATCCTGTACATCGAGGGGCTCGACGATTACATCCGCATCCACTTCACCGGCGACCGCAAGCCCGTCCTTTCGCTAATGAGCCTGAAAAGCATCCTGGAGCAGCTTCCCCACGACCGTTTCATCCGTGTCCACCGCAGCTTCATCGTGGCCCACCGCCATATCCTCAGCGTCAGGAAGAAGGTGATCTACCTGTCGAAAACCCAGATCCCCATCGGAGATACCTATGCCGAGGAGTTGAATGCGTGGATGAAGAGAGGAGGGACCCTAGGGTAAAATCCACTGCCGGATCTCCTCCGCCACCGCTTCCGGCGCCCGGTTCCCGTCGATGATGCACACCTTTTCCTCATCTTTCAGCCGCTCGAACGCTTCCAGGAATTTCGCGCGGACGAGGGTCAGGTTTTCGAGGGTCTCGAACAGTTCGGTGGCTTTACGCCCTTTCCGGATCCTTTCCATAGCCACGCGGGGCGGGATATCAATGAAAATTGTCAGGTCGGGCCGCAGCAGCGAAGCGCTCATGGCATTGGCCTGGATCACCCAGTCCATCGGCACATGCGCCCCCTGGTAGGCGTATGAGGAGAAATAATAACGGTCGGTGATCACGTCGAACCCTTCGTGCAGCCTCTTCAGCATGCCGTCGGTGGTGTTGAGCAGGTGATCGAGGCGGTCGGCGACGAAAAGCCCGGCAATGGTGCGGTGGTCGGCCTCCATCTCGTGGCGAAGGACCTGCCGCAGCAGGGCGCCGATGGGATGGCGGGTAGGCTCCTCGGTGAGATGCACCCTTCTCCCCTGCCCGGCCAGCCATTCGGCCAGGAGCCTGGCCTGGGTGCTTTTCCCGCTGCCGTCGATGCCCTCGAGGGCGATGAAGATCGGACGATTCATTCCCTGGATCTCTACTAAAATCTGTTTGTAAAGATAAGGGAAATGGCTTATTCAAAAACTGTTTTGAATACTCGAATACTCGATTACTCGTACCGCAGCGCATCGATCGGGTTGAGACGGGCGGCCTTGCGCGCCGGGTACCAGCCGAAAAAGATGCCGATGGCGGAGGAGAAGAGGAACGACATGAGAATGGAGGCGGCGGTGACGGTCACCGGCCAGTTGAGGATCTTCACGATGATCTGCGAGGCGATCACTCCGATCGAGATGCCGATGATGCCGCCGAGCAGACTGATGAGCAGCGCTTCGATGAGGAATTGCAGCAGCACGTCGCGCCCGCGGGCGCCCACGCTCATGCGGATCCCAATCTCGCGGGTGCGTTCGGTCACCGACACCAGCATGATGTTCATGATGCCGATACCGCCCACCAGCAAAGAAATACTGGCGATGGTGGCCAGCAGGATGGTCATGATGCCCGAGGTGGAGGTGGCCATCTTCGCGATGTCGGTCTGCGTGCGGATGGTGAAGTCGGCATCCTCCGAGGGACCCAGGTTGTGCCGCGCCTTCAGCACGTCGGTGATCTCGTCGGTGGCGTCGGGGATCAGGGCCTCCGACCTGGCCGAGGCCAGCATGCTCTGGATATAGGTCACGGCCATCATCCGTTTCTGCACGGTCGAGAAGGGAGCGATCACCATATCGTCCTGGTCCTGCCCGAAGGCGTTCTGTCCCTTCTTTTCCGTGATTCCGACGATGCGGAAGGGGATCTTGTTGATACGGATATAGTTGCCGATGGGGTCGGCATTTTCACCGAAAAGGTTGGTCACCACCGTTTGCCCGATCACGCACACTTTGGTGGCGCTGCGGTCGTCGTTCATCGTGAAGAGCGATCCGCTGCTGAGCCCCAGGTTACGGATCTCGAAGTAGTTGGGATAGACCCCGTACACCGAGGTGCGCCAGTTCATGTTGCCGTTGACCAACTGCCCGCTCGTACGCACCTGTGGCGTTACATTGGCCACCGAGGAGCAACGTTCGGCGATGGCGGTCACGTCGGGCAGGGTCATCTTCTGCGAGGATCCTGCTTCCATGCGTACGCCGCCCATGTTGCTGGCCTGCGGAAAGATCATCAACACATTGGTTCCCAGCGAGGATATCTGCGCCTGGATGCTTTTCTTCGATCCCTGGCCGATAGCCAGCATGGCGATCACCGACCCCACGCCGATGATGATCCCCAGCATGGTCAGGAAGGTGCGCATTTTATTCTTGCCCAGCGAACGCATCGCCGCGATAAGCAGATTCTTCAGTTTCATATCTCGTCCTCCTCCGCCGTTACCGGGATCCTGGCAAGCTCTTCCTCCGCCTGCTTCGGATCCTTGATTTCCGTCATCTTGATGATCTTGCCGTCGCGGAAAATGATGTTACGCTTGGTGTAGGCGGCAATGTCCGATTCGTGGGTGACAATCACCACCGTGATCCCCTGCCGGTTGAGTTTCTGAAAGATGCCCATCACCTCGATACTGGTGCGGGTGTCGAGGTTGCCGGTAGGCTCATCGGCAAGGATCACCACCGGGTCGTTCACCAGCGAGCGGGCAATGGCCACCCGTTGCTGCTCGCCGCCTGACAACTGGTTCGGGAAATGGTGTGCCCGGCCGGCCAGACCGACTGAATCAAGGGCTTTCAGGGCACGGGCACGCATCTCGCGCGAACTGATCTTCTTGTTGTAAAGCAGCGGAAGCTCTACGTTTTCGAGCGCCGAGGTGCGCGAGAGCAGGTTGAACGACTGGAACACGAACCCGATCTTGTGGTTCCGCAGGCCGGCCAGCTGGTCTTTCGACAGGCTGCTCACATCCACCCCGTCGAGCAGGTACTGTCCGCGGGTGGCTACGTCGAGGCAGCCGAGGATGTTCATGAAGGTCGATTTACCCGATCCGCTTTTGCCCATGATCGCTACGAAATCGCCCTGCACGATGTCGAGGTTGATCCCCCGGAGAGCATGCACCTCCACATCCCCCATGGTGTATGTCCTCACCAGCGATCCGACTGATATGATGGCCTTTTCCATCTTACCTTCCTCCCCTTCCGGATGAACTTCCCCGCGGCGGGGTCGGCGGCCCGAACGGGTTTTGCTGCTGTTGCTGACTTGTCTGGTTGTTTTGGCTGTTCACCATTCCGGTTACCACTTCATCGCCTTCTTCAATGCGGCCCTCCACCTGGGTGCTCACCCCGTCGGAGATACCGGTATGCACCCGGCGCGGTTTGATCGAGTCGCCCGCTTTGATCCAGATCATGCCGAATGCCGAACGGCCTTCCGATCCTCCCTGCTCCCTGCCTCCGGCGCTCATACCGGATCTCATGCCCGAACCCATACCGGATCCCATGCCCGAACCCTGTCCCTGCCAGTTGCCATGCCGCCGCTGGGAAGAATCCCGTTTCGGTCGGTTCTTCATCATCTTGTCGATCACCTCCTGGGGCGGGTCGAAGCGCAGCGCGGTCGAAGGCACCTTCAGCACATCCTTCTCCTCCTGCACGAGCACCGTGATGTTGGCGGTCATACCGGGAAGGAGCTTCATGTCGGGATTCGGCACATCGATGATCACCGTGTAGTTCACCACGTTCTGCGTGGTGGTAGGCAGCAACCGCACCTGCCGCACCGTTCCCTCGAACGTGCGGTCGGGATAGGCATCGACCGTGAAAGTCACACCCTGCCCGACTTCGATCTTCCCGATGTCGCTTTCGTCGATGTTGGCTTCCACCTGCATCTTGGTAAGGTCGTTGGCGATGGTGAACATCGTGGGGGTGCTGAAACTGGCGGCGACGGTCTGACCGACGTCCACCGCCCGGGAAACCACCACCCCGGAGATGGGCGCCACGATGGTGGCATAGCGCAGGTTGATCAGGGCGCGGCTCAGGGCCGATTTGGCCGAAACCATGGTGGTCTGTGCGGTTTCGTAGGTCGACAGGGCCAGGTCGTAATCGGCCTGTGCGTTGACTTTCTGCTCGAAGAGTACTTTGGCACGTTCATAGTCCCGGCGCGCCTGGTTGGACTGGATCTCGGCCTTCTTTAGGGAAGCCCTGGCATCCTCCACCGCCTGTGCCAGGAGCGTGGTGTCGAGCACGGCAATGACCTGCCCTTCCTTCACCTGGGAGTTGAAATCGACATAGATCTTCTTGATGATCCCCGAAACCTGGGTGCCTACCTGCACGGTCATGACCGCCTGGAGGGTGCCGCTGGCGCGTACCGTCAGCCGGAGGTCGCCCTTTTCAACCTTAGCGGTCTTGTACTGCGGAGCAGACTCCTTTTCCTTCCGGGTGTAGTACCACACGACGGCCGCTGCCGCAACCAGTACCACGGCGAGGATGATCCAATATTTTCGTTTCATATGACTTATTGTTTTATTATTGACTTTTTGGTACCCACCCCCCGGCCCCCTCCCTGCCTGCAGGGAGGGGAAAGCCGAAGGCCGGGGTGGGTACTAGAACGTGATCGCCTTGCCCTGGTAAAAATCGAGGATCTTCTGTTTGAAGATGTAGTCGTATTTCGCCTGGATCAGGCTCGATTGCGCCTGGGTAAAGCTGTTTTTCTGGATCAGGTAATCGGTGGCATTCATCACCCCCACCGTGAATTTCTTTTCGGCGTTGCGGTAGGCCGATTCCACCGCCGTTACCTGCTGTTTGGTGGCTTCATACTTCTTTCCCGCCGCCCGCAGATCGGTATAGGTCTGCTCGATCGTCTTCCGGAGGGTGTTCTTCACATTTTGCTCGGAGAGATGGGAGTTGGTCAGGTTGATGCGGGCTTTCTCGATGTTGCTGCGGATCTGCCGGTTGCTGTAGATCGGGATGGAAATGCCAAGCGAGAACGACTCGCCCAGGTTGTCCCATACCTGATCCGTGAAGGCATAGGTCTGTTCGTTATGACTGCCCGTTTTCCGGCTCGACGAATAGCTGCTGTTGAGGTTGGCACCCAGGGTCACTCTCGGCCAGCGGGCGCCTTCCGAGACCTTCAGCGCCATCTCCGACGCGTTGGTGCGAAAGGAGGCAGCCGCCACCTGGGGCTGCACCTGGAGCGATTTCAGGTAGATCTGGTCCCAGGTCAAAACCGCCGGCTGAAGGGGTTCGGCCGATTCGGGCACCTGCACGTCGAAATCGTCGGTAACCGGGATATCCATCAGTTGCATCAGCGTTACCCTGGCCAGGTCGAGGTTGTTCTGCGCCGTGACGACCGAGAGGTTGTCGGTGGCCAGCTGCGACTGAACCTGGAGCAGGTCGCTTTCCGGCGATTTTCCGGCATTGACCAGCTTTTCGGTGCGGTCGGCCTGGGCGGCGGTGGCTTCCACCTGGCTCCGGGCCGCCTGCAGGATCTCCTGCGTAAACAGCACCTGCAAATACCCGGTGGTGATGTTCAGGGTGACGTCGTTTTTCGCCTTTTCGATGTCGCTCTCACCGGCCAGGACCGTGATGGTGTTCTGCCGGATGGTGTTGGCGGTCTGAAAACCGTTGAAGAGGTTAACGCTGCTGCTCACACCGAGGTTGGTGGTGGTGTTCCCTTTGGTGATGTACGTGTTTGATGTGGGGTCGATGTTCTTCCCGATGCTGAGACCTTCGCTGGCACTGGCGCTGAGGCTGGGGATCCGGGCGGCCTTCGACTGGCTGAGCGTGACCTTGTTCAGCTCGTTGCTCATCCGTGCCTGGTTCACGGTGATGTTCCGTTGCAGCGCGGTGTCGAGGCATTGCCGGAAGGTCCAGGGCTTCTGGGCCCCGGCCGTGGCGGCAGCCAGGAGAAAAAGGACGGTTATCCGGGTCTTTCGTTTCATATTTCTATTTTTATCCTCCGACGGAGGTAATGAAATCCTGTTTTACCGCTAAGACGCAAAGACGCGGAGAAATGATTATTCCATGACATATTCCAGTGTGTCTCTGCGTCTCTGCGCCTCTGCGGTTATTTTTATTGAGGAGCCATTCATTAAGAAAGAGGTCACTCCCTGATCCTTTTAAACAGTTCGTCACGGTAACCCTCGCCTACCGGGATATCTTTGCCCGCGATGGTCACCTGGTGTTTCTGGATGGAGCCGATCTTCCGGAAGGCGATGATATATGAACGGTGCACGCGGATGAATTCACCGGCGGGGAGTTTCTCCTCCAGTGCCTTCATGCTGATCTGCGAAAGGATTGGTTTCCCGGGCGTG
>Ga0116170_10002743_pt1 | contig 16800 bp, 19 predicted proteins | sample AD_JPNHW1_MetaG_FD_89797 | JGI IMG/M metagenome (GOLD analysis project Ga0116170, IMG submission 89797) | Active sludge microbial communities of municipal wastewater-treating anaerobic digesters from Japan - AD_JPNHW1_MetaG | ecosystem: Engineered > Bioreactor > Anaerobic > Digestate | place...
GATTTAACTATAGAGAATATAAGTGGTTCTGGTTCAATAACATTAAATAGTGCAACATTTGTTTTAGATAATATTATAAGAAATTGTACTTGTGATATTAATATTACAGATGTTGAAGTTAAAGAAAATAATATAAGTGATATTAAATATGGTTTATCAGTTATTAATTGTATAAATGTAAACTTCTTAACACAGACTATTTTAGATGTTGGTACTGAATTATATGGAGGATTGTTTGTTAATAATTCAAAATGTTACTTTGAAGATTTAAGAAATACTAATACCTATACTATAGGTGGTATTTTAAAATTACACCCATCATATTTTAAAATTAATAATAGTTCAGATATTTATATTGATAGGATACTTTCTGGTGATGATGTAAGAACAACATCGGATTTTATTTCTCTTATGTCTGGGTCAAAATTAAGTTTAAAATCATGGGTATCAAGTAATGTACACACAACTGGACTTGGGTTTAATGAAATAGATGAAGCTTCTTATGTAGTTGGATATACCAGTGCTAATAAGTACATACTTGCAACAACCCCGTCAGATATAACAATCATAGAACTTCCCTAATGGAGTAACCCATGAAACCTAAGGCATTCTTTTTACATGGAAGGGGTTACTGGTTAGATCCACTTATTATGGATATTCTTAATTACTGCTACTCTTATAGTGTATCCATAAAGATAGCCTCAGCTGCTTTAGGTATAAACCTGGAATCACTCGATATGCAAGTGCCTGAAGTAGAGCTATACCTAGAGAGCCTTAAGTGGATGGACAGTGTAAAGGAAAGTGCAGCTGAGCGTAAATACGTACGTTCTAAGCTATATAATGTTATGGATAATGCAGATAGGGCAGCTGATATTATAAAAGCAATAGAAACAATAGTTGCTATGACATTAACCGAGGCTGATATCAAGCCTGATATGCTCAAGGGGCTTACTTACGAGCAACTTATAGAACTTCTTGATAAAACGAGGTAGTGGTGAGTGGTGAGAGAGGTGTTGCTAACGTTATTAATAGGCAGGTTAGGTGTGAGCTAGCTAGACGCAGCTTATGGCACTACTGCAATCTACTGTACCCAGAATTCTATACCAATGATAAGATATACTTAAAGGAGCTATGTAAAGTCATAGAGTCCAAACCCAAAAAACTTATGATTAACCTTGCTCCGCGTACGGGTAAGTCACTCACACTTACCCTAGCTGAAACATGGTTCATAGGTCATAATAACAATGAACGAATAATATCAGTTAGTTATAATGATAAGCTAGCCGGTAGATTCAGCAAGGGTGTGCGCGACGTAATAGAAGCAACGCGCTCGGATGATAGTTTTGTATTCTCTGATATATTTAATAATGTTAAGATTAAGCGTGGTGATGGTGGGTCTCAACTGTGGAGCATAGAAGGTAGTTTCTTTACCTTCCTGGGCTCTGGTATGGGGTCAAGCATAACTGGTATAGGTAGCAGCTGCCTGGTTGTTGATGACATAGTTAAGAACAGCTATGAGGCATACACAGCGCATGTTCTGGACAGCCATTATGACTTCTATAAGAACACTCTGCTGTCAAGGCTTGAAACTGGCGGTAGGATCATTATCAACATGACCCGTTGGTGCGAGAATGACCTATGTGGCAGGCTCACGGCTGATGAACCTGGACAGTGGACTGTATTCAGTAGAAGGATAGACGAGTGCACTGGTATTATGACCTCTGACGAGATTAACATAAAGAGAAGCAGCATAGACCCAGCTATTTGGGAAGCTAACTATAACCAGAACATAATAATAACTGGTGATGCATTATATAAGAATGGTTTTAAGCTGTTTAATGAAACCAGTGAAGCACCAAGAATAGTCGTGATGGACGTAGCTGATAAAGGAACTGATTTCTTAGCAGCAGCTGCTATGGTTAGGAATGGTGACATTTATGATATACATAGCACCTTCATGGACTCAACTGAGCTTGCTGACTTAGAAGATAGACTTATAAGCTGGCTTACTAATCAGAAGATAGCAGTTGTGTATATAGAAGCAAACAACGTTGGAAATTACTTTTCTAAGCAGCTTAGAAAGCGGATGCCAGGTATATCAATACGTACTTATAATAGTGCTAGTAATAAGGAAGCCCGCATTAAGGCTTCATCATGGTGGGTTCAGGACAACATAAGGTTCCATAAGTCGTTGACATCTACTGATTTCTATAGACATATCATAGGCTTTAGGAGTAAGTTCAATGCTAATAGGCATGATGATCCAGAGGATGTTATGTCTGCCATATATGAACTCTTTGGTACTAAGCACTCAACAGTAGCTGGTAATAGAATATAATTGTTATAAAAAAGCCTTAATTTGTGGTATAATATTGATGACTGACAGCGGAGATAACTGGTTATGAAATATAGTGATATAAAACAGCTGCTTGAAAAGTACAACAAAGATCGTGGTTACTGCCTTAAAATGAGGAAGAGATATACCACTGAGTCAATACCTATAAAATATGAAATCAACCCAGCTTATGTTGATCAGGATGTATCAGAGCGCTGTAAACCTGATAGAAGGTTATATAATCACTTTGAAAAGGAAATAGTTGACACTAAGGTGTCTTACTTCGCTGGTTATCCTGTTAAGATAATGTCTTATGATAACAATAGTGACCTTAATTCATTTATAGATAACTTCAACGTTGCTTCCAACTATGAAGACCTTATGTCAGAGCTGGTTAAGGAGTGCTCTATAAGTGGTAAAGGCGGAGTGTTGTTATACAAGAACGAAGAAGCCGAGGTTATGGCTACCAACTTACCTGGACACGAGTTCAAGGTGTTTTACAACATGAAAGACCCTGTAGCTGCTCTTCGTAAATATACTGATGGCAACGATGTTGATACCATCGAGTACTATGATAAAGATACTTTACATGTTCTTAAATTAATGAACAAAGAATGGATTTCATACGAGCCAGTGCTTCATGGTTTTGGAAGGGTTCCTCTAATAGAGTTGGTTAACAACGCTGAAAGCCAGTCTGATTACCATTCAGTGGTTGATCTTATTGATGCTTATAATAGGCTTATAACTGATTTCAGCAATGAGGTTGAGTCATTTAGACTTGCATACTTGATACTTAAGAACATCAATGCGAGTAAAGAGGACTTGGCTAAGCTAAGAGAGACCGGTGCTCTTATGCTGGATAAAGATGGTGATGCATACTTCCTTACTAAGGAAATTAACACTGAGGCTATCTCTACACTGAAAGAGATAATGGAACGCAACATAGTGAGGTTCGCAAGTCATGTTGACTTTACATCTGATGGTTTCACTGGTAACCTTACCAAAATAGCAGTGGCTTATAAGTTAAGACCCCTGGAGCAGAAGTCAAGGACACTGGAACTTAAGTTCTCAGCATTCTTAAGAGAACTCTACAGAACACTGTTTTCATACAAGGGGCTTTCAGTTACTTATGACTACACAGCCCTGGTGTTTAAATATACACGTAATATACCCATTAATATACTTGACTCAGCTGAAGCTGCAATAAAACTTAAAGGACTTGTTTCAGAGCGTACCTTGCTCTCAACGTTGGACTTTATAGGTAACGTAGACGACGAGCTGGCATTGATAAAAGAAGAGATTGGTGAAAATAATAATGGTAATAATTAGCATGGAGCTGAATAGTCTGCCTGGAGTAAACAGCGACAAGCGAATATATATGCCTGGTGTTTTTTTATTTGACAACATATGGAGAATGACGTAATGACAATTAAAAATTACGCAGATGTGGCAATAACTATTGAGAGCGCAAGAATATCAGCGCTTGGTTTTAATACTTGCCTCATTCTGTTTGAAAGCGACACACTTGATAGAGCTAAAATAGTTAGTACTTCTGATTATGCAGACGCTGATCTTGGTGGAACTAGTTCAGAGCTTTACAAGGCTTTTCAGAGTTACCTATCACAGGGTATTATAGCAGGAACAGTTGTTGTTGGCTGCAAGAAGACTACCGATGCTACTTGGGCTGATGCAATTACTGCTATTAGAGCTGCCAACGATAGCTGGTATGGCATAATTATGGTTAATAAGACAAAAGCTGATATCGTATCAGTTGCCGCTGTAGTTGAAACAATTGAACCAGGAAGACAGCTGTTTGCTGTTACTGCTGATGCTGCTGTAGCTGCTAAGACATCTGGTAACGTAGCTGAGACACTTAAGACTGCTGGTTACTACAGAACCAACCTGATCTACTCTACAGATACTGCTGCTTATGCTAACGCTGCTATGGCTTCTTACCTTAGTTACAATCCTGGTAGCATCACTTTTAACTTTAAAGAACTCGTAGGTGTAGCTGCTGAGACCCTTACAGCTGCAGAGAGACAGAATCTTATTGATCAGAACTGTCAGGTTCAGAGAGAAGAAGCTGGTCTTAAGAGAACACTTGACAGTGGAATGACTGTTAATGGTGAGTTCATTGATATTATGCATGGACTTGATTGGCTTACAGCTCGTATAGCTGAAGGCGTGTTCTCAATCCTTGCAAGTGCTCCTAAGGTTCCTCTTACGGATGGTGGTATAGCTCAGCTTGCCGCTGAAGTAACTCGCAACCTGTCGATTGGTGCTACTGATCCTTATAACTACATAAGAGATGACTATACTGTGTATGTTCCATCGCTGGCTTCCTTGTCGTCAGCTGATAGGAATGCTCGTAAAGTAACTGGACTTAGGTTCGTTGCTCATCCTCAGGGTGCTGTTCATTTCGTAGAGATCAGAGGAAAACTGGTTATTTAGTTTTATTTATGGGGTATCTTAGGGTACCCCATAAGATTTATGGTATAATATGTTGATGGTTAATAACAACTCAAATGGAGTTAGAATATGATTCGTACATGGAATAGTGAAAACGCAACACTGATTGTAAGCTGGACTGATTCCGTAATTGGTAAACAGAAATCAGCTGAAGTTAAGAACTGGGATGAAATAACTTTCAACTACAATGAAGATCGTTATGAATTCTCAACTTCTACTACTGGTCAGATTACGCGTAGTAAAATACAGAATAAGCTTGGCGCAGCAACTGTTGTCTGCATGTCAGGTAGTGATTGCAACGCAGTGCTTGGTGACCTCATCAATAGCAGCTCAAAAATAACAATCAGTCTTGTTGAAAGAATGCCAAATTCACTGGGTGTTTCTGTTGGCAACGCTGCTGAATGGGTACTTAATGATGGTTCTATCAGCTCTGCTGGCGATGCTTCTAGGGGGAGAGTTGCTGGTCAGAGAACATGGGTAGTTACAGGTGAGATTAGTAAACTGACTGATGGTGAGTATAGTGATTAGGTCTTATGACCCTAATAATGTCTATACATTCCTAAATGATTTTCATATAAAGGAGTGGACTGGACTTAAGGTTATTAATTCTGAACAGGAAGACTTACTTCATGGCCTTGGTAATGAGCTGGCTAGAGCTAAGCTCAGAGGTCACAGGGTTGTTACTGTTGAGATAACATTGCCTCAATCCAGTCCATTTAACCTTGGTATGTCAGTAATATCAACGCTTGGTGCTCCAGTTGTTTTTACGATGTTTGAGAAAACTACAGTTATAAAACTTACTGAGAGTGCTTCATATCGCGGTAACGAAGGAAAGTTCTTTGGTGCTTTGCTAGCTAATGCTAGCGTACCAGCTGGAGTTCAGGTTTTATTGTGGCCTTGCATTATATCGCAGGCACCATCACCTGATATGTCACGTGGTTCTAATGATGTAACCTGGATTATTAAAGGTTATGCAAGAAGTCAAATTATTGGTGGTTATTATAATTAGAGAGGTCTAAGATGATTGTTAAGATTAAGGAAATGGAATTCGACATTATGCCAATGAGTGCGTATGACTCTATTGGATTACTTGCTAGACTCGTAAGAATAGCAGCACCTTTGCTTAAAGGCATTAAAGAGAGTAAATCACCACTTGAGATGATGATGAACCTCCAGTTGCAACCAAATGAGTTACAGGAGCTCTGTCAGACTATTGTATCTAATGTTCATTACAACAGAGTCCCAGTTGACCTTAAGGGTGTTAACCTAAGAGGTAAATTAGACATCGTTGCTGAACTTTGCTACGAGGTACTCAAGGGGGAGTACACCGATTTTTTAGCAGGTTTGGGTGTGGATCTTACGGAAGCGGAAGCGGAAGTCAAGAGCTAACACCTGAAAATATACTTGATCTTATTTATGTACCAGTTACGGCTAAGTCTGTAACGCTTGGCGAACTTAAGAGGGATTACACCCTTAATGATTATTGCAAACTCCTGGAGACAACCATAGATGTCAATGCGCGACTTAACAGTACAAATAACTGAACAAGGGTACAAGGAGCTCCAAAATAAAGTAGGTAAGCTGGAAAAGAAGCTTGCTAAACTATCTAAGAAGAACACTAAAGTAAAAATAGACAGCTCTGGTATAGATGCAGTTAATAAGAAGTTATCTTCTATGGGTAATCTACTAAAAGCAGGAGTTGTTACAGCGTTTGCGTATAAAGGGGCTAAAGCCTTTGCTAATTGGGTTGATGAAGTAGAGAACCTCGATAATAAGATAAAGTCAACGGGTCTATCAGCTGAACTTTACCAGTCAGTTGGTGTAGCGGCTAAGGAGAATGGCTTTGCAATAGAAGATCTTACTATTGCTATGACTAAGCTCAATAAGAAAGCCGCTGAAGAAAAGGATATGCGCAGCGCTGATGTTAGACTCTTGGAATTTGCTGAACACATAAAAGGCATAGATGATCCGGCTAAGAGATCAGCAGCGGCTGTCAAGTACTTAGGCAAAAGTGGAACTAAGCTTATTCCGTTCTTGATGCAAGGTGCCGCTGGTATACGTGAGATGACAGCTGCTATGAAGGCAGATGGGTCAATACTGTCACAAGATTCAATAGATAAAGCCCTTAAAGTTGATGCAGCTTTTGATAAGATAGGAAGGACACTTGAAAGCATAACTAATAAAGCTTTCTCTGGGATAACTGAAGAACTCCTAAATGCAGAGTCTAGCGTTGGTAATATTTTTGATAAGATTAGCAACATGGATTGGGAGTCCATAGGTAAAGGCATAGCCGTAGTTTTAAAACCACTTGTGGCTTTTTCAGAGCTTCTTATGGAAGCGCTTGAAAAGATAGGTCAGTATAGTAGTGTAAAAGATTCCCAAATAACAGAAGGTAGATCTAAATTTTCGCAAGAACTTGCTTTAATAAGAACTGGTAACTATAAAATAAATGATGATAGTGGAAATCCATACACAGAAAGATCCTATTATGAAGAAAAATTAAAAGACCTTCAAACAGGCTACGATGATTCAGTTAGAATTGCGCTAACAGAGTCATTAAACCAAATGATTTCAAAATCCTTTGGTAATGCAGAATATAATAAATCCATAGGTAAAGAATTTGAAGACTTACAAAATAATATAAAGTCAGTTAATTTAGAGTTTGGGGGTTATCAGTCAAGTAGAAAGGATATTAATTTCTCTGAAAGTGAGTTCATTAATCTTTACAAAAAAGCAACTAACGCTGAAATTCAAAAGACTTTAATACAGGATTTTAAAGATATTTTTGGAAAAGACTTATTACCATTAGTAAATGTGGTAAAAAATGGTGTAGTACCAGTGGGAGGGGGTAAGTTTAAGGAGACAAAAGAAAAAGGAGGTGGTTCATCTGCTTCTGGTTTCAGTGATCCTTTCCTATCAACACTCATACACTTTAAAAATGAGTTCATAGTCTTTGCTGATAAGCTCCTTAGAGCACAAGGCATTATAAGTGGCTCTAGAAGCAGCGCTGGTTTAAAAACGGTTGGTAATATAAATATACAGGTTGATGTAACTGGTGCTAGTGGTAATCCACAAGCAACTGGTGATGCTATAGCTGGGGCAATAGTAACAGAGCTTAAGAAACTTGTTACTGCTAACAACAGCGCTGTTACTGCTATAAATAATCATGCTGCTGTGGTTAAGACTGCCACTGCTAGGACAGCTGGCCTTAATACACCAGCTAGTTCACCTATTTATCAATTACAGGGTTAAGAGGTCTAATTATGGCTATGACTGATATTTTCTTATCGTTCCCTAATGTACTTAAAATAACACCTGAATTAGATGAAGCTAGCTTTACAGATGATACCTTCATAGAACCACCAATTATGTTGAGCATAACATCGGATGTAAGGATGTCTATGTCTAGTGAGCCACTTACATTCCCAGTTGACAGTTCTTTTGTTCAAGGTAGGGGTGCTAAGCGTAATATTAACACAGTATCAGTAGCTGGTGTGGTTTGTGATGACCCTGTTTGGGGTTCACTTATGACACTAGGTGGCTACCCTATTAACCTGGCATCAAGATCATTGCGCAGAGATATAGCTAAGCGCCTTGAATCTGTACTTGCAGCTAAAAGTCTTTTAACTATATATGACCAAACGTTTGGTACCAGAAGGCATTACATACTAACTGGACTTGACTATGGGCCAAGCTTAGAGTATGAGGACACAACTGAGTTCCAGTTAACTTTCTCCGAGCAGCCAATGATTGAGCGCACTAATAGGTTTGGAGAAGTTAAGTCTGATGCTTATGTAGACCCCTTTATGTACTATGATTATGAGGTGAAATAATGAGATCATCAGGTTACTTCACACAGGTGCTTAAGCTGGGAAGGTTCACTTATAACATATACTACACCTATAACCCATTCGATTACCACTGGTATCTTAATATAAGTGGAGTTGCTAATGGTATCCGGGTTAATGCAGATCGTAACCTTGTAAAAATAAATGATGGTTACCTTGTTGCTAATGGCTCTGTTGATAAATATAACTTCAATGGGGTTGACTATGTCTCTTAGACTTGATATCTACAGCAATGGTGGCAACTGCATAAGGATTCTAGGTGTTGACTACCCGCTGCTCCCGCTGGAATCAGCAAGGCAGGCTAATATAACTTTATCCAACGTTGAGTTCTCATTTAGTATAACCAAGACATTAACTATTGCGCCTAATACTGCTTCATTCCAAATATATGGAGTTGGGCTGGATGCTGTTAATGCAATAAAGGATCTTGGATTATCTAAGAAGGGTGCATTTAAAGCTACAGCTATTATGACATGGGAAGAGAAACCAGAGGCTGGTGAAGCTGGTTTTGTGAGGTCTTATTATAAGCCTACTCTGGTAGGCACTCTAAGTGGTGGGACAGCTGTAAAGAAACAACCATATGGGGATTATGAACTATCATGGTCTAAATGTGCTTTATATGATGCAGATAATACCCTAATATACTCCGGTGATGTTGTAGACGTTGAAGAAACACTCGAAGGTTGTAATATAGAAGCTGCTACAGGTCATTATATGATGGAACTTCCATTTTCACAAAGGGTGCATAATCTTACTTCCAAGTTATCACTACAGATAAGCAGGCAGGTTGGTGCCTCACCTATGGACGTTGATGGACTTAAATTTAGTACAGTTTATAATTATGATTATATTGGTTATATAAACACAGCTGTTAGCATAATAGAAGATTTAATTGGATCCGATCCTTTTAAGGAGTTTGCATATTCTGGGGATATGCGCTTGATTGGGCCTGATGGTGTTGTGGCCTATAATAACTCTACTAAAACACCTGGCGAAATAGTTATTTATGGATATAATGAAATATTACAAAAGGCCTTTGCTGAACTAATTGAAAAGGGTGATCTTAACATAGCTACAGCGGTTTTAACACAGAAGCAGAAGAAAGCTGTTAATAAAAATAAAAAGAAGAAAGATGGCAGCGAACCAGTCTACGCTGAGTATTACATACTTAATGGTACTGTGCAGTCAGTCCTTGAAAAGATAGTAAATACAGCCCTCGCTACACTCCAGCTTCATGATGACACTTTCTATCTATGGAATTACTATGTTACTCAGAACCCTAGGGAGCTCTTCTTACAGAGTAGGTCTGGTCCATATTATAAATATATCTTCTCAGCTGAAAACACACCATTCTCCTATATGCCAGCATCTGGTCTTGTTGTAAATAAGGGTAGAGCTACATTCACAACAACTATTGACACTCTACTAATACCTGGAACTGGTGTTGTTATAAACCCCTACCCTGACTATACAGTTAGTGATTCCAGTATCCAGCCAACTGAGGTTTATATCGACACAGTAACCATAACTGGCGATGTGAGTTCGCAGGTTGTTAACTACTCGGGTAAGACCACGGGGTTCACTTGGCGTGTTTCTAATTATAATGAGGTTTAAATGATACCAGCAATAGTTAAGTCATACGATTATAAGACCAAGACAGCTACAGTAGTTGTATCAGACAGCCAGCCATACGAGCTGCAGGATATACCAGTATGGAACATCTACACAGGCGATGGTATCTTCAACGTGCCTCTACTTGAAGGTACTGCTGGTATGCTTATGTACTGCTCTATAGACGCATATGATTTCTTCTGGAATGGTGAAATTGAGCTCAATACGGTCCGTGTTGGAGCTGAGGCTACTCCAGTGTTTCTCCCTGGTTGGCAGTCATTTATACAAGACTACGATGTACTTGAAGACGGCATACTTCTTGGCTGGAATAACTCAAGGGTTGAGATCCAACCAGATATGCTAACACTGGAATCTGGTGATGGTTCTGTAACAGTTGAGCCAGAGCAGACAACAATTCACGCTGGTAGTAATGTTACCCTGCAAATTAAGGACAATGGTAAGTTCACTGTAACTAATGCAACTGGTGAGTTCGTAGCTGAGTGTGTTGACATAATTGACCAGATATTCTCCAGCTTAACCACTCCTGGCATATTTGAATATGTAAATACCGCTGGTGTAGTAACTCCTTGCACCGTTAATGCGGGTGTAGTTGCAGATCTTAAGGCCATAATTGATCCTAAACTAGAGAAAATAAAGTCATTCAAAGCGTAGAAATACCTTAATATAATCATACATTTATTAAAATAATATAATAAAATCCTTGCAATCTTCATAATATTGTGGTATAGTATTCATGTACGGTGGGTTGGATCTTTTAATATTTATATCAGAGAGGGTTACCATGAAACGTTGTATCTATAACAAGTATTATGATTGTCAGTTAGTAGGTTTCGTAGATTTAAACACAGCGCATATTGTCCTTGACTCCTTAGGTGAGGGTGACAAGTATGTGGATATTTCAACCATAAGCGACATACGCCATGACTTCGTATGGGACTTCTCGGCCGGTGGTGTAGTGCTTGACTTCATATCTGATAAATACCTCATTCAGATATCCCCAGATTCAGTTGTAGCAGTTGAACCTAACCTATTTAAGGTTATGAACACAAACTTCATAGTGAAGACCATTAAGTCAACACGCTACTTAGTAGATGTAATTAATAATAATAAGGTTAACCTGGCCCTTACATGGCATAATGACTCTAATGACATTATAAGCGCTTCGCAAATACTTATGAGTTTATATATGTGTGCTAACTGTACTGACTGCGTGAGCTGCAGCTTCTGCGAGGACTGTACCAGCTGTACTGATTGTACACATTTAGTAGGACAGAATAATCAGATCAACGCTTATATGGACTATGCTAATAACACTATAATTAATTACAGAAGGGGTTAACACTATGAATAAGATATTAAGTTTACATTATGCAATAGCCCTTGAGCTTAAAAGGCGCAATATGAGCAGAATGGACCTCTACAAGGCTATTAATATAACTGACGAGGCTGGCTGCTTAATGATGCGTGGTGTAAGGGATGACCTTGCTAAAGTTGCTGCTAGGTATTTATCAATACCAGATCTTCCAGCTGTCTACAACGTATCACTTGGTGAGGCATGTATGATCTACCGCATGGTTAAAGATATAACAGTAAGTGAACTTAATAAGTCACTTGGTATGTCATATATAGGTCACATAGAAAACGGCCTGCCGGTCCCTCATAAGGCTCAGCTTAAAATAGCCAAGAAGATTGGTTATTATATAACACTGGGTACTGTGGCAACATTATCCGCTGCTGACTGTGTACCATTGATCACCACTGAACAACTTTAAATCCAATGAGCTATAATACTAATGTGATCATTAACAATTGTATGGAGAGTATTATGACACCCGAAGTAACAAAGCTTATTGAGAATAACGTTGCACTTGCTATTTCAATCGCAGTTAAAGTATCCAAGAGATGCAGATCTGTTGACCTTGATGAACTCTGCTCAGAAGCAAGGCTCCAACTTTGCCGAGCTGCTCTTTCTTATGACCCAACCAGAGGGGTTGCTTTCTCAACTTATGCGTACAGATGTATTGAGAGTAAGCTCCTTACATTCTGCCAGAATCAAATCCGCAACCCTATTGACCCGTGGTCTTCTGACTCTTATCATGACCTTCCTGAGACATCATCTTTATCTAAGCCGAGCTTTGTTGGGTCTATTACTTATGATTATGAAGCCATCCTGGATATAGAAGCTGCATCAGCGGCTACTAACAGCAGGGCTGGTATCAAACGCAAGATTAAAGGTGGTGTCAATGCTTAATTATTCAGCAACAGTGCTTGACTATAGTAAATATAAAGACCAGGTTCAACCAGTTGTTGATCTTAAGTCCATAATTACATCTATACAAGATGGTTGCTATGAGTCAATTATTCTTAACCTCCGTAAAATAGTAGATAAGTCAGAGTACGCTGCAAAGAAGCGTTGGCAACTCCCAGCCTTCTTTGCTGGCTGCTCCTTTAAGCAGACCTTGTTGCCTGGTTACAGGAGCAACTGCATTATCCCTAACTTCGAACTTAATGAAGGCATATCAGTGCTTGACTTCGATGGTCTAGCAGCTTCTGATATAGCCAACCTGATAGCAATATTCAAAGACAGGCCCTCAACAGTGTTCCAGTTCCTAAGCCCATCTGGTTCCGGTATCAAGGTAGGCGTTGCACATCAGAGCACAAATGAGCTTGACGTACTAAGACTTATTAAGAAATCAATACGCATATCTGAATCAGTAGACGCTCTCGTTGATAAGGCTAGCATAAATAACCCGCTGCTTAAGTGCTTCGTATCCAGTGATAAGGCAGCTTGGTATAATGACAGCGTAGAGCCGCTTGAGGTTGAAATAATACAGCCTCAGCAGCGCAGTGGTGTAAGGACATCCTATGCTGCTTGTAACGCTACCTGGGATGATGCTCAGCTCTTCCTAAATGAAATAGCCCCTTATGTAATAATCCAGGAGTACTCCGATTACTTAACAGCTGGTCTGGTGTTGGCTAGATATGTACGTGATGATCTATGGTACCAGATAAATGCTAACAATGCATCTAATTACTACAGGTGCGCTGATCAAGGTGAGGCTACCCGCTCGTTCAGGCAGTACCTCCAGTCTAATCATCAGCGTGTTACATCAGGGCTACCTCTCCAGGGTATACCCAGCTTGTATGCTTTAACTATGGGCCACTCAGCCTCATTCAAACAGATAAATGACTTCGCAGTATCTTTAACCCGCAAACCAGGAGCTAATAATGCAAACTCTAATTGAAAACTGGTTACCTATTCCTAACTCAAGAGGTTATGAAGTGTCCAACTATGGTAATGTACGCAATAAATCAGGCAAGCCAGTTAAGTGCCATAAGATATCCACTGGTTACTTAATTGTTGTTTTCTACAGGCCAGATATGAGCCGCTGCACTACACTTGTCCATACTCTGGTAGCTGATATGTTCCTTATTAACCAGCCGAGTGGTAAGTACGTCGTACACCATATAGATGGCAACAGGTGTAACAACGTAATAACCAACCTTGAATACACAGACTACAGCTCTAATCTCAAGGCTGCATACTCCGCAGAAGACGAGGTAAGTATGCGCAATATTATTGATTCTATGGGTGGTGAAACTGAATGTCAGCTTCAGTGCGATATAAGCTCTGGTATGCCAGTTACAGAGATATCAAAGCTGTATGGCTTAAGCAGGTCTCAGGTTGTGAGACTAAGGAGGTACTACAATGCTAAATAATATTGACTTATTCTCAGTTCCGACTAATGTACGTTTCCCTAGAGTTGCTCTTAGAGGCTGGGATGATAGTACACTGGTTAATATTGATGAAATGTATCCTGATGGTTACAGCGTTAGGCCTGGTAAGCTTAGAAGCAGAATCACTTGCAGGCGTATGTTTGACTCATCTGAACCAGCTGTCGGTTTCAGTTGGATTACAGGGTGTGTTGCTGTTAATTTTAAAAATGCTATAATATAATAGTACGGGGTTTTTTAATTCATATACAAGAGAGGTTTTGTATGAAGAATGTTACTGTTAACGAAGTTAATGTTAAGAACATTAACTCAGATGCTCCAGCTTCACATGAAGCAACTAAGGATGCAACTTGTGAGTTCTCTGGTTCTGATGAATTCAACATGGACTCGCTTATGGAAGAAATCAAGAGTGACCTTGTCAATGCCGGTAAGATCACTAACACTCTAGATGACCTTAAGTCTACAGCTAAGGAAGTCGTTGGTTATATTACAACTATAACTGATGAGTATCAGGGTATGAAGGTCCTTTGCAATGTTCCTATCGTTAAAGGTAGACAGGTTTATTATCAGCCTGTTGTTGAGGACGAGTCTGGGGATGTCCTTCTTATGACACCAAATACAGTCGACCTTACTAAGACACGTGTTGTTAAGGCCATCTTCAATAGGGCTCTTAATAATTACAGTGGTGGCCTTGACATGCGCTCAGCTTTTAAGGCAGCTGAATCAGACACTAAAGTTAAGCTTGACTCCTTATTTGAGCATGGCTTCTTTGGGTATGCTGTTGGCACACCTGAAGTTACTAATATTCAATTTAAGGCACCATTACGCGCTTGGAAACCAGGTATACAAACATTTGATGAACTTGTTGATAAGGTTGCTTCCAGCCCCAACGTAAGCTGGAGTAATATAGGTGGTGTGAGTATTTCTAAGCTTACTATGGATTATGATCCCAAGTTGGATGAGTACTATAACTTCATGTTTAATAAGCTATTTCCAGATCCAGAACAACGTATAGCTGTACTTAGATTCTTTGCTCTTAGTGCATTCTCTAATCGCAGTGGTATGGCTAGACCTATACTTTACTTACTAGGTGACCCTGGGACTGGTAAATCATTAACACTTGAATTAGGTAGGAGTATAGTAGGGCGTGAAGCTTGTGCACCTTTAAGCGCTGATCTTTCAGCGGCAAGGTTCATGATGCCTAATGGTGCTTATATGACACTAGACGAGACACCAGTGTTGGAGGACAACTCCAAGAGAGAGTTCTGGATGCTGCTTAAGAAGATATCAAAGGCTATAGGTTATACTCAGTGGGATGTGAAGAACATGAAAGCGGCTAAGCTTAAAGTAGGGGCTTATGTAGCTATTGCTTCTAATAACATGGCTATTGCTTCAAGTTCTGGTGACTCTATAGACAACGTGGTATCCATAAAGATGAGTAGAGTCTTCGACGTTCAGGACTGGGTTATGGACAATGGTGTTAACGCTGCTGAGGCTATTACAGGTTCTGCTGGTCTACCTTATGCTTTTCTTAAGAACACTTTGTGGCCCATTTTCATGGAACTTACTAAAATGCCTAGTAGATTCGGTATGCCAATTTATGTTGATCCTTTGTTCAGCGATTTGAGGGCTACAATAAGTGAAGAGACAATGAGGAGCAGCACTGAGAATTTACAACGTTATTGCGTGTTCATAGGCTCATTTAGGGCTCACTTTCCTGAGCATATTAAGACTGCTGACCCAGTTGTTGGTAATTTCTTTGCTTTTAATAATAATTTTTCTAGTAGTTGTAACTCAGCTGAGCAAAGCAGATTATCTAGATATGGTATAGGAGCACTCAAATTATATGATAGTAATTATAGCAGAATAAGCGTTAGTATGCTTATAAAGATGATGGGTGCCCCTACAGGTCAGGCTGCTGTTAGAAAGGCACGCGAAATAGCAACATCTTTAGGTTATCACATACCAGAGAAGTTTGAAGGTAGAGACAACCCTAGTTCATCTAACAGCGTAAGATGGCTGTGGGTTCCTAATTCTATGTTTAGAGTTATTCCACTTAATGAGTTTACTAAATATTATAAGGAAGAACTAGATTCAGTGTTCTCTAATGATACTCGTGATTACGACAACTATAAAAATGCGATAGCTTGCGATGATGTTATAACAATACCAACTGTTATGGCTTCTGATGAAGTTTCAACCTTGTCCAGTCTTTCAACTTTTGTGAGTTCTCTTTCTACTAAAAAATAGCCCTAAATATTATCATATTTCACCACCTAATTTATGCATATTTTTATGTCATTTTTAATGCCATTTTTAATGTTATTTTTAGTGCTATATTTTAGCACAATTTGGGTATATTTTTATCATCTTTTTTCAGGTTATGGTGCTTCTAAAAAATGAATTTAAACCAAGTTTTTTGGTCATCTTATTTTTGCCTTCTGATAAAATGGGTTCATTTTCAGCGGTTGTGTGTTCATCAAAAAGAGGCTTAAAAAAAGTACGAAAAAAAATGCTCTTACTAGTTATATGTTAATGATAGATTAGTATATGTTAATGATGGGTACCCATGAAAGTAAGTTATATGTTAATGATAGATTAGTATATGGTAATGATGGGTACCCATGAAGGCACAAAAACACCATGGGTACCCTTGATAGCACCACTCATGGGTACCCATGAGGGTACACACTATTTTTTGACCTTTAATAATATCATATACTTACAAATGTACTGTATACAGTAGGTATAAAAGTACGAGGTGGGGTCATTCCTATTCCA
>Ga0116170_10002748_pt1 | contig 16784 bp, 16 predicted proteins | sample AD_JPNHW1_MetaG_FD_89797 | JGI IMG/M metagenome (GOLD analysis project Ga0116170, IMG submission 89797) | Active sludge microbial communities of municipal wastewater-treating anaerobic digesters from Japan - AD_JPNHW1_MetaG | ecosystem: Engineered > Bioreactor > Anaerobic > Digestate | place...
ACATTCCTCGTTCGCATCGGCTATAAACATCCTCGTCCCGAGCGGCGATGGTGGAATTGGTAGACACGCTAGCTTGAGGTGCTAGTGCCGAGAGGCATGGAGGTTCAAGTCCTCTTCGCCGCAAAGTACGCCGGGTCAACAACTTATCGAGTGACCGAACAACGGAGCTCGAGCCTTATTATTCCAACTGTGAGATGCGACTGTGAGTTGCGTCTCGGGAGGTCTAAGTGGCTCGCGCTCCGTTTGTTTTTTTCCGTCGTGGTCAAATTTACTATGCCCAGCTATGGAATCCCGAGCGGGGATGCTATGGTACCGCACATTCCACGCGGAAACGCGATCGCAATGAGGCGACTGCAGTCGTTCTTGGTTGGGCCCGTGACGGCATTCCCGTAGCCAGGAAAAGCTCCAGATCCTCCTCTCCTCTTGCTGCCGAATGGCTCCGGGAATTCTGGACCGAGGCTTCTCCGTATGTCCTTGGCAAAAAGGCGAGGGGCGAGTCGATCAGTACCCTCTATCTTAAAAACAACAACAGCTTTGTGCGACGCTTCTTCGCTCCCCGCTTCCCTTCACAAAGACTCAATGCTATCACGACGGCGGATCTCGAGAACTGGGTTCTTTCACTCTTCGATGAGGGTATTGCCCCCCGTACGATCAACTCCGCGCTACAGGCTGTTGCGATTGGCTTTCGGGAGGCCAAGAGGCTGCAGATCATCATGAGCAATCCTGCCGAAGGAATCCGTCAGCTCAAGGAAACGACAAGGGAGCGGGGAATACTCACGATAGAGGAGGCGCAACGCCTCTTCGCAGTTGCCTGGAAGGACGAGCGCGCCAGGGTTGCCTCCTTGCTCGCCAGCGCAACCGGATTGCGGCTCGGAGAAGTGCGGGGTCTCCAGTTCGATGCCCTTGAGCTCGAAGCCAGTGGCGAAGGAATCCTCCATGTCAGGCGGAACTGGCAAGATACGGAGGGCGGATCAGTTTCGCCCAAGTGCGGTTCCTTCGGGACTATTCCATTGCCCTGTAGCGTCGGCCTGGCATTGATGTCGCTCCAGAAGGCAAACACATTTGGCGGCCCCTTCGTTTTCTTCGGGAACGATCCGGAATTTCCCGTAAGCGCAAAAATCATCAGGGACGGCCTCTATGAAGCGATGGCAGTGATAGGTATCGATGAAGCCCATCGGATCGAACGGTATATCGGTTTTCATAGCTGGCGAGCCTTTGCTAACTCGAATCTTCGCCGCCGCGTTTCCGATTCCAACCTGAGACACGTTACGCGTCACAAACAGGCGAGCATGACCGAACGGTACGACCGGTTGCTTGACTCCGATCTCGTGGCCGTACGCGAGGCTCAAGGCGATCTCGTCGGATCATTCTTATCGTGAAAAAAAACTTTACATTGAGAGTGCATTTCCGTATCATTACGGCGTGTGTGGGCAACTGCAACGTATTGTAAGGAGTCTTGAGGCGTATGAGGCATCCGGCATCCATTGAGAAGACCCGGCGCGTCGAAGGAATCTACCGCTCCTTCGCCCTTGAACATGGCAAGGACGGCTCGCTCGATGAGGTGCGGAAATACTCCAAGGGAATGGATGAAAAGCAAATTATCGCCTTGTCGAAGCCCCTCGCGGTGAGCCGTGCCAAGGTATGGAACTTCCTTGAGGTATATGACCTGAGCGTCAGTTTCGTTGCACGTTTTCTCGGCAGGAACGAGAAAAATTTCCGCAGGCTGATTTCGAAGAAAGCCCCGCCTCTCGGATTGGTTGACGTTCCCCTCGATCTACTCCGGATCGCATTGGATTCCGGAAAGCTGAAACCAGGTCCGAAAGGGTACCGGGAAGAAAGCGATGCCGCCACTGAAGCGTCCTATCGCCGCGCGGCGCGCCTTGTCGCATCCATTCCCGAGCTTGTCGAGAAAACATGTCATGGGGACCCGGAGAAGACTCGTCGAGCCATCTCCGATCCTGATTGGTTTGAAGACTATTTCTGGAGGGAGGGCTGCGGTATCGGAAGAATGAGAATGTAGATTTCCCAGTAAAGGACCGTTCGTCGGTCGCGATCCACCGGCAAAGCCGGGCGTGGTCGTCGGCCGTTCGAGGGCGCTCCTGCCAAGGAGCGCAGGTATAGAGACCGACCATCCGAAAGGACTGTTCGAAAGCCCATGCTCGCCGTAACGGAAGGGCAATGGACGAGTAGAAGAGCGGCTCCGCCAGGAGTACGCAAGGCACGTGTCGCTGACCCTCCAGACTCAGGCAGCCGGCCCGTATGGGCGGGTACTTGATTCCTTGGAGGATCGCCATGAGCGACCCCGTTACGATTCTGACCGTGAACGAATTCGCCAACCTTCTCAATGTGAATGCCCGCTGGCTCTATCGGGAGATCAAGCGCGGCGAGCTCCCCTGTCTGCGTATCGGCCGGGCAATCAGGATTGACCGGGATGCTGCCCTCGTCGCGTTACGGGGCTCCAGCCCGAGCGGACAGGAGGTGCAACATGTGTGAGGCCAAGACGGGAGATACGGGAGCGGAAGATCCCACGCTTCTGCAGGTACTTTCGGCGATGAAGGAATCCTTCGAGAACGCACCGGCATTTGGATCGATAGGGCTCCATGTATTCTTCGTCGATTCCAGGATCGTTCGAATCGAGAAGATTCAAGCCGAAAGCTTCAAGACGCCGTAAGGATAGCGATTCCGGGTTCTCCGGAAAGGTCGAAGCCCGGCCCCGGGCATCGCTGTCGTGGCAATACGTAGGGGTGCCACGGAGCCGGAAACTTCGACATCGCATTGCCTGTCTTGGTGGAATGGGGCAGGCGCGTTCTCCACAATAGGGTGCTTTCAATAGTCACCCAGAGGCCCAGTATATGCTTGATACGATGTTTCTGAAAGCCACAGAGGACATGATCGAATCGATGCCGATATGGCCGACTCTCTTTCTCAATAGATACCGGCTTCGCGAGAAGAAACGATTCCGGACGCTAGTCGTTAAGAGGGCCGGCAAAGGCGGAATCATCGTCGGTATATCGATTCCTCAACTTCTTTGGGGCAGCTCGGTGCATGAATACATACCCCGAGATTCTGAAATGCTAAGGAGCGAAATGAAGGGAATCTTCAAAGGATTAGGAGTCGGTGTGAAGGATATCCGCAAGCTGGAGGTTGTCCGGCTGGATTTGTGTCGGAATATCGTTACCCGTCATACCGCTGCCGATCATGTCATCCAGGCTGCGCGCTATCGACCACGACGGGCGAAAACCGCGCACTTCAATACCGAAACGGCACATGTGTGGTGGAATAAAAACCGACGCATCGTCGTCTATGACAAAGTTAAGCAAGCGCGAATCAAGAAACCGCGCAACTTGACCCGTGTCGAGCTCCAGTTACGGAACGTCAATGAAGTTCGCGAGTGCGCAAGTGTCTTCTCGTTCGATGACGTGCTCTCGATGGATTGGAAGCGCGCCAACTCCATTCTGCATGCTAATCTTGCGCTCGTCGTCGATGTGCCGCCCTTCCCGCCGGCGCCGGACGCTTCGGCGATATGGGAAATGGCCCAGAAGGTGCGGAAGCGTGACACGGCCCCCTACTTCATGGCCCTCTACCTGGCCAGCCGGATGAACCTGGATCCTGAGGATGTTGATGCGATGAACGAACAGCTTCGTCAGCATTACCCGCCTCGTGCCTGTTCCCGCTTACGTCGCGGAATCTTGTCCCCTTTAGCAGTTGCACGTATGGATGACGTCTTCCGGAAGGAAGTCCTCGACAGGATTCTCGATCCGCCGCCGGAGGTTGCCTGACGACTCGTCCCTCGCTGTCATTGAGCGGTAATTTCCGCTTAATGGCACCTTAGTGAGAATGTAACATTGGGGAAGGTGCGTGGGCATATTGCCCATTGCGCCTTCCCTGATGTGCCGCAAGCACTCGCGAGGCCCCTAATCCATAGACCGCCATGGTATGTCGTTCATCGCTACTGATGCCCGTCCGGAAACTGTCCAAAGTTTGTTTTGACAACTCGCTCCATTCGGTTTAATCTCGTATCGATCAATCGATGAGGGGTGGAATCCTTCCTCGAAAAGACGGGAAAACAATGAAAAATCTAGCCCATTTCATGTCTGCTGCAGGGTTTTCGCCCAATGAGGCACAGCTCGAGGCCATCCTCCATGAAAGCGGTCCATTGTATCTCCCTGCAGGCCCGGGCTCCGGCAAGACGCGCGTCCTCCTTTGGCGAACCTTTAATTTGATCGTTTTTCGCGGCGTTGATCCGGGGCGGATCTTCCTTTCGACCTTCACGGACAAGGCCGCCAGGCAGCTTGAAAGCGGCCTTCTTTCCCTTCTAGCCGTGGCGGGCGATGAGCTGGGTATGCCCTTCGATACCACCGACCTTTACGTGGGCACCCTCCACTCCCTCTCTGCCCGCCTCCTCGGCGACAGGCGCTTCCAATCTTCCGGAGAGCGGCCGCGGCCTCCCGTCCTCCTGGACGAGCTCGGTCAGTTTCTCTTCCTCTACCGAGGCGAGGGCAATCGTCGTCTCCTCGAATATGCGCGGTCCGAACTCGGTCTTGCCGAGCCGAATGACTTCTATCTCCGGGTCCAGTCCTGTTTCCGTAAGGATCCAGCCTATGCCTCGCGGTTCGAAGCGACGGAATTCCTTGTCTCCTTTTTCAATCGTGTATCGGAGGAAGCGCCCATTCTGGATGACTGGAAGCGGCGGGCCGAGGAGTTAGAGTTGGCCGACTACCATGAGGGCATCAGGCTCCTTCTCGATCTCTATGGCGCCTATCGCGAGAGCCTTGCAGATAGCCGGCGGACGGACTTTGCCCTGATACAGCGGGCGGCCTGCGAACGCCTCGAGTCCTTGCCTGCCGGCACTGCGGCCTTCGAGGAAGTAATCATCGATGAGTACCAGGATACGAACACGGTTCAGGAGAGGCTGGTCTTCGACCTCGCCGAAGGGTCGAGGAAGCTGACGGTGGTCGGTGACGATGACCAGGCGCTTTATCGCTTCCGCGGGGCGACAGTCGAGAACTTCGTGCGTTTCCCCGAGCGTGTTAAAACCCGATGGGGCCTGGATGCCCATGCCGTGCCGATCACCAGGAACTACCGTTCACGCGGCGACATTGTTCGTTTCTATGGCGAGTCGATGGAGATCGACGACTGGAATTCCCCGGATGGCACGGTCTCCTATCGAGTGGACAAGACGATCATCGCAAGCCGCGGCACCGACGGACCGGCGGTATATACGACGAACAAGGCCACGGTCGACGATGCTGCCAGACAGGCAGCCGAGCTCGTTGAGAGGATTTTGGCCTCGGGCAAGGTCGATGATCCGAACCGCATCGCGTTCCTCTTCCCGAGCGTAACGACAAAGGCACCTGCCGCTTTCATTGCCGCGCTCGAGGCTCGGGGCATCAAGACCTACGCTCCGCGCGCCGGGAACTTCCTGAACTGTACTGAAGCCCTTGTTACCTTTGGCCTAATAGGTAAGGTAATAGGTTTCGGCCGTGCGGGATTCATGAACAAGGATTACCGCGCCTGGAACGAGCAGGCAGAAGCCGAAGCCGAACGTCTCGTCGATTCCGATCAATCGCTCGCGGCTTTCATCAAGGATCGCCGCGCCGAGCTTGCAAGATCGGCGAAGGATTACGAGCTCCTCTCGGACCTTGCCGCTGCTCGCGGCTGGAGCCTTGAGGGGCCGTATCGACGCGCCCTCATGAAACGAGACCTGGGCGACGTGGGAGGGCTTTCTGAGAAGACCCGGCGATCCATCCTTTCGCGCCATTTTGATTCGATCGCGGAACGGCGCGAAGAGGAAGGGAAGCCCCTTGCCCTTGAGTATGTCCTCGCGCGCGCAACGGGCCTCGATTGGTCCCTCCTCGATCTTTTCTATCAGCTTTGCGCCTTCGAACCCCTCAAGGGTTGGTTTGACCTGGCCGAAGGACTTCTGGGGCCGATAGACGAAGGTCCGATCTGCAACCTTTCGATGATCTCGAATTATCTCGCGCGTTTTGGCGACGAGTATGGCGAATTCATCGGCCCTGGCCTTGCCGGCGGGGGATTGGCGAGGCTTTTCTTTGGCTCCTATCTCGGGGTCCTCTACAAGATGGGCCAGGGCGAGTACGAAGATCCCGAAGATCCCTTCCCCAGGGGGCGCGTTCCCTTCCTGACCATCCATCAGTCCAAGGGCCTCGAGTTCCCCATCGTCTTCGTGCCCAACACCATCCGGCGCGCCCGGCCGCGGGCCTGCGACGAGCTCATCGAGCCCCTCCTCTCCGGGGCCGACGGGCATGGCAATGTCCGAGAGCCAAGGGATCGGCGCGGAGTTTTTGACGAGGCAAGACGCTTCTATGTCGCCTACTCCAGGGCGGAGAACCTCCTCGTCGTCCCCCGAGCTTCGTACTATACGGGAGCGGAGGCCGACCATCTTCTCAGGAATGCCCCGGATATCTCGACGCTCGATCCTCTAACCCTTCCGACCGCGAAGGGCGCGGGAAGCGATCTGCCGAGGAACTACTCCTACACGGGGGACTATACCTTCTACAAGCAATGCCCAAGGCGCTACATGGTCTTCCGGAAACATGGATTCGCTGGATCGAGAACCCAGCAGATGGTCTTTGGCGTTCTCGTCCACAGGACGATCGAGGATCTTCACCTGAAGCTTCTCGAAAGAATGGAGGCGAGTCGTGGCTAACGCAGGGCAGACACCTCTTCCTCGACGTGCGCATGTCCCGGAGCCTTTTCCGGGTGACGAGATGGAAGCTTTCATCGTAGGCGTTTTCGAAGACGAGCTTTCCCTGATCGAGGAGGAGACCGGAACTCGTCCAAACGCGCTCGCACGGACCGAGGCCCTGCGGCAGGTTCTCCTGTATTGGCGGAAGCTTCATTACACCGCCGAGCGCGTCGAGGAGACCGAGGTCCACCTGGTTCTCCCGAACCGGGAGAGCCCCGGAGGCAAACGGTACAACCTCGAAGGCGTGGTCGACATCGTCGCTGATGAAGACGGGACAAGGATGTATGACCTCAAGACCCATGAGCCCGAATATGTCCTCGCCCATCCCGAGGAATACGCGGCCCAGCTCGAGGTTTATGCCACGATCTACGAGGAGCTCAAGGGACGGAGGATAGATGGTACGGGCATCATCTCCACCGCCTTGCCCGCGCGGCTTCGCAGCGCCATACGTTCCGGCGACGATGCCGCGATCGAGAAGGAGCTATCGGCCTGGGAGCCCCTTATCAAGATGCCCTTCACGCGGGAAGCGCGGAAGGAGACCATCGAGGATTTTGGCAGGACGGTCGACGCCATCGAGGACGGCCATTTCCCCCCGATGCCGCCTGAACGCCTCGACGAGGATTTTGCCGGAAAGGGCAGGAGCTTCGGGAACCGTGTCTGCCAGAACTGCGATGCGCGATTCTCCTGCTCCTCGTACCGGTACTGGCGTCTTGATGGAAAGAAATTCCGGAGTGACAACGTGCTCGACTATTTCTCGCTCGCGGAGAACCGCGAGGAGGATGAGGAATACCGCTATATCGCCGGAATGGCGAAAAGTGACACCGCAACCGACGCTGATAGCGACGATTGACTAGGAAGGGAAACATGAACGACGAACGGAAAATTATGCCCGAATCCCCTGCCCTCGAGGAGAGACTCCGTGTCCTCAAGGAAACCATACCTGAATGCTTCAGCGAAGGTCGTCTCGATTCTGACAAGCTCAAGGACGTCCTCGGCGAGGATAACCTCGATGCGGGCCAGGAGAGGTACGGCCTCAATTGGCCGGGGAAGCGCGAGGCACGCGCCCGCGCTTTCAAACCATCGACCATGGCTCTCCACTATGCCAAGGGAGAGGGAGTCAACGAAAAGACGACGAAGAACCTCATCATAGAGGGCGAGAACCTCGAAGTTCTGCGTCTTCTCCTTAAGCCCTATCGCGGCCGCATCAAGATGATCTATATTGATCCGCCATATAATACGGGGAATGATTTTATATACGACGATAAATTCGCCGAAGATTCAACTAAATATGAGATTCGAGCGGGATTGCGAGGGGAAGATGGCATTGCTTTGCAGACTAATCGTAGAAGCTCAGGCAGATATCATTCAAATTGGCTGTCGATGATTTATCCGAGGCTCATGCTCGCTCGAGAGCTATTGTCCGACGATGGTATATTGTTCATTAGCATAGATGGAAATGAAGAAGCTAACCTCGTAAACGTTGCCTCCGAAATATTCGGAGAGGAGAACCATATCTGTAGCTTCGTTTGGCAAAAACGATATGCTCCTCCGCCCGACACAAAGGAGATTGGGTTTACTCACGAATCGATAATTGCTTTTAAGAAAAGCGAAAAATTCGTTAGGAGCCTTCTGCCTCTTTCTGAAGAACAAAAGGCAAGATATAAAAATCCGGATAATGATCCTAGGGGCCCCTGGAAGGCAGCGGATTACACATGTCGCTATACGTATACAGAAAGACCCAATTTGTACTATTCGATTAAGAATCCGAATACCGGAAAAGATATTTGGCCTAAAAAGACACGGGTTTGGGCGAACTCAAAGGAAGTTCATAGACAAAACGAGATCGAAAAACGAATATGGTGGGGGTCTGATGGCAATAATGATGTTCCTGCATTAAAAAACTTCCTTTCTGATATTCAAGCTGGGATTATGCCAACATCTTTGTTGCTACATGAAAAAGTTGGACATACCGATGAAGCAACGAAAGAATTACGAGAGTTGATTCCTGAGGTTAAATTTACTCCAAAACCAACTAGGTTGATAAAATACCTTATGTCAATATCCTCATTGTCGCCTGATTCGGTAGTTCTGGATTTCTTTGCTGGTACTGGTACAACTGCGCAAGCTGTTCTCGAAAAGAACGTTGAAGATGGTACATATTGTCAATTCGTCCTTGTACAAATACCTGAGCCCATCTCTGAGGAATCCGAAGCGCGAAAAGCGGGCTACGAAACGATAGCCGAAATTACAAAAGAGCGTATAAGGCGCGCCATAGGCAAAATAGATGAAGAGAAAGGGAAGCTTTCTCGTAATGATCTTGGCTTTCGAGTCTTTAAACTTGCCCCGACGGGCTTCAAGAAATGGGCTGACTATTCGGGGACAAGCATGGAAGAGTATGAGAAACAACTCGAGCTCCATCTTGCGGATACTGATTCGAAGTTGAAGGAGTCCGACCTCGTCACGGAAATCATGCTTCGCGAGGGCTTCCCCCTGGATTCTTCCGTTGAGCAAATAAAGGACGGAGAGCTTGTCATTTACAGGGTTTCGTCGGAAAGCTCGGGCCACAAGCTCTTCATCTGTCTTGATGAAAGGCTCGGAGCCAAGCTTTCCACGCGCGCCTTCGAGAGGCTCGGAGTGGCGACCGAGGATGTCTTCATCTGCCGTGACGAAGTCTTGACCGATCAGGCCAAGCTCCGGATACGCGAACTCTGCCGCCTTGCTACGGTGTAGGAACGAAGATGGGCAAACCAATCCTTCACTTTGACGCCAACCTCGAGCACCAGGCTCTGGCCGTCGCAGCGGTGGCCGATCTCTTTGATGGCATTATCGCATCGAAGCCCGAGTTCTCGATCGAGGACGCCATCATTCCGAATCTCCCTTCCGGAGAAATTCTCGACGAGGAGCTCCTCCTCTCAAACCTGAAGACGGTCCAGCGGCGTATGAGGTCCATCGAGCCAGGTTTTCCCGTCAGTCAACGACTCGAGCTGGACGAGGGCCTTCCCCTCGCTATCGATGGCCTCGACAGCGCCTCGACGGTTTCCTTCCCTTCCTTCACGGTCGAGATGGAGACCGGAACGGGCAAGACCTACTGTTACCTGCGGACGATGCACGAGCTCTATGAGCGATGTGGCTTTACGAAATTCGTGATTGTCGTACCTTCTATCGCGATCTTCGAAGGCGTGGCGAAGTCCCATGATCTGACAAAGGAACATTTTGCTTCCCTCTACGGGAACGAAAGGCCGCCGCTTGTCCAGTATGATGGAGCCCATGTTTCAGAGCTCCGTTCCTTCGCTTCGTCGTTTAAGCCGGTGATCCTTATAACAACCCTCGCGGCTTTCAACAAATCGACCAATGTCATCTACAAGGCGAGCGACAGCCTGCCGGGCGAGTTTCTTCCGATCGAGTACCTCTCAAGGACTCGTCCCGTCGTGATTCTTGATGAACCGCAGAACTATGGGAGTGAAAAGGCCAAGATGGCGATCCGTCGCCTCAATCCCCTCCTCAGCCTTAGGTACAGCGCCACGCACAAGGAAAATCCGAATCCGGTCTATCGACTTTCGCCCTTCGAAGCCTTCAAGCGCGACCTCGTCAAGAAAGTGGCAGTCGCCGGTTTTTCACTGGAGGGCGCCGTTAGGAGAAATGAGTTTCGCCTTCTACGTGTCGACCGTACACGTCAGAGCGCCGTTCTCCTTGCTACCAAGGACAAGGATGGGAAATTCGAGCCTGGCGAGGTTTCGATAAAGCAGGACCAGGATCTTGAAGAGAAGACCAAGAATCGCGCCTATCGCGGAAAGCTCGTTCATAACATCGATTTTGCCAATGGCACCATTGAGTTCACGGACGGCACTTTCCTTTCCGTAGACGAGGTCGTGGCGGGATCGGATCGAAAGGATCTTGTACGCGCCCAGATCCGCGAGACCGTCTCGACCCATTTCCGGCGTCAGGCAGAGCTCAGAACCCAGGGCATCAAGGTCCTTTCCCTCTTCTTCGTGGACAAGGTAAAGAATTTCCTTGATGAGGATGATGGCTACATACGCCTTATCTTCGACGAAGAGCTCAAGCGCGCCATGAAGCGGGAGCCCGGGCTTGCTGGAATGAAACCCGAGGATTTGCGTGTCCACTATTTCGCATCGGTACGGAAGAAGAGACGCGGAGGAGAAGAGGCCGAAACCTTCCTGGACGAGATCGGTGGAACGGCAGATGAGAAGGAAGCTGAGAAGCGGGCTTACGACCTGATCATGCGGGATAAAGAGACCCTGCTTTCCCTGGAAGAGAAGAAAGCCTTCATTTTCGCGCATTCGGCCCTCCGTGAGGGATGGGACAATCCGAATGTCTTCCAGATTTGCTCGCTCAATGAAGCGAAGGCCGAGACTAGGAAGCGGCAGGAGATTGGGCGAGGTTTGCGTCTTCCCGTCGATCAGGACGGCAACCGGGTCATCGATGGAGCGGCGAACGTACTCACCGTCATTGCGGCCGAAAGCTATGCGAGTTTTGCTCGCGGACTTCAGGAAGATTACGAGGAAGACGGTCAGGTTGACCGCGTACCGATTGCGAACGCGAAACGGAATCCCGTGCGGAGGAACGAAGCCGTCTTCCACTCGCCCGAGTTTGAACGTTTTACGAAGCTCCTCTCAACGCCGGCCCATTTCAAGATAGACTTCAACACCGAGGATTTCATCGATCTTGCGGTGGAAGGCGTTACAAGGCACTTCGAGCTCCCCTTGCCCAGGATCGAACTTCGCAAGGGCTCATTCGGTTTCGTCCGTGTCGAGTTCACCTTTGAGGAATACTTCGTTCGTGATTTCATGGGAACGAAGAGCGGCGTCGCCCGCCTCAAGGTACGGGCGGTAGAAACTCTCGGCTCAAAACTTATCCTTGAAGGCGAGGTACTCCTCGCGGAAGGCGAAGGACTTTCCTCGAAGCTCGATGACAAGTACCCCTTCCTCGAGTCATATATCCTCGACAGGTTCGAGGGGAAGGGCGAGGATGTCAGGGCGGTTTTCGCCAACGGACATTCCATCGATCTTCATGATACGGAGACCCTTGTCGAGACCATGGCAACCGATGGGCTCCTCCATAATATCGAGACAAAGGGCGAGCGTTTCCCTCTGCCGAACATCGTCGCCCGGGTGTCGCGGGCGACGGGTTTGACCCGCCGCACCGTCTTCGAGATCTGGAAACGGGTACCGAAGAACAAGAAACAGTCGATCTTCCTCAATCCGGAAGGCTATATCGACCGATTCTCCAAATTCCTTGCGGATGTGGTAGGCGACTATGTCGCGAACGAGCTCCAGTTCCTACCGGGGCCAGCTGATGATAGTGGTAGCGGCACGAGTTCTCCTGGAGAGCTTTGGGGCGCACCTGGCACACGGGCCGCCGCGGAACATGCCGTCCCCTACTCGGCGCCGGCACATGACCCCACCACGACGGTCCTCCTCGAAGCCCCGGAGCAAGCCTTCCCTGACCCGGCAGCTGCAGTCGCCTCGGAGCTCGTGCCTGTGGGGCCGCGAGCCCTTTATGAGGCGATCCAAACTGACTCCCTTGTAGAACGCCGCTTCGTAGAGGATAGGCTTGAGGCTGATGCGGCTCCGGTCCTCTACTACCTGAAGTTTCCTTCCACTTTCAAGATCAAGCTTCCCAAGGTCATTGGCGGGAACTACAACCCTGACTGGGCGATCTGTCTCGATCCGTCTACCGGCAGGAGCTGGATCGTACGGGAGACCAAGGGAAACGAGGATATCGAGAAGCTCCGCTTTTCGAGCGAGGCGAGGAAGGTTGTGTGCGGCTTCAAATACTTCAAGGCTATCGGCCTCGATTATGCCGTCGTGAACGACCAGAGCGTCGACTGGCTCTCTCCGCGGCTCATGCCATACAAGATTGGAATACGGAACGTTAGGAACGAATAGGCTATGGTTTTTCATTGTTCCCGATGATTTTGATACGACATACGACAGGTAGGTTCCCGTTGTCCTCCATACTCAAGAAAAATGGAGGACAACGGGTGTCGTTATATCAGGAGCAGAATCCGCAAGCGTTCGACCCACAAAGGGACAAAGTTCCTTTTCTTGGCGCTTGTACCATGGGAGGATTCGATGCCAATCGCTTCACGGATCAGGCTGGGCAAGGTATCGCCATCGCGCAATCACGATGCCTCTGCCAGGACCCGCCCTGCGGATGCCTGGGAAGAACGATGGTGGTTCCCCATCGGATCGATTACGCGGATCGGTGAAGGCGTCTTCAGGTGGCATTGTGTCGCGAGTGAACCTGATTCGGGACAGGTCTTCGTTTTCTCGGGGCGACTGTGTCTCGAGGATGGTGTCGGCTACCTCCTCGACGAGGATACGGATGAAGGGAATGTTGATGAAGATCCTTGCCGGAACTGGCTCGATAATCTCGCGCCCTTTCCCTATGCTCATCTATTTTTCGATGGGACCATGGACTTTGAAGATTCTGAAACCGGCCCATGGTTCTGCATCCACTGCCATTATGGCAAGGATCGAGCTTCCGTAGAGGCTGCCTGCGAAACGGACCTCGACAGGGTTGCTTTCTTCTAAAATGCGGTCTTGGCATCAATAGAAGGTGGAGCGATGAGAAAAATCCTGTATGTCGATATGGATAACGTTCTCGTGGATTTCCAGTCCGCATTTCCTTCAATCGATCCGCGACTGCTCGAAGAATATAAAGATCATATGGACGACGTGCCTGGCATTTTTTCGCGGATGAAGCCCATGGAAGATGCCGTGGAAGCCTTTGGGCTTCTTGCGGACCGTTACGACGCCTATATCCTTTCGACTGCCCCATGGAACAATCCGACGGCATGGTCGGACAAACTCCTCTGGGTCAGGGAGTATCTCGGAGAGAAAGCTAAAAAGAGGCTGATCCTCACCCACCACAAGGGCCTGAACTCAGGCGACTACTTGATCGATGACCGGACGAAAAGCGGAGCGGATCGGTTCAAGGGCGAGCTCATCCTCTTCGGGAGCGAGCGATTCCAGAATTGGCGAACCGTCCTGGAGTACCTCCTTCCTAATGGATAGCACGCAATGTTGATACTCGTAGCGATCTTCAGGGCTTTGCTTTCCGAATGGAAAGTCGCTATGGTTTCCTCGTAGCCGATCGCAGTTCTCATGAGGCATTCCCCTTATTAATACCTATTTCCGCAAACAGAGGTGAAGGGATGCCAGAAACAGGGATATGCTTTCAGCGACCGGTTACAATCCGCCGCAATCGGCTGAGATGGCCCCTGCCCCAGACAAACGTTAACCTTGGGAACGACGGTCCATGGTGGATTCCTTTCGGGTATGTCGTCAGGCGTTCCGATGCTTCCTTCCGTTGGTGCCTGCTTGAGGAGTGCCCGGATACTGGCGAAAAAAGGCTCGCAAGCGGTCGTCTTGGCATTTCCCAGGGCGTTGGAATCCTTCTCGACAGTGAAGTTGAATTGTACCCGGTCGATCCAGGCTTCTCATATGATGAGATAGGGGACTGCATCGATTTCCCTTTCGCTCATCTGTTTTTCGATCCGGCCGGTAGCATTGGAAACGCTCCCATGGGAGTCTGGTATTGTCTCCATGGACACATGAAGGCGAGGCGTGATGAAGTCGAGACGCTCTGCTCGCCAGGCCGCCTGCATCGATTGATCTGCGGATTCGACCGCATCGAATCGATCTGGTGCGCGGTCGAGAGCGAAGACAGCTATTGGCGTTTGGGGCCATAGACAGCGGCTTTTCCCGAACGGGTGGAAAAGAATCGGTCGCGACCAAAATTACCGTACGGTAAAATTCAATCATTTATTGATTAAAAATTCCCGATCGGTAATAATGTATGCATGGATCGAATCATTCCCGATGCTGCCGAGTTCGGAGCGATACTTCGGCAACGGCGCAAGGCTCGCGGCTACACCCAATCGCAGATCGCAGCCCTCTGCGGTACTGGCGTCCGTTTCGTTTCCGACCTAGAGAACGGCAAGCCGACTGCAGAGCTCGGAAAGGCCCTTGCAGTCGCGCAGGCCCTCGGAATCGACATTGTCGCCAGGATGAGGGGAGAGTAATCGTGAGGTTAAAGGTACTTCAATTCGGCGAACTCATAGGCTGGCTCGAGTCGACTGCCGATCGTGGCGTTATCTTCCGATACGACGAGAGCGCCTTATCAAGGCCAGAAACGCGCCCACTATCGGCTTCTCTGCCTCTCCGCGGGCGTGAGTATCCTCAGTCCCAGGCGGTACCGTTTTTTGCCGGCCTCTTGCCTGATGGCGAGCTCAGGCGTCGCATCGCGGACTATCTCCATATATCGGAGACCTCGACCCTCCGCCTCCTCGAGGCGCTCGGCGGCGAGTGTGCCGGCACGGTCAGTCTTGTCCGTGACGATCCTGAAAGCGAAGGTATTGAGTCCGAGGTCGGAAAGCCCTGGTACGAGGAGATCCCTCATGAGGAACTCGAGGCGATGATCAGGGAAGCGGATCGCCGCCCCCTCCTTTTGCCCTCGGGTGACGCCCGGCTTTCCCTGGCAGGCGCCCAGGAGAAGATTCCCCTCCTTCTGAAGGAAGGTCGATGGTATCGACCGCGAGGGGGGGCGCCCTCGAGCCATATCCTGAAGCCCGGCTCTTCGGCTTACCCTGATATCGTGTCCAATGAGTTCGCGAGCATGCGCTTGGCTGCCGAGCTTGGCCTGACGGTCGCACAGGTCGATATGATCCAGTTGGGTCGCCCTGTCCTCGTTGTGCGGCGTTACGACCGGACCGAATCCCAAAATGGAAGCATTGCGCGGATACATCAGGAAGACATGTGCCAGGCGCTCGGAATCATGCCCGACGGAAAGTACGAGGCCGATGGAGGCCCCGGATTCGCGGATATCGCCCGCCTTGTCCGGACTCTCTGCGTTGATCCGCTCGCTGATCTGGAAGCCCTTATCGACAATGCGATTTTCAACGTGCTTCTCGGGAACTGCGATGCTCATGGCAAAAACCTCTCTATTCTCTATCGCGAATCCGGGGCGGGGCTTGCTCCCTTCTATGACTTGGTCGCGACAACGGTCTGGCCCGAGTTGTCTACCCGCCTGTCGATGCGATTCGGAACGGAATACAAACTCGAGAAACTTCGTTCCGATGATCTAGACGCTTTCGCCAAGGAGATCGGCGTGAAGCCGGCTCTCGTCCTCTCGCATGCCCGAAAACTCGCAGAGGCCGCTGAAGCCGCGTGGCGCGCCATTCGAGAACTGATCCCACTCGCCAATGCCCAGGACCTCATCGATCGCATGGAAAAGGGCTGGGACTCCCGCGCGAACCGGCTGGGGTTCAAGGAATGATCTTGTGGATCTTGTGAGAAAACGGCAAATACCGGGAGGTCGCGATACTACCTCCCATAAGCTCAAGCCCGAGACCGTGGAGCTCATCCTGGTCATGACGGCCAGCGGCGAGTCAAGCGCCTCTATCAGGGCTGCCATCAAGGGACGGTGGGGAGTAACTGTCCATCCGAATCTCATCAGTTACTACCGGCGAACGCGGGCTGCGAGGATCGCCGAGTTGGGCGAGGCGCTGATTGAAGAAGCGAGGGAGAACTATGCCTTCGCGTCACTGACTGAACGAATAGGAGCTTTAAACGATATTGCGACGCAGGAAATCGAGAATCCAAACGGCGGCTCGGCAAGGACGATCGTGAATGCGATTACCGGGATCGGCGATGCGTTATTCAAGTCCGAATTGATAACTATCAGGGCAAGGGAAATCGCCTATAACGTCGAGCGGTCGGAGAGCCAGGAACTGATACTGCAGGAGCTCGAGCGACGGTCGCACATCCCCACGTCCGAGAAAGGCGGATCGGCATCCAGAAAACTGTGAGACGCGACTGTGAGAAATGCCGCTTGACAGGCCAGTATAATACAGTACAGTAGGGTTGAAAGGTTCGAGATATCTCCTTCACGGAGCGATACTTGAAGACACTGTAGTACCAATTGGCAATAGCTTGAGGTGCTAGTGCCGAGAGGCATGGAGGTTCAAGTCCTCTTCGCCGCATGCAAGGGAAGCGACCGACCAGCGATGGTCGGTCGTTGCATTTTAAACGCAGTTCGGAGGGGACTTGAG
>Ga0116170_10002750_pt1 | contig 16777 bp, 11 predicted proteins | sample AD_JPNHW1_MetaG_FD_89797 | JGI IMG/M metagenome (GOLD analysis project Ga0116170, IMG submission 89797) | Active sludge microbial communities of municipal wastewater-treating anaerobic digesters from Japan - AD_JPNHW1_MetaG | ecosystem: Engineered > Bioreactor > Anaerobic > Digestate | place...
GAAAGACGGGTTCCAGCTGGAGGTCGAGGTCCGGCTCATCATCCGTATCCCGCCGGCGAATGCCCCGTACGTCATTGCCCGGTTCGGGACGGTCACCAACCTGATCGAACAGGTTGCCCACCCCCTGATCGATTCGTCGTTCAGGAACGAAGCCGGCGACCGGGCGGCAATGGACTTTGTCCACAGCCGCTCGGTAATCCAGTCTGCAGCCCTTGAAAAAGTCCGGAGGGAATTCATCTCTTACCATGTGGAAGTCCAGGGCCTGCTGATCGCGTACATCAAGGTCGATGAGAAACTGCTGGAGACCCAGACCAAGAAGGAGATCGCGGTCCAGCAGCAGCAGCAGTACGAGCAGGAGGCAAAGGCCCAGGAACAGAGGATCGCCGTTGCCGAGAAAACAGCCCGTGCCGACAAGCAGATGGACGTCATCACGGCAAAACTGTCCATTGATATCGCAACCGACAAGGCCCAGGCCTTCCGCAAGGAGGCGGAGGGTATCCGCGATGCCACCAAGACAAAAGCGGACGGTGTTTCCTACGAGGCACAGAAAGTCGGCGAGGGAACCGCTGCGGCATACAAGGCACAGACCGATGTGCTCGGGCCGGAACGCATTGCTGCGATCAAGCTGATCCAGGAGATTGCAGCGGGAAAGGTAACGATCACCCCGAACGTACTCGTTTCCGGCGGGGAGAACAACCAGGGTGGAAACCTTGTCAATGCTATCCTTGCCACATGGCTGACCAAAGAGACGACGCAGAAGACGGAACAACAGAAATAAATTTTTTTTAGTCCATTAAACCGGTTTTTTTTCAAAAATATGATGCCCCCCCTCTTGCATCACCATACTCGTAGAACCTTCGGATTCTTTTCATGTCACATCTCTGGTGAGATTCAACACATCGAAGAACGATGATATATTCTACACGGGTCTCATCATAGATCCGATTTAATAAATCAAAGAACGCTGATGGGATCTACACCTGTTTCATCTCTGATGAGAATCGACAAGAGGAGGATTATAAAAACCACTTCTGCTTCATTTACACGGGATGAAGCAAATCGGAAACCCAGATGTGTCCGGTCGAAGACCTGATGGTCTTTTCCTGCTTCGGGTCCGATGACCATGAGCATTCTCCAGCCCATTCATTTCCCGGGAAGAGCAGTCTCCCTTAAGAGCGAACAGAGAACCTGTTAACGCGGTCTCCGGATCAGAATCATCCCTTCTTGAGTCCTGCTTTGCGACGCATCGGCTGGACTTCTGCCCCTTCAAGATTCCCGGCAGCCCAGACATACCGCTCCCGGATCGTCTGGGGGAGATCGCGTTCAGCAATAATCTCAAATCCGACGGACTGGTAGAATGGGATCAGTTCCCTGACGGCATGCATGAAGAGATCATCGTTATGGCAGGCCTCCACCAGTGCACTGACTGCAAGTCGCGAATACCCATTCCTGCGATATTCGGCCGGCGTAAAGATGCCGTCGACTTCCATGCCATCGGTATGCCGGCGGCACCGTGCAAGGGATACAATTCCCTCATCCCTGATAACCGCAAAAATACGGTCCGATACCTGATCACCTTTCGTTTCATGGTACTCGGACCAGGCCGCATCAGCACGCGGGAATTCATCTGCAGCAAGTTCCCGTACCTCCGGCCCTGTTTCGGCAGAATGCTTCAGGTTCGTGGCCTGGTCACGAATTGCTTCATTCTTTTTCTGCAGATCCCGAGGGACTTGCAGGGTGTCGGCAATACGGTATCCTTTCGGGGGGATCAGGATCTCAAACCGAGCTCCTTTTTCCAGAACCCCCGTTTCACGAATGGTAACTCCCGTGATTGTGAGTATTTCATGGGCAAGGAAAAGGCCACACCCGTATGTCTCGCTTCTCTGGGAAAACAACAAACCCTTTTGTGTATCCGGAATCCCTTTTCCATTGTCCTCGATAATAATTGCACAGCCGTCAGAACGGATATGATAGGTGACAACCACCCGGTCTGCACCGGTTCCCTTTTTTTTCGAATTCTCGAAAAGGTGGTAAAATACCGCGGGGATATGCGGATCGGCAAAAATTTCAAGCCGGGCTGTCCAGGCGTGGAACGTAAGATTCGTGCAATCCACCCTTTCTACCGCTTCATTACAGGCATCCTGCACCGGTATCCATGCCGGAGGAGTTGTCCCGATATCCCGGAATTCCCGGGAGATTTCTATCTGGCGCTGGATGCCGTTTGCGGATTCCTGAAGGCTGGAAATGAACGACAGAACTTCAGGATCGTTGAATTTCATCACCCCGATCGAGAGCCGCCCGTAGAGGACTGCCAGTTTTTTTGCGATATCGTTCCTGATGATGCCGGCAAGGATGTTTAAGCGGGTACTCGTTGTCTGCAGCGCAGAATCCATCATCACCTGTTCGGTCACATCCCTGATGGATTCAATGCCCCCGCTCATTGTGCCATCGGCATCCATCAGGGCGGTTGCAGCAACCCGAAGATGGGCACCTTTGCCGTTATGAAAATGCGGGATGAAAATTTCAGAAACATACGTTCCCGCTTCGTTCCGGATAAACGGGTACTTTGCTTCAGTTCCAGGATCCGTTTTTTCAACAAGGTTTAAGAGGACCGGGCGTTGTATCCCGTAGAATGGGATTGCATATGCATAGTCCCCGCATCCAAGGATCTCTGATTTTTTTATACCGGTCAGCTCTTCGATGGCATGGTTCCATGCAATTACTTTCCCGTTCCTGTCAACCGCAAAGGTTGCATCCGGCAAAAACTCGATGATATCGTGCAACTGCTGTTCGGATATCCGGAGATTCATTGACAGGTACGAGACCGCTGCACCGACGATGATAAAAATAGTGCACCGTGAAAGGATCGCGATCTCAAGGAATGTCTCTTCCGGTCCAATCAGCAGGGCCATTGTTCCGTAGATTGCGGCAATACTGACAGAAAACAGGACTCCTTTGCGCGGGTACCAGTATCCCGCCAGGATGATGGGGAAATAGAGGAGATGGGACGTTACAACCGATATTCCTTCGTTGAGTATGATTCCATTCACCGCTATGACGAGTGCCGAAAGCCCGGCAAGCGCCCAGAAACGGTTCCGCCGTAACGGCTGTGTATTGTCAAAGAGATAGCCGAAATTCATGAATATGGTAATTCTGTAATCTCCATTCAGTGCAAACGGGTAAAAAGATTCTCCTGCAGATATATCGGGACGTCGTATCCCGCAGGAGGTTAACGGGGGTACCTGTACCGGATGAAACGAAAAGCTCAGGTCCCGGATCCGAAGAACAGTTCTCGCAGGTTCCCTTCATGACCCGCTGCGGATCGCATTTTTCGGACAGAGAATCTCGAAACGAGCCCCTTTCCCCGCAACACCGGTCTCCGTGATGGTAATACCGGTAATCGTGAGGATCTCCCGTGCCAGGAACAGCCCGAGCCCGGAATTCAGTCCGTATTCATAGGCAAATATCTTCTCTTTCTCCGCATCGGCAATACCAACGCCGTCATCCTCACAGAGGATCATTCCCCCTCCTGCAGCCGTCTCGTAATGGAAGGTAATGGTCGTGAGGGTTTTTCCGTACCTGAGTGCATTATCGATCAGGTTGGAGAATACTTTCATGATGAGGGGATCTGCGTAGATCTCAAGAGGTTCCGGCAGGGTATTGATGATACGGACTTTACCGGGATTCGTGAATTTTTCTGACAGCTCCACGAGCATTCTCGCATTATGCCAGACCGGAGACTTGACCCCGATCTTCTGGTATTCACCGGTGAATTCAACGGTGTTTATGGTCTGGTTGACAACGGCTGTTGCGCTTGCGACATTGACCCAGGCGTTTTCAGGATCTTTTGTGCGTCTGGCCGCAGAAAGCTCGAGATACTCGCGCATCGCGGTCAGCTGGTTGAGGAGGTCATGACGGGTGATACTTGCCATCAGCTGGAGTTTCTTGTTTGCATCCGCCAGAGCTTTTTCCACCTTCAGGCGTTCCGCATTCTCTGCCTGCAGGTCCCGGTTAGCCTGCGTCTGGTCAGCAACAGCCTGCTGCAGCTGGTCGCTCTGCAGGTTGAGCCGTTCATGGGCTTCCTGCAATTCGGCGTTCTTCCTCACGGTAATCTCGTACGTGGAGAGGAGGATATCGAGGATTTGCCTCCTGTTCGCGGTGATCGTATGGTTCCCGTCCGCCAGCGTGATCTCAAAAGCACTGCAGGACATATCAGGATCCGGCGTGCTGCGCGTTGTTATCACATTCCGGATCCGTGAATTGATATCCTGCGGTTCATAGGGTTTGATGATGAAGTTGTCAGCCCCGGCTTCGAGCCCCCTGACCACATCCACCGGATCAAACAACTGGGTGACCATGATCACCGGGAGATACTGCAGGTCCCTGTCTCTTTTTATCCTCCGGCAGAGCTCATAGCCATCCATCTCCGGCATAACGAGATCCGTCAGAACCAGATCCGGCCGGCCCACCCCGATCTGCTCCAGTGCGTCCCTGCCGTTCGATGCAATTGAAACGGTATACCCCTGCTTTTCAAGAATATATCGTAACGATTCTGCCTGGGTCCTGCTGTCTTCCACAACCAGTATTTTCATTCTTTTTACTCCAGGAGATTCCGGATGACTGTAAGGAGATTACTCTTCTCAAAGCTGGTTTTCATGATATATGCATCTGCTCCTACCGTAAAACCATGCTTCTGGTCTTCCGGGGAATCGAGCGATGTCACCAGCACAACAGGGATCGCGGAGATCCTCGCATCGGCCCGGATCTTCTCCGTCAGGGTGAAACCATTCATGCGTGGCATGTCCACATCCGACACGACCATATCAAACTCATGCTCCCTGATCGTTGCGAGCGCTTCTATGCCATCGACTGCCGTCTGGACCAGGTACCCGGCCTGTTCAAGGATTGTCTGCAGGAGCGCCCGCGAGGTCACCGAGTCCTCGACAACCAGGATTCTTCTGACAGCGTCGCCGCTTATGCTTTGTTCAGGTACCGCAGGAAGCCCTTTAATGGATTCCTGGATGAGTTCAAGGGCATCGAGAACCAGAGCCACTTTACCGTCTCCCAGTATCACGGCACCGGTAATCCGTTTTACCCTGCGGAGCTGGCTGCCCAGCGACCGGACGACGATCTCCTGAACCCGGATCACTTCGTCCACCCTGCATGCTATCTGTCCGGCACCATAGGAAAGGATCACCACCGGGATCTGCGCAGTGCCTTCGGACTGGGTGTGGTAATCCGTCATCCCAAGTGCTTCCGTCAGGCGGATCAGGACAATCTTCTCTCCCTGGAATTCCACGGTCTGCCGGTCCCCGGACGATATAATCTCGGTGCGCTGTACCCGGATTACCTTCCTGACCTGCTGCATCGGGAGTACATAGACCTGGTTGCCTGCCCTGACAACCACGCCGCGGAGCGTGGCGAGCCGTACCGGGACCTTCATCATGATGGTCGTACCTTTGCCTACGCTTGATGAGACGGTGACTTCCCCCCCAAGCCTTGTTACGGTATCTTCCACAATCGCAAGGCCCAGCCCCCGTCCCGAGAGATCCGTAACGATAGGGCTTGTCGATAACCCGGACCGGAAGATAAGCCAGATCGCTTCATCATCGGTCAGTTCCGATACCTCTTTTGCAGATACGATCCCCTTCTCGATAGCGGTCCGCCGGATTACCCCGCAGTCAATACCGGTCCCGTCATCGGATACTTCGATACCCACCTTGCTTCCCGACAGGGGGACGATCCTGATACGGACTATGCCCCGTACCTTCTTATGCTGTTCTGCACGGATATCCGGGTATTCGATCCCGTGATCGATACTGTTGTGGATCAGGTGCATCAGGGGATCCTTGAGTGCCTCGAGGATCCGCCGGTCCATCTCCAGATCCCCCCCCTCGATAAGCAGGTCAACCTGTTTGCCGGTAGTCCGGGAATATTCCCGTACCAGGCCGGAGAATGGCTGGAGGACGTTTGCGACCGGGAGCAGGACTGCATCATGGATCAGGTCATAGATTGCAGAGGTGTTGATCTCCAGCGTGGAACGGTCTATCTCCGAAGCATGGACGTGAACGTTCAGATCATGCTGGAGATAGGTCACGAACTCCCTGTTGTACTCGAGGAACTCCACAAGCCGCTGCAACGGGAGGACAAGATCCGGCGGGAGTCCGGTCTTTTTACTGCCAAAGGAGATCTCGCGGATCCGGTGCATATCGGTGGATACGAGTGTGTTGTTCCAGCGCCAGATGCCAAAACGGGTCATCATCCCCTCAAGTTCCCGCATCCTGTGGGTGATGAACAGCCGAGTGGTGAGGAGATCGTCAGAACCGGCGATCAACCGGTCAAGTTTGTTGGCGGCGATCCGGACCGTCTTCCCGTCCCAGGTATCATGTACTGCAGCACCCCGGTGCTGCTGGTGCCCGTCGGAGTCCTGGTGCGGTGACAGGGTATCGGACAGGTCGCCGGGAAAATTACGCATCCCGTTATCATCAGGACCGGCCGGCGATTGTACCGTTCCCTTACCCGAACCCTGTGCGGTACCGGGATACCGTAACGGGGATGAAGCATCCGGGGCAGGTCCTGCCCGCGGGTCAGACTGGGGATCCTTTAATCCGGAAATAAGTGCCCTAAGTGACCGTGCAAGTTCCGCAGGTGACATTCCCGGTGTCTTACCTGATAGGAGTTCGCGGGTGGTCTTTATTGCATCATGAAAGAGATCGAACGCTGCCTCGTCGGGTATAAACGTTTCTTTTTTCATCAGCGAGAATACTGATTCGAGGTTCTGGCAGACCAATTCGATTTCCCTGAGGTTAACCGCCCGTGCACTCCCCTTGAGACTGTGGGTCTTGCGATAGACACGTTCGACAAGCGGGGAGCCCGGGGTTATGCCGGCTTTCTCCATCTCGATGAGTTCTTCGGTGATCTCACCGAGGTGTTCTTCCGCCTCCTCCCTGAATGTTGCGAGGAGCTGCTTATGGAATTCCTCATCCGGATCGGTCATATCGGCAGCACTCTAGACGTGGTACTGGACCGTGATCTTCTTTAACCGCACACCGAGTTCATGCAGGTCTTCAGCAGTTTTCTCGGCTTTCCGGGTGATCTCAAGGTTCTTCTGGGCAGCGTCCCGGATGTTTTCCATGGCTGCAGAGATCTGGTCCATACCGGCTGCCTGTTCCTGGATGGACGAGGCTATCTCGATCGCTTCCCTCGATGAATCTGCAATGGACCGGGTGAGCACCTCAATCGCTTCCCGTGCATCGCTTGTCAGCCGTGCGGCATCGGCAACCGAGCTGGTTCCCCGCTCGGTTGAGATCACGGTAGAGGACACGCCGCGCTGGATATCCGTTAAGATAGTACGGATATTACCGGTCCCCTGTTTTGACTGTTCCGCGAGGTTGTGGATCTCATGGGCCACGACAGCAAAGCCCTTTCCGAAATCCCCGGCCTTTGCAGCTTCAATCGAGGCATTCACGGCAAGCAGGTTGGACTGTTCGGAGATGTCGGTCACCGTTGCGATGATCTCCCCGATGGCCTGGCTCTGTTCCGAGAGCTTGATGACGTTCATGCCGATCATGTCCATCTGCCGCTGGATGTTGTTCATACCGTCAAGGATCTCCTGCACGGACTTCTGCCCTTCACCGGATACCTGGAGGGCTTTCATCGCCTTCTCGGACATGTTCTTGGTCTTCTGGTTCACGAGATCCGTTTTCCTGCGGGCACTTTCCACCGTATCTGAGGTCTGGTTGACCGTGGCCGCAGTCTGCGAACTTGCGCTGGAGAGCTGGTTGGTGATCGTGAGGATCTCACTCGAGGCAGAGGAAAGGACAGAAACACCATCGTATAATTCCTCGTTGATGAGCTTCATCAGCCGCTGGAGTTCGATACCGATCGTGTTGAGGGCGTCGCGGTAAGCCACGAATTCCCCGGCAACCGGGATCTTCTCATCGAACCGTGCGGTGAAGTCCCCGGACGCGTAGAACCGGGACAACCGCATGGCTTCGTTCACCGGTTCCGTGATCGTTTCAAGGGTCTTGTTAAACCCGGCAATGATCATCCGGTACCCGCCATGGAATGCTTTTTCATTCCCGCGGACCGAGAGGTCACCGGCCCGGGCGGCATCCGTCAGCTTGATGGTCTCCTTATGCAGGTGATCGAGGGAGTCGACCATCATCCTGAGGGCGGGACGGATCTCGTCCCGCTCATCCACCGGTTTTGCAAATTCCTCGATATACTCCCCTTTGGCGATCTTCTTGATATCACCCACGACATTGGTCTGGAGGTCGTCGGCAAATTCATCCATGGTCGCCGCCATGACCCCGATCTCGTCCTCCCGCCGGATATTGAGGCGGGCGGAGAGGTGGCCGTTCCTCAGTTCCCTGATCATGACGACGACCTGCTGGAGCGGGCCGGAGATCGACCGGCCGAAGAGAATGGCAATGGCTGCACCAATGGCCATCGATGCGATCATCAGCGCGAAGATGGTATTCCGGATGGTATCGATGGGACCGGTAAAATCAGATAATTCAGCCCGGGAAACGATGTACCAGTCCAGGGGTTCGTAGTAGGTATATGCGTCGAGGACCTGTGTCCCGTCGACCTCGTGGGGAATTGCCCCGTCCTTTTTTTGGAACATCTCCTCCACGAAATCCTGCTGTGACCAGTTCTGCCCTTCCAGGGATGGATGTACAAGAACCGTTCCTTTACTGTCTATCACATACATATACCCGTTCTGGCCGACGGTTGTATTCCGGATACTTGTTTTGACCACGTCAAGGGTCTGTCCTTCGAGAGTGCCGACGAACAGGACACCGATGATCTTTCCCCTGGGATCTTTGATCGGTTCGTACGCGGTTACATAGTTTTTTCCGAACAGGTCCCGCCTGCCATAATAGGTCCCGCCGTTAACGACGGTGAAGTTATAAACCTCATCAGTCAGGTGAGTCCCGACAGCCCGCTGTCCGTTGGTATCAAGGACATTGGTAGAGATGCGGGCTGCATAACTGTCATTGTAAACCTGGAAGACCGTTGCAGCGCCACCGACCATTGCCTGGACTTTATCGACAATCTCGAAGTTATCGTTCACCACATACTGCTTGCCGCTGCTGTCGGTGAGCGTCATCTTCCCGTTGATAATCTCCGGTGTGCCTTTGCCGTAGAAGTTCTGTTTTGCAACACTGAGATCGGAGTTGACCTTGTTGCGCGTCAGTTTATAGACATCATTGGTCCACCCTCTCATGTCCTTGACCTGTGTTTCCAGCAGGGCCTGGGTCTGTTCATTGATCACGCTGCTCGAACTGGTATATGCCACCAATCCCAGGAGCAGTGTCGGGATGATTGCCAGAAACAGGCAGATGACGAGGATCTTTGTTCCCACTTTCATATTGGTGAAAAATTCGAGCATTCCCTGACCACCTTCGATCTTTGCAAAAGTATGTTATGACAATAGACTGATTGCATATTTCATTAAGTTAATGATCTGTTCCGACAGAGAAAATGGCATATCTCCCGTGCCGGTGAGCGCGATCCGGGCCGGGCGGTATCCTTTACCTGTCCTCGATAATCAATGCCGGATCTGCAAGAATCGCTGCTGCATCGAGCACGATCAGGGCGTTACTGACATATCCCTTCAGGTATTGTTTCCATGACTGGGCCAAACCGGTCTCCGGTGTAAGGATGAGGGAGGAGGGGATTGTCCCGATCCCGGTGATATTATCCGCAAGGATCCCGAAGGTGATATGTCCGTCCGTCATGACGATAACCCGGTTCAGGTCTGTCAGTCCTTTTTCCGGGAGGGAGAAGAGGACGCGGAGGTCCACGAGCGAGATGATCTGGCCCCGTGCGGCACAGATACCGGAGATAAACGGCGGTGCCCCCGGGACCGGGGTGATCTCGCCCGTGAGGATCACTTCCCGGACATACCGCATCTCCAGCGCATATTCCTGGTATGCGAGCTGGAACCGGAGCACCTCCACGATTCCGGCATCGCTTGTCCCTGCTTCCGGTACTGCGAGCTTTTTTGCCCGGTCCAGCAGGATCTTCCGGACCGATTCATCGGTCGGGCTCCCGATCTCTCCCCTCTCCATTATAATGAGCATCTCCCGTGCGGGCTGGTCCTGCCGTGTGCTGCATCGAGCACGGTCATCGTGCCCGGTTCAAGGAACCGGAAGAGATCAGAGAACAGGAACGTGCCATTGGAGGTCAGGTCGACCCCGGGAACCAGCGGCAGTCGTTTCTCGACGCTCTCTGCAGGCACCGGGAGAACGGGGCTCTGCTGGATGACATGGGTCTCATCCACCCAGAGTGCCACGCATCCAGGACCTGCCCCGACAATGATCAGCTTGTCCGTAAGCCGGGGTGCCCGGTCCGGTATCCCGAAAAACGAACGGACGGACCAGACCGGGATGATCTGCCCGTGGAGATTCACTGTCCCGGCAAGGCCGGGCCGGGATTCCGGGACCGGGTACAGGTGTACCATCTGTATCACGATGCGGACTATGGTCAGGGGGAGAGCACACCGCACATGATCGACAGAGAATAACAGGTGGTGCATCATCAGATGATCCCTCCTTAGTGCTGATGCAATAAAAAGGATACAGGAATTATAAGGCAGGACTCCGGCCTACGAGAAACGGATGGACTGGGCGGGAATTGAACCCGCGGCCTCTTCCATGCCAAGGAAGCGATCTACCACTGATCTACCAGCCCGCTCCTATCTACTAGGACGGCATAGGTTAAAAGAATTGTTTTTTCAGCGATCGTGGAGATGGATGAAATAACTACGATCAGGTTATTCCTTTTCAAACACATTCGCCGAACCGACCGAAATTTCAACTAAACCGGAAGATTAATCAGCTGTAATTTGAATCTCACTGCATGGTCCGGCCTTGCTCTAGAACAACCGTTTTCATCATGTTGATTATGGTTTTTCTTATCATTCCCCAATCAGCGGATGCGCAACCTCTGGGACTGATCATAGAGAATTTTGGTAATCAGGTCTCCTCAACTATCCAGCAGCCCCAGCATAAGTGGCTTGAAACATCAACACAGTATCAGAAGGAGGGTGATACTTATTCTTCGCAATGTCATTATTACAGCGACAAGCTGAACGCAAGACTTGTTGCTCTTTATCTGACGGATAAATCAAGTGTATATTCCAGTAGTTATGGGCAGCACTACGGTGAACCCGTCCCTAACCAGGAGATATATATGGAGGAGGACGACGAAGCAAAATTCCTGTCACATACCCGCGATTACTGGTGTAACCTTGCCAAGAACAGTTACGACATGGCAATAGAAACCTCTTCTGGAAATGATATCCAACGTGAAACCTATCTCTATAGAAGTGCGGCAGGGGTATATTTAGATATGGGCAATACAGAGGCGTTCGAACAGGCAAATAAAAAGGCAGCCGCACTTCAAGACACCTCCGTTTTAGGCGCACTCTTCTCTATCCCACTCCCCCCCGTTATAACCCTCGTTGGGATCCTTGGAGCGATCTTGCTCATCCGGCAAAAAAAATCCTGGAATAAATGATATCAATTTTTTCTATTTAATCGGGGGGAGGTTATGCGGGGAAATAAGTCCGATATAGGAGGAATCGACTACCAGTGATGCGATGGCGATAATAATTGCAAAAATCGCGATGAAGGCGATCTTACCAGCATTTTTTCTTGTAGAGTACAGTGAATATACTCCGGATAGTAGTGTAAGGATTCCCATAACGTAAGGATAGAAAAACCATGACATTATTGCAAAAATCAGGCTGAGGATCCCAGCCCAGTTCCGGGCGGGTTTTACAGTCCCCACCGGTGCTGGTTGTGCGGGCACAGATCCGGGAGCCTGAGGGATTTGAATGGTAGGAGTGGCATATGGTGTGACAGGCGCTTGTACAACCGGATCTGTTGCTTGCTGGGGTCTCCTCAGGGGTTTTCCACAGTTTTTACAGAATTGGTTGGTATCCGGGTTTTGTGTACCGCATTCACCGCAGAACATGGCAATTCCTCAATGAGCGAAGTGTTCAGTATACAGGATAATGAAGGTTGTGCTTTATGTACCGGTCCACCAGGCCTTTTTCAGAATTGGGTGGATGCGTGTTCTTCTGGTATGTGGATCAGAACAAATTACTCTGCTCAAAACCATTTTTTCCGGATAAAAGATAGAAAATACCGTCATTCAGGTAATTTTACTGATCGGCGGGTCTGTTCAAGCCTCCTGCGTGCTTCCTGCATCCACGAATCCTGTATCACCTTGCCTTTGCTGATGTACGTCTCCATCAGCGGCGTTGTACCCTTCGGCCCCTTCTGCGATGCCGGCAAGACGACATGTTCCCCGGTCTTTTTTGCGTACACCTGTTTTACCCCGCTCCGCTTCCCCCTTTTTGCTTTCGGCTCTCCTTCGATCTCCACGATGTCCAGCGAAAAGTCGATCACCGGGGCATTGGCAATCGCACCCCCGACACCGAATGCGTCCACGCAGTCGCGGTACCGGATGACGTCCTCCCGTGTCACACCGCCGGAGAGGAAGATTTTCACGTCCTTATGCCCGTGGGAATCGAGTTCCCATCGGACCTCGTCGATGATCGCCCGCATGTTCCCGCGCCGGGAACGGGGGGTATCGAGCCGGACTGCTGCAGCCCCGCACTCCGCTGCCCGCAGGGACTCGGACTTCTCGTCGCAGAATGTGTCGCAGAGCATGATCCTCGGGACTGACTTCGGGGCACTCCGGTCAAATGCCCGCCACGCATCCTCCGGTTTCTTATAACACATCACAAACGCGTGGGGCATCGTCCCGACGACCGGCATCCCTTCCGGTGCGCAGGTATTGGAAACGCCGTCTGCCCCGCCAATCCAGGCTGCCCGCTCGATCATCGCGGCGATCGCGGGGTGCTGGCGCCTTGAGCCGAACGAAAAGACCGGGCGGTCACCGGCAGCGAGCCTGATATGGGCCGTGGCTGTGGCAATGCCGGAAGCATGGCAGAGGAACCCGAGGAGCGCGGTTTCATACCGGCAGAAATCACGATACTTCCCGGCAATGCGAAGCACCGGTTCGTCCCGGTAAAAGACGGTGCCTTCCGGCATTGCATCGACCGTCACCGGGATCCCGTCGAGCAGGGTGATGACATCGGCAAGCCCGCAGAAGACCGCCCACGCATCCGGCAGGGAGGTCGCGGTCACTTCCATGACCACGTGCGGGTTGATCCTGTCGTTTTTCAATGCTTCTTCTGTCCGGATAAAATAAATATCCGTGCACTCGCCGTTTTTTATCGTCTCGTCACTGACGGTAAGAAAGGTCCCCATAATTTGAAATATGCGCTTTCCCTCCATTTACGCTTACTGAAAACTGATAGAAAAACCTCGTCCGGAGAAATCTTTGATACCAGTTATGACGCTCTTGGGGGTGATGAGGGTATTCAGATCCGGAGCAGGAGATGAGCCGAAGGCTTTTCGACTTTTGCGGTCGAAGAATCCTCGCGGATTCTCCTCCTCAAGGTTCTGATGAACCTTTCGCCCCCGTCACCAGGGAATCCCCCGGTTGCGATGGTGTTGCATTTCCTGTACAGAAACGTGGAAAAATCTCCAGTCCGGGGATACCGACGCATCACATGCGCCCCCTGGGTCGAAGATCCGATGGTCTTCTCCTGCGTCGGGTCTGATGACCCTCAACCCCCCCACGGGGGCAGGGCTGGCGCAAGGGGGAGGGATTACATGTACTGATAGAGGTATTCTACAGAACAGTTTTTTTCAGAATCGCTCTGCCTCATTCCATAATAGTTATCGCCCGAAAAAAAATACGCTAATTATTAGTGTTGTTCCCGCCAACAAATTTTAGACAAAACGGGGATCCCATGCAACAGTTCGTTAAGGAAGCGGGTATGAGCAGGTTCCGTTCATCCTGGCGGGGGCCGTGATGCTCGGTATCATCGGCGGGACGAGTCTCCTCTTCTCTACGCTTCCCGCTCTTGAAAAAAGACGGGTTGACACCCCGTTCGGGAACGCGGAACTCCTTGTCGGGGACGTGGTACTCCTGATGCGCCACCAGCACGACCTGCCGCCCCACCGGATCAATTTCCGCGCGAATATGGCAGCCCTTGCCATCGCCGGCGTGGACCGCGTTATCGCGTTCGGCTCAACCGGGTCCCTGAACCACGACATCGCGCCCGGGACGCTCGTCATCCCCACGGATTACCTGAGCCTGGCAGAGATCCCCTCCATCCACGACCATGCCATCGGGCATGTCATGCCGGAACTATCGCCCGAACTCTCGCAGGAACTGCGCCGGCTCATCCCGTCAGCCCGGTTGGGGGGTACGTACGTACAGACCCGTGGTCCCCGTTTCGAGACGGTTGCCGAGATCGCAGTCCTTTCCCGGTTTGCCGACCTCGTGGGCATGACCCTTGCATCCGAGGCAACACTGGCCCGCGAGCTTGGCATGCCGTTTGCCGCTGTCTGCACGGTGGACAATTACGCAAACGGGCTTGCAGACAACGTCCTGACATGGGAAGAAGTGCTGGAGATCTCCCGGCAGTACCGGGAGCGGACGGGTAAGATTCTGGATACGATCATCAGGCAGATGGCTTAACGGAGGAGAACTATGGATGATATTTTTGGCAAGCGGCAGTCGATCCTGATTGCAGACGTAATGGTGAACGGGAAGAGTTCGGACATCTTCGTGAACGATGATGGAACAATCGGTGCGGTTGGTGAAGGGATCCGGAGGGAACATAAGGGAGAAGCAGACCTTATCATCGACGGGGACGGTGCTATCGCGCTCCCCGGTCTCGTGAATACCCATTCCCACGCGGCCATGAGCCTCCTGCGGGGGTATGCTGACGACATGATCCTGCAGGACTGGCTTTCCCAGAAGATCTGGCCGCTCGAAGCCCACCTGACCCCGGCCGATGTCTACCGGGGGACAAAACTTGCCTGCCTCGAGATGATCCGGAGCGGGACCGTTGCCTTCAATGACATGTACTTCATGATGGAGGAGGCAGCCCGTGCTGTTGACGAGTCCGGCATCCGTGCAACGCTCTGCTATGGCTTCATCGACCTCTTCAGCCCGGAGAAACGGGAGGCCGAGTGCAGGGCAACCGAGAACCTTGTCCGCCACATCCGCTCGCTGAACAACCCGCGGATCAAAGCGGCCGTCGGCCCGCATGCGATCTACACGGTCTCGCCCGAAGGTCTCCGCTGGTGTGCCGGGTTCGCTGCACAAGAGAAGATCGGTATCCACATCCACCTCTCGGAGACCGAGAAGGAAGTGAACGACTGTATTGCCCAACACGGGAAGCGGCCGGCAGCCTACCTCGACGAGTGCGGGATCCTCACCCCCCATACGGTAGCAGCTCACTGCTGCTGGCTCGATGAGGCTGAATGCTCCCTGCTTGCCCGGCGTGGCGTTTCCGTATCGCACAACCCGTCGAGCAACATGAAGCTTGCCACCAACCGGGCCATGCCGTACCACTGGCTGAAAGCAGCGGGCGTCAATGTCTGCCTTGGCACGGACGGGTGCGCCTCGAACAACAACCTCGACATGTTCGGGGAGGCAAAGACCGCAGCCCTGCTCCAGAAATTTTCCTGGAACAACCCGACCCTCCTGCCTGCACACGAGGCGCTTGCCATGGCAACCGCGAACGGTGCAAAGGGGCTCGGTCTTGCCTCAGGAACGCTGGTTGCCGGTGCACCGGCCGATATCGTCCTTGTCACTGCCCGCACTGCCTGCAACACGCCCCTGCACAACGCAACCTCCAACCTCGTGTACTCCTGCAACGGGGGGACGGTTGAGACCACCATCTGCGATGGCAGGGTGCTCATGCTCGACCGGGAGGTCCCGGGCGAGGAGCAGATCCTCTCTGAAGCGGCAACGGCAGCACAGGAACTGGTCCGGCGGGCACAGTCCGCATAGGGAGTCCCTGATGCGTTCACCGGTTCCGGTACGGGCAGTCCTTTCTGCCGGTATTCTTCTCCTCCTTATTGCCGCGCTCCTCACTGCCGGGTGTTCCGGTATACTTACCGGGGATACCGGGTCGTCCCTCCGCGCCAACACCACCGGCGACCTGCGGGCGTACTTCCTCGATGTCGGGCAGGGTGACTCATCGGTCATCCTCTTCAGGGACAAGGTCATCCTGATCGATGCCGGTGAGGTTGATCAGGGAGACCGGGTTGTCGGCGATCTTGAAAAACTCGGTGTCACCCGTATCGATCTGCTGGTCGCAACCCACCCGCACTCCGATCACATTGGCGGGATGCAGATGGTGCTTGCGCATTTCCCGGTCGGGAAAGTGCTCGATTCCGGCATCCCTTCCACTTCGTCCCTGTATGAACATTTCCTCAAAACCGTAGATGAGAAGAACATTCCCTATGTTGCTGCAGAACAGGGGGAGACCCTCGATCTCGACCCCTCCCTCCGGATCCTCGTCCTCTCGCCCCCGAAAGGGCGTATCGGGGACGACATCAACACCAACAGTATTGTCCTGCGGATCTCGTACGGTACGGTGAACCTGCTCTATACCGGCGATGCAACAACTGCAGCGGAGGACGCCATGGAAAAGACCGGTTACCCGCTCGATGCACAGGTCCTCAAGGTCGGCCACCACGGGAGTTCAGGGTCAACCTCGGCAGCGTTCCTGGGCCGCGTGGATCCGGAAGTTGCCATCATTTCCGTCGGGGCGGATAACGATTACGGCCACCCGCACAAAGAAACCCTTGAACGGCTGAAGACTGCAGGGCCGCTCGTGTTCCGCACGGACCAGGATAAAACGATCCTTGTCGAGAGCGATGGGGCA
>Ga0116170_10002751_pt1 | contig 16772 bp, 11 predicted proteins | sample AD_JPNHW1_MetaG_FD_89797 | JGI IMG/M metagenome (GOLD analysis project Ga0116170, IMG submission 89797) | Active sludge microbial communities of municipal wastewater-treating anaerobic digesters from Japan - AD_JPNHW1_MetaG | ecosystem: Engineered > Bioreactor > Anaerobic > Digestate | place...
ATGGAGCTATTTGGGGCGAAACAGACATGGAGCGAAGCATCTGAGAGAGATCCGCCGTCAAGGAGGATCTCCCTGATCGAAACGAAAACTCGCGGCAGATCTATCTGCCGCGCAGACTCCTAGAGGCTGCGGCCGCGCAACCCCACATTATCGCTCAAAGGCCCAGCTGATCCCCTCGACGTCCCGCCGCGGACGCCTTCGGGGATCAGCTGGGCCTTTTCGCTTCGACTGCATCGGCCTCGCTCAGGCCTCTGCTTCCCTGACTGTTATTACCCAATGCAGCATCGCTCGCGGGCGCTGCGCTGCGCGAGGATGGACGAGGCTGAGCAGCTACGTCAGCGAAAAGGGCAGGCGATGAAGATTGGACGAGGGTGGTCAGCGCTTGTGGATGCCGTTGTCGGCTAATTTTCCCAGGGCTAGGCGCGCGTCGAAGAGGCCCACAGGTCGTTCATCAGCGTCAACCACGGGCAGCCATCGCTGACGATCGTGGGACATGAGGGATAGAGCCGCGATCGCGTCGTCGGATTCCCGCAGACGAGCTTGGGTGGTCATCTGATCGAGGAGCGGCAGGGAATCGTCGTCCTGGGCGAGTGGGAGCTCCAGAAGACCGACACACGAGCCATCCTCGTCGACCAGGATCAATGCACCTTCCATCGGGATTTCCTCGAAAACGAGGTCGCGTCTTGCCTGGATGTGCAGAGCCATCCGGTAACTTCTGGTGCACAGTTCCCCAACCATGAAGGATTGTTCGCGAGCTCCGTCCTCCAGATCGATGCCGTCCTGGTGAAGAAGCGCGTCGTAGATCGGACGAAGCGCCATCCGCCGGGAAATGACGAACGAGACCATGTTCGCCAGCATCAAGGGAAGGATCAACCCGTAATCTCCGGTGAGCTCGCAGATGATCAGCACCGAGGTGATCGGAGCCCGGATGACCGCAGCGAAAAACGCGCCCATCCCGACCAATGCGAAGGCTCCAAGGGGCGTGCCATCGGTCCAAGGAAGCAATCCATGCAAAGCCCCCACCAAGCCGCCAAGCATGCTTCCGACGGCAAGCACGGGAGTGAAGATGCCCCCGACCCCACCACTGGAGTAACTCGCCAGGGTCGCGAGAAACTTCAGCGGCATCATGCCAAGGCAGGCCTGAATCGAAATACTTCCGCCAAGCGCACTCTCCATGAGCGAGTATCCTGGACCCGCGATTCCCCGCTCGTGGAACACCTGGATTCCAATCCAGGTTGCCGCCCCGGCAATCAAACCACCCAATGCCATCCTCAGAGGGATGGAAAGCCTGGAAAGTCCACGAAACCACGCGCGGAGGCTCAGGAGCCCACGCTGGAACCAGACCCCCAGGAAGCCTGCAGCCATCCCCAGGACAAGGAAGGAAGGAAGAGAAGCGAGACTCCCGAAGGTCCACGACGTTGTATGGAACATGGGCAGGCCACCGAGGAGAACCTTTTCCTCGATGGCCGCGATCGCCGCGGCGATCACGATTCCCGTCATGGCGGTGGCGGTGGAGGCTCCCACCAGTTCCTCCACCACGAAGGTCACGGCGGCCACAGGGGTGTTGAAGGCGGCAGCGATCCCGGCAGCGGAGGCGACGGGCAAGAATCGCTTGAACATCATGGCTGGCAGTCCGAACACTCTCAGCAGCCTTGGCACCACCGAGGAACAGATCTGAACCGTCGGCCCTTCGCGTCCCAGGGATGCGCCCCCCCCGATCTGGACCACGCAGAGTGCGACCTTCGCAATCCCAACTCGTAATCCCGCCAAAGGCGCCTTGCCCGCCAACGCTGCCTTGACCTGGGGAATCCCGGAGCCCGCGGCCGGAAGCCTCGAGACCACCAGAAAGGCACCTGCGATCCAAGCGGCCACACCGGGGAGCAGGATGACGAAAAATGGCTGCAGCGATGAAGGTGCCGCTGAGACGAGCCCCTCTGCTTTCCGCAGGGTGAGACCAAGACTTCCATGGAAGGCCACCGCGATCCAACCGCACACTCCTCCCAGGACCAGGGTTGCGAGAAATACCCTCGTCGATTCCTTGGGAAAGAGCCGGAGAAGGATGTGGATCCTCCAGAGGATCGAGAATTCCGCGACAACCCTGCGCAGTTTTCCCACGATCCGGGGTCGGAGGAACACACGAAACCGCCTCCAGGAAACCCTCATCCGCAACCCGTGCGGCATGTCACGCGCATCGGGTTTCCGATCTCCGGAACGACCACCTCCATTCGAGGCTCTCCCATCTTCCTTGAACTCCCCTCGCATTGAATTCGTCTGGTCGATATCGAGGACTTTCTATAAGTTCAATCCATGTGCCATATACCTCAAATACCTTCTTTGTCTATTTGGCATGCCCATGGAGCATGACCTCAACCTGCACCATCTGGAGCTCTTCCACACTGTGGTCCGGGAAGGGAGCATCAGCGCCGCAGCGAACCGGTTGGGAACAAGCCAACCCTCTGTCTCCAGACAGATCCGGGACCTCGAGGAACGCGCCGGGATCCCGCTTCTGGAACGACTCCCCAGGGGCATCCGGACCACCGAAGCAGGAAACGTCCTGTTCGAACACGCCAGGGAAATCTTCGCGCTGCGCGACAAGGCTAAACTAGCTCTTCGGGACCGGACCGGTCTCGCGGCCGGAATCCTTTCGATCGGAGCCAGCCAGACGATCGGGACCTACCTCCTCCCAAAGATGCTGGGAGACTTCCATGCCCAACACCCCGGTCCGGAATTGCGGTTCGAGATCGGCAATACAGCACGGATCGAGGAACGGATCCGGGAGGGATGGCTGGACCTGGGCTTGGTGGAAGGTGGCTCCTCGTCCGACTTCCTGAAGGGACATCTCGGATCCGAGGAACTCCTCGTCGTTTCCTCGCGGGAGTTCCTCAGGGAGAAAATCGTTCCCCGCAACCTCGCTGGTGTCTGCCACTTTCCTCTGATCCTCCGCGAAAGCGGTGCAGGAAGCAGACAATTCCTGGAAAGGACCTTCCAGCAACGCAAGATCTCGCCGAACATCATCTCCTCCCTGGAGACCGCCGAATCGATCGTACGTTTCGTGGAGGCGGGACTCGGGATCTCCATTCTCCCCAGGTCGGTCGTCAAGGACTCCCTTTCCAGAGGCCACCTGGTGGAGATCCCCGTGAAGGATGCGCGCCTGGAGCTTCGCTTCGAGTGGATCCTGACGCCGGGCCGCCCGGTCTCCCCCACAACGGCCCGCTTCCTCGCCAGTCTCGGGCTTCGCAAGCCTTCCATTCCCGTGGGAGAGACCAGGTTTCGATTCGGATGACGCAGGATCGGTGCAACGTTCCCACGAAAGGATTGTCCATGGAAAAATTCGCGAAAATACCTCGGGGGAAACGCATCCTCGTCGCCTCGGATTTCGATGGGACCTTGGCTCCCATCGTGGCGAGAGCCTCGGAGGCCCGGATCCTCCCGGCGGCTCGGGATGCCCTCATCCATCTCGCAGGCGTTCCTCGCGTCGACATCGCCATCGTTTCCGGCCGGAGCCTGCTGGAGCTCGGGCATCTGTGCGAGAACCTGCCTGCGCGCTGGATGGCGGCAGGGCACGGGGCCACCGTCCTCCGACCCGATGGGTCGTGCATCGATCTATCGGGGGCCACATCCGCTGCGGAAGGAATTTCCAACCTGGAGTCGGAGGTGGTGAACCTTGTGGAAGCCCACCCGGGGATGGCCCTGGAGCGGAAGGACACCGGCATGGCTCTCCACTATCGGAACGTCCCCACGGAAGAACTCCCACTGGCCCTCCGTGCGATCGACGGCTGGTCCAAAGCTTCCAGGCTCGCCGGATTCGAAGTCCTACACGGCAGATTCGTGGTGGAAATCGTGCCTCCCGGTGCCAGCAAGCTCAAGGCGATCCAAGCCATCACGAAGGAGTTGTTGCCTGATTTTGTCATATTCGCCGGCGACGACACCACCGACCTCGAATCGGTCAAGAACTTCTCCGAATCCACCACCGGTCTGGGCGTCTGGATCCGATCCGCCGAGAGACCCTCCCCACCCTTCCAGCCGGATCTCGCTCTGGACGGGCCGGCGGATTGGGCACGATTCATCGATTCCCTCGCCGAACATCTGGAGGAAGCCCCATGAACCTCATGAAAAATCTTGTTCGATCCCTGTCGAACCTACTTGCCGAAACTCAGAACGCCTCATCGCAGGGACGCACCGAAAGCGACCTCGAATTCTTGGTTGGCGAACGCAAGCTCATCGTCGTTTCCAACCGGGGCCCCGTGCAGCACGAGCATGACTCCACCGGAAAGGTGGTACGCAAGACCAGTGCGGGAGGTCTCGCCACGGCCATGGAACCCGTCCTGCGGGCCTGCGGAGGAACATGGGTCTGCCACGGAGGCGGGAGTGCCGATTTCGAGATCTCCGACGAGCGTGGACGCATCGCATTGGGCGAGTACCAGCTCCGCCTGGTGAGGATCGACGAACCGACCTACTCGCAGTACTACAATGGCTACGCCAATGCGGCCCTCTGGCCGCTGTTCCACAACGCGTTCTCCGAACCCGTCTTCCAAGCGGACGAATGGAAGGCCTACATGGAGGCCAACCACGCATTCGCGCAGGCCGTGCTGGACGAGGCCGGAGACGACCCCTGCCTGGTCATCGTCAACGACTACCATCTGATGCCGCTGCCTCGCTTGCTCAAGGACTCGGGCAAGGACCTGGCGGTGGCCATGTTCTGGCACATTCCCTGGCCCGGCCGCCGCGTGCTGCGCATCTGCCCCAACCAGGAAGAGCTGTACCACGGCATCCTGGGCGCGGACCTGGTGGGCTTCCATTCGCGCGAACACGTGATCAGCTTCCTGGAAACCATGGATCGCAGCATCGAAGCCCGCATCAACGTGGAAGCCCAGAACGTGACCCGGGGAGGACACACGACCTTCGTCCGGGACTTTCCGATCAGCATCGACGTGAAGGAAGTGTCCACCGGTGCGGTCTCGGGACCGTGGGAGGAGGCCTTCCCCGACCTTGTTCCGGTGATCGAAGGGAAGATCCTCTTCCTGGGGGTGGACCGGCTCGACTACACCAAGGGCATTCCCCATCGGATCTCCGCGTTCCAGCGCCTCCTGCGGATGCGGCCGGACCTCCACGGAAAGGCAACTCTCCTGCAGATCGCCTCTCCCAGCCGGTTCCAGATCGACAGCTACCGGAGGCTGGCCATCGAGGTGCGCAAGCGGTGCGACGAGGTCAACCAGGAATTCGGCACCGACGAATGGACGCCCGTCCATCTGGTGGAGCGGAACACCGAACGCTCCGCCCTCTTCCGGCTCTACCGGCGTGCGGACGTCATGATGGTGACCTCGCTGCACGACGGAATGAACCTGGTCTGCAAGGAATTCCTCGCCTCCAAGAGCGGGGAACCCGGGATCCTGGTCCTGAGCCGATTCACCGGAGCCGCCGACGAATTTCCCGAAGCCTGCCTGGTCAATCCCTTCGACATCGATGGAACCGCCCGGCAACTTTCCGCGGCACTCGACCGAGGCCCCGATGCCAGCCGGTCGGAAATGGCATCCATGACCGCGCACCTCGACGACGCCGATGTCTACCATTGGGTGAGATCCCTGCTTTTGGGGATGAGGGACGTCCTGGCCCGCAAACGCGCAAGCTCCACGACGACCTGAAGCGCCACCACGGAAGAAGCGATCCCCCATGGATTCGGGTACCATCCTCGTCATCGGCAGTTGCCTCGTGATCGGGTTCCATCTGATGGATCTCCTCGCGCATCGTCTGCGCATCCCGTCGGTGGTTCTCCTCCTGGCCGCCGGGATGGCGACCCGACAGATCCTGGATGTGGTCTACCCGGGCACCCACCTGCCAGGGGAACTGCTCCAGGGATTGGGAGCGGTGGGGCTCGCCCTGATCGTCCTGGAGGGGTCCATGGGGCTGGAATGGAAGCCCGGAAGCGGCTCGGTCTTCCTGCGCGCCGCCATCTCCGCGCTGGGAGGGATCCTGATCTTCCTGGTGGTCGCCGCCCCTCTGCTGCATTGGATCTTCGAACTTTCCTGGAAGACCGCGATCCTCCATGCGTTGCCGCTTTCCGTCATCTCCAGCGCCATCGCCATTCCCAGCGCGAGCCGTCTGGCCGTCAAGGCCCGCGAATTCATTTCCGTGGAATCCAGCCTCTCGGACATCGCGGGCGTTCTCCTGTTCAATGCCGTGATCCTTCCGGGAGGACTGGGGCTCGGTACCTTCTGGGCCATGGGATGGCGATCGATCGCCGTGATCGCCGCCTCCACGCTGCTGATCGCCCTGCTTCTGCGCATGCTGCGTTCCGGCAGCCACCACATCCGGTTCGTCCCGATCCTCGCGATCCTGATCCTCTTCTACGCGGTCGGAAAGCAGGTGCACCTTCCCTCCCTCCTTCTGGTGTTCCTGTTCGGGATCGCCTTCGCCAACATGCGGCTGCTCCCCTACGGGGATCTGCGCGAGATCTTCGTCCGCCCCGAGTTCGAGAGCGACGCCCTCCTGCTGCGCACCCTGGTGGCCGAATCCGCCTTCCTCGCCCGCACCTTCTTCTTCTTCCTGTTCGGATACAGCATGGACTTCTCCACGCTCCTTCACCCCCTGCCCTGGCTGCTCGGGGGAGCATTCCTGGGAGCCATCTATCTTGGACGGCATCTGTTGCTGCTTGCGGTCTGGGAGGGCCCGTCGCGTCAGATCCTGTCCATCGCCCCGCGAGGCCTGATCACCGTGCTCCTGATGGGGATGGTTCCCGGACACCTGCTGGTGGGCGAGGTGGCGACGGGGCCAGTCCTGGTGGTGATCCTGGGAACCACGCTCGCCCAGCTCCTGGGCGGGAAGGAGATCGTGGATGCCGCGGGGAATCCCTCGGAGGACCCAACCAGATCCGCGCAGGAGAGGACATGATCGCACCCGATGGAAACTGGTACAAGGATTCGGTCATCTACGAGCTGCACGTTCGCGCGTTCTCGGACGGCACCGGCGACGGCAACGGCGATTTCAGCGGACTCCTGGAGAAGCTCCCCTACCTACAGGATCTGGGTGTGGACTGCCTGTGGCTTCTTCCGTTCTACCCTTCCCCCCTGCGCGACGACGGGTACGACATCGCCGACTACCTGGACATCCACCCGGATTTCGGGACCATGAAGGGATTCCGGAAGTTCCTCAAGGAAGCCCACCGTCGCGGGATGAAGGTCGTCTCGGAACTCGTGGTGAACCACACATCCGACAAGCATCCGTGGTTCCAGAGGGCCCGCAAGGCTCCCCGCGGGAGCTCGGACAGGAACTGGTACGTGTGGTCGGACACCTCCGACAAATGGCCGGAAGTCCGCATCATCTTCACCGACACGGAACCCTCCAACTGGACCTGGGATCCGGTGGCGGGCCAGTACTACTGGCACAGGTTCTTCGCCCACCAGCCCGACCTCAACTTCGACCACCCCCCCGTCAGGAAGGCCATCGAGAAGGTCCTGAAATTCTGGCTGGACGAGGGCATCGACGGCATGCGCCTGGACGCCATCCCCTACCTGTTCGAAAGGGACGGCACCAACGGCGAGAACCTGCCCCAGACCCACGACTACATCAAACGGTTGCGCACGGTGCTGGACACCTACCAGCCCCGCCGCCTGTTCCTCGCCGAAGCCAACCAATGGCCCGAGGACGTCCGCGACTACTTCGGGGACGACGACGAATGCCAGATGGCCTTCCACTTCCCGCTGATGCCGCGGTTGTTCATGGCGCTGGCCCAGGAGGACCGCCACCCGGTGGTGGAGATCATGAAGCGGACCCCGGACATCCCACCCGACTGCCAGTGGGCGCTGTTCCTGAGAAACCACGACGAGCTGACCCTGGAGATGGTCACCGACAAGGAACGCGACTACATGCTGCGCGCCTACGCGTCCAATCCGCGCATGCGCATCAACGTGGGTATCCGCCGCAGGCTGGCCCCCCTCGTGGAGAACAGTCGACCCCGCATCGAGCTGCTCACCGCCATCCTCCTGTCCATGCCGGGAACGCCCGTGCTCTACTACGGCGACGAGATCGGGATGGGAGACAACATCTACCTGGGCGACCGCAACGGCGTGCGCACTCCCATGCAATGGAATCCCGACCGCAACGCGGGATTCTCCACCGCCGACCCCTCCAGGCTGTTCGCCCCCCTGATCCAGGACCCGGTCTACCACTACGCCGCGGTGAACGTCGAGTCCCAGGACCGCGACCCGTCCTCGCTCCTGAACTGGAACCGCCGGATGCTCCGGCTGCGTCGTTCCTCCCTGGTGTTCGGACGGGGCACCTTCGAACTGCTCGAACCCTCGAACCGCCGCATCCTGGCCTACCTCCGCCGGCTTGGCAACGAGACCATCCTGGTGGTGGCCAACCTGTCGAAGCACCCCCAGCCGTTCTCGCTGGAACTGGGCGAATTCCAAGGCATGGTTCCGGTGGAGATGCGCGGCGACATTCCCTTTCCGCAGATCGGCAGATCTCCATGGCCTTCGTCGCTGGGGCCATGGGGATGGATGTGGTTCCGACTGGTCCCCTCCTCGGCGCCGGCATTGCGTGGACTCGCCGACCTTCCCGTGATCGACCAGGAGGATGCGGGCGGCTGGTGGCAGGACCGGGTCGCTCGCGTGCAATTCCTGTCCAAGGTCATGTCCGGCTGGCTTCCCGGATGCCAGTGGCTCCGCTCGGGCGGATCCGCCGCGTTGGCCTCGACCAGCGGAGTGGATCTCGAACCGTGTTCGGGATCCACGGCCTTGGCCACGATCCATGCGGAGTTTTCCGACGGTGGATCGGCCACCCTGCGGATCCCCTTCACCGCCGTGAGCGAGGAGGAAGGGGAAGCCGTCCTGGCCCGGTTCCCGCAGGCGGCGGCGTGCCGCATCCGTCAATCCGACGGCGGCATCTCCGTGGTGGTGGAGTCGCTCGCCACGGCGGCAGGCCTGGCCGACGTCGAGGCCACCCGATCTTCCGAGGCCGACGGGGAACTTTCGTGGGAGCTGATCGAACCCCTGCCGTCCGAAAGCGCCGGTTCCTCGGTCTCGGTGGCCGGAAAGCACCACATCGCAAGCCTGCCCGGTGGAGCCGTGCTCAAGTGGTACCACGAGAGCGGTGCCGCCATCGAACGATCCAGACGGATCCTGTCGCACCTCGGTGGGGCGGGTTTCGCCCGGTCGCCCCGGCTCCTGGGCACGATCAGGTCACGCAAGGACGGGGAACTGTGCGGACTTCTCCTGGAACACATCGAACACCAGGGACGACTGGACTCCCGATTGGAACTCGAGGGAACCACTTTCCTGGAACGACTCCGGTTCGACGGGCAGATCGCCCACAACGAGGCGCTCCTTCCCACCCTGGACCTGGTGGAAGAGCTTGTCCGAGCGGTCCGGGATCTCCACACCCACCTGGAAGGGCCGGAGGAATGGAACGCCCACCGTCGCGGCTTGTTCGTGGGCACCACCCGCGAACTCCTCACCCGCGCGTCCAAGCTCATCCACCCCAAATCCCGCGAATCCCAGCGTCGCCTCCGCGACCGGTTGTGGGAACGACTCACCGGACTGGTCGTCCGGATCGCGAGCGACGAATGGACCGGATCCGCCCATGGCGACCTCCACCTGGGCCAGATGCTGATCCGCGACGAGAAGCTGGTCTTCCTCGATTTCGACGGAAGCTCCCTGGATCCGGAAACCCCTCTCCCGCGCGCCTGGGATCTGGCCTGCCTGGCCTGGTCGGCATGCAAGCTCGCCGACAAAATCGCTGTGCAGGACGATCCAGCCAGGCGGATCTGGCTGGATCGGATCCTCGAAACGCTGGAGACCTCCCCCGATACCCCGCGCCAGGCATTGCTGGAGACCTGCCTGATGCGCCGTTGGGCCGAGGAGATCTGCACCCAAGCCGCAATCGAAACCTCCACCGTGGAATTCCTCACAGGGGATCGATCCTGGTCGGGAACCTATTTCCCCTCCCACAACAAGACTCGTTCCGGCAACCCGGGCGAGGAGAATCCCAAGAAGGAGACGTGATGGATCCAAGCCCCCTCCAGACCGCCGCGTTGGTCCTGTTCGCCCTGGCCCTGGTGCATGTGTTCATGGCATCGCGGCTGGAACGGCTCGCCCATCGCTTTCCCTCGCATGCAGGGACACTCCACCTCCTGGGCGAGGTGGAAGTCGTATTCGGGTTCTGGGCCCTGGTGCTGTTCGGTGTGCAATCGCTCCTGCAGGGAAGCCAATCGGCGATCGCCCATCTGGAAAGCCTCAACTTCCACGAGCCGCTCTTCGTGTTCGTGATCATGGTGGTGGCCGGATGCCGTCCGGTGATCCAAGCCGCCGCCTCGCTGGTCCAGATCGCCTCCCGGCTGATCCCCCTGCCGGGTGCGATCCCGTTCGCCTTCGTGACCCTGGGGGTCGCCCCCTTGCTTGGATCCTTCATCACCGAACCCGCCGCGATGACGGTGTCGGCGCTCCTCCTGCGCGATCGGATCCTCCTGGGCGGCGTGTCCGACCGCCTCCGCTACGCCGCACTCGGGACCCTCTTCGTCAACATCTCCATCGGCGGAGTCCTGACCACCTTCGCCGCACCTCCCGTGCTCATGGTGGCCGGAGCCTGGGGATGGGACGGCACCCACATGATGACCCAATTCGGAGTCAGGGCCATCCCCGCGGTGGTGCTCAACGCGCTGGCTTTCGCGTTCCTGTTTCGCAAGGAGCTCGCCCGCCTCCCCAGGGATCCCTCGCGTCGGGAAGATGGCGTGCCCGCCCCCCTGGTGGCGGTGCATCTGGCCTTCGTGGGCACGGTAGTCCTGGTTTCCCACCACACGGTGCTCCTCGTGGGTGTCCTGCTGTTCTTCCTGGGCCTGGTCCAAGCCTACCGCAAGCACCACACCCCCCTGCTGCTGCGGGAAGCCCTGTTGGTGGGGTTCTTCCTGGGAGGGCTGGTGGTGCTGGGTTCCCAGCAAGGCTGGTGGCTCGCCCCCTTGGTGGGAGGCCTGTCCGACAAGATCCTGCTCCTGGGCGCGACCGCATTGACCGGCGTGGTCGACAACGCCGCACTCACCTACCTGGGCTCCCTGATTCCCGACACCTCGGAGTCCTTCCGCTACCATCTGGTGGCCGGAGCCGTTGCCGGTGGCGGGCTGACGCTGATCGCCAATGCTCCCAATCCCGCCGGAGCGAGCATCCTCCGCGAAAGGTTCCCGGATTCCGTCATCGCGCCAGGAAGGCTCCTGGTCTGGGCATTTCCCCCTACCCTGGTCGCGCTGATCGCGTTCTGGATCTGAACTCCCCGGCTCGACCGACCAGGTAGAACTCGGAATCGCCCGCCTGCGAAACACGTTGGCGGGCTTACCCCCATCCGGAGTTCCCCGCTCCTTCATTCCCCCCATCGGTGAAACCGATCGGAGGGATCGAAAGGTCCGATTTCCCTCGGAGAGGGTTTGGTGCGATCTTATCCCTGTCACCTGAGCGTGATCGCGAAACCATCGTCCAAAACGAGGAGAACCAAACATGAGCATCATCAACAGCCAAGTTCCGAGCTTCAAGGCCGAAGTCTACCACAACGACGCATTCCGCACGGTCACGGAAAAGGACATCGCCGGCAAATGGACGATCTTCTTCTTCTATCCGGCCGACTTCACCTTCGTCTGTCCCACGGAACTGGGCGACCTCGCCGACAAGTACGAAGAGCTCCAGAAGATGGGCGTCGAAGTGTACTCGGTGAGCACCGACACGCACTTCGTGCACAAGGCCTGGCACGACGCATCGGAAACGATCAAGAAGATCAAGTACCCCATGCTCGCCGATCCCACCGGCGCCCTTACCCGCGCATTCGGCGTGCACATCGAGGACGCCGGCCTGGCCTATCGCGGCACGTTCGTGGTGAACCCGGAAGGCAAGGTCAAGATCGCCGAGATCCACGACAACGGCATCGGCCGCAACGCCGAGGAACTGGTCCGCAAGGTCCAGGCCGCCCAATTCGTGGCGAGCCACCCCGGCGAGGTCTGCCCCGCCAAGTGGAAGCCGGGCGCGGCGACCCTCAAGCCCGGCCTCGATCTCGTCGGCAAAATCTGACCTGACGTTCCTGGAGCGCATTCTCGCTCCACTCCCCTCTCGGCGTCCCTCGCACGGACGCCTTCGGGGTCGTGTCGCTTCGACTGCATCTCCAGGAACGCCAGGTCTGCTGGAAACATGGAGCGCATTCTTGCTCACCCCTCTCGGCGTCCCTCAGGGTTCCCATCTCGCCGCAGGCGGGATGGGAGGCCACGGGAACGACGCCTTCGGGAGCGCGTCGCGGCGACTGCATCTCCAGGAACGCCAGGTCTGCTGGAAACATGGAGCGCATTGTCACCGCCCTGCGGGGGTGACCCGCCTCCTTCGCGCGGCTGCAGCGGTCTCGCTCCACTCCCCTCTCGGCTTCCCCCTTATCAGAAAGGGGGTAAAGGGGGGGATCTGGTCAGGTCCTACCAAAGCACGATGAGCTGAAGGCAGTTCATGTTTGGCGACCTTGCCTTGCAGGTTGCGCCTCAGGCCGTGGTCGAGCGGTGACCGACGCGATGGGCACCTTTCAATGAAAGGGATAGCCGATGGTGCCTATCGGAGAGGGCCTCCAACCCTCCTTGAAGGTTTGGCATCTCGCGATCTGACCCGCATCGGTATGGATCTTCGTGCTCCTCCAATTCACCTCCTGGCAATTTTGGGTTTGGCTGGGTTCCGCGTTGCCGACTGCGCAGCAAAGTTTCACGGGATAGTTGTCCCCAACGACCACAGACCACTCCCATCCCCTCTCGTTGCCCATCCCTGAAGGTGCGGAGGGCTCAGGAAGCTGAGGCAGGGGCGGCGGCGTGACCGAGGTTGCCGGGGCGGTGCTGCCGGAAGATCCGCTCGACGAGTACGAGCTGGATCTCGGGTCGCCACAGGTCACATCCTGATCCGGAAGGTTCCCGTTGGATGGATCCCTGCAAAATCCCCATCGATCCCTGCAGCAGCAAGTGGAGGGATCTCCATCGTGGCAGGCATCCTGGCAGCCGGTCAATCCGAGGAAGGCAACCGACGAAGCGATGGACATGAACGACTTGGATGGAATCATCATCGGGGGCTCCATGGCGAGAGGAAATTTTCTTCCGAGAACATACTGGATTCCATTCTCCGGGAAATCGGAGACCATGCCAAAGTTCCGTCACAACCCCGTTCGGTTTGCGCCACCGGCGCCGGATGGTAGATTTCCCTCCGTGTCCAAGACCAACGCATGCCGCATCCTGGAATCGATGGGGATCCCGTTCTCGTTGCGCGAATACGAGGTGGATCCGGAGGACCTTTCCGCCGAGACGGTGGCCGCCAAGGTGGGCTACCCGCCCGAGCAGGTGTACAAGACGCTGGTGGTGCACGGCGACCGCCACGGCCACGCGGTGGCGGTGGTTCCCGGGAACTGGGAACTGGACCCCAAGGCCATGGCCAAGGCCACGGGCGATCGCAAGGTGGAGATGATCCCCCTGAAGGACGTGCAACCGCTGACAGGATATGTCCGCGGCGGCGTCACCGCCCTGGGCCTCAAGAAGGCGTTCCCGGTGTGGGTGGACGAGACCTTCGAACTTTGGGACAAGGTGTGCGTCTCCGCAGGGATGCGGGGACTCCAGATCGAGATCGCCCCTGCCGACTACCTGCGCGCCACGGGCGCGCGCATCGCCGAAATCGCGCGCGCCAAAGGGTGAGTCGCATTGCAAGGGATGCCCCCTCGAGTGAACCTCAGGGACTCCGATCCACGTGGACCTGGTATGGCCCTCGTGCCAGAGGATCGTCCCCCCTGATCTGGATGATGAATTCCCCGGTTCGCTTTGCCTTGAAGGACAAGGAACCTTGCTCGGAAATCAACACCTCGGAATGCTCCACGTAGGGTGTCCAAATTCCATCCGGACCGGGAACCGACGAATGCCAAGTCGTGTCCGAAATATTCAGAACGGTCACTTTGAGTGCACTCCCATTTCCCTGGAAGTTAACGGAAACCGTATAGTCCATATCTTTTTCACCATGGAACTTCAGGAGATCATAATCTCGCAGGCGCAACACATGTGACTGGATTTCGTCACCGACCCGAATCGAGGTCTCTCGGCCACCGGCGCCATCGGGCTCGTAGGGATCCTGATCGGTGCTATCTACTTGGACGGACACCCGATAGGATCCGGTATCGGACCATCGAAAGGAATTCGAAATCTCGATCAAGGCCATACCCGTTCGACCGGAAGTGAAGTAACAGGAGGACATCTCGCGATCAGTTACGTTGTCGGAATTCAAGACTGAATCGCCGAACACCCCGCCTTGATGGAGGTAAAACGGAAAGACCTCGCGAAGAATGTTTCCTTTCACTTCGATCCGATAGGATTTACCTGAAACCATGGGAAATTGAATCCAATCGTGATCATCGAAGGACAGAAACCTTGCCTGAACGCTTCCATCCGGTTCAATTTGTGAGGGATGTCCTGGAACGTCATCCGACTCGTATGCATCGTTTCCTGATGTATCCAAAATCAGCGAAACCCGAAATCGAGCCGTATCCTCAAGAAATTCCGATCGAACCCGCAACACCGCTGGCCCCGTCCTTCTGCCTCGATAGTGGGCCTTCGTTTCATTGGGAGAAAAGGCAAGCAATTGCGTTGCAGAATCGCGATCCAACAGGTTTTCAGGATAGGGTAAGCTGGTTTCGTGGACACTGCCAGATGTATACTTCGCTTCCGATTCCAAGACAATAAAGTATGCTTTTCCCTTTTCGACGTAAATTCGAAAGCATTCGATGGAGTCGTACCTCAGACGACCTTCGATGGGCGCCCCGCCCACCTCCAGCGTCTTCAAGCCATCCCCCACCACGCTTGTTGGAGGATTCGCGACTCGGACCGTGGAATCCTTCGCATTTTCCTGGGCCTGAGGTTGACTGGACAGGACGGTTTGATCGCATGACACGAAAGCCAAGCAGAGGATTCCGGCGGCGATTCGAAGTCCAGGGGTGTTCATGGGGGCCCTCGATGGCGGGAGTGGGAAGGAAGTTGTGAGGTCTTGAAAGAAAAATACCGGTACCCGCTCCGATTGCGAGGTCGAATTCTGGGCATATGAAAAGCCCATTGGGTCTTTCGATCCATTGGGAACCCATCCCCTTTGACCGCCGCCAAGATCGCCTGTCCCATCCGGGGGTGGAAGACAGAAGGCGTCACAGAAGGGATTGCTCCCCCGAACAAGCGTTCCCGACGTTGACTCCAAACTGCGCGGACGTTGGGTCACGACCGCGCAGCCTGCCTGTCACCGAGTCAGCGTCTTGTACTTGATGGGCTTGGGGTTCTCGGCGTCGATGCCGTTGCGCTTCTTGAAGTCGGCTTCGTAGTCGGACCAGTTGCCCTCGAACCACACCACCTTGGAGTCGCCCTCGAAGGCCAGGATGTGGGTGGCGATGCGGTCCAGGAACCAGCGGTCGTGGGAGATCACCACCGCGCAGCCGGCGAAGCCCAGGATGGCCTGTTCCAGCGCCTGCAGGGTCTCGATGTCGAGGTCGTTGGTGGGTTCGTCCAGCAACAGCAGGTTGCCCGCGTCCTGGAGGTTCTTGGCCATGAGCACGCGGTTTCGCATGCCGCCGGAAAGCTGCGACAGGAGCTTCTGCTGGTCGGGCCCCATGAAGTTGAAGAGTCCGCAGTAGGCGCGCGCGTTCATCTTGCGCTCGCCCACCTTGATTTCTTCGTTGCCTCCCGTGATCGCCTCGAAGACGGTCTTGGAATCGTCCAGGGATTCGCGTCCCTGCTCCATCGAGATGATCTCCACCGTCTCGCCCATCTTGAAGGTGCCCGCGTCGGGCGTCTCCTGCCCCAGGATCATGCGGAACAAGGTGGTCTTGCCGGCGCCGTTGGGGCCGATCACGCCCACGATGCCCGAGCGGGGCAGCTGGAAGGAGAGGTTGTCGTACAGGCACTTCTCGCCGTAGGACTTGGCGATCCCGTTGGCTTCGATCACCACGTCGCCCAAGCGCTTGCCGTTGGCGATCTGGATCTGGGCCGACTTCATCGTGTCCTTCTTCTCCTGGGCGAGAAGCTCGTCGTAGGCCTTAAGACGCGCCTTGGACTTGGCCTGGCGAGCCTTGGGAGAAGCCTTCACCCATTCCTGCTCGCGGGCCAGGCGCTTGGCACGGTCGGATTCCGTCTTGTCCTCGTTCTTCATCTTCTCGAGCTTCTGGTCCAGCCACTGGGCGTAGTTCCCTTGCCAGGGGATGCCCTTGCCGTGGTCAAGCTCCAGGATCCAGCCGGTCACGTTGTCCAGGAAGTAGCGGTCGTGCGTGACCAGGATCACCGAGCCCTTGTACTCCTTGAGGTGGCGTTCCAGCCAGGCCACCGACTCCGCGTCCAGGTGGTTGGTGGGTTCGTCCAGGAGGAGGAGGTCGGGCTGTTCCAACAGCAGACGGCAAAGTGCGACGCGGCGCTTCTCGCCGCCGGAAAGGTTGGTCACGGACCAGTCGCCCGGAGGGCACCGCAATGCGTCCATCGCGATCTCGACATGGCGATCCAGGCTCCACAGGTCCTGCGCGTCGATCACGTCCTGCAACCGGGCCTGCTCCTCCAGGAGCTTGTTCATCTGGTCGTCGTCCATGGGCTCGGCGAAGGCCATGGAGATCTCGTTGTAGCGGTCCATGATGGCCTGGCTCTTGGCCACGGCCTTCATGATGTTCTCCTTCACGGTGAGGTCGGCGTCCAACACCGGCTCCTGGGGAAGGTATCCGGCCGTGCGTCCGGGTTCGATCCACGCCTCGCCCGTGAAGTTCTTGTCGATCCC
>Ga0116170_10002752_pt1 | contig 16767 bp, 23 predicted proteins | sample AD_JPNHW1_MetaG_FD_89797 | JGI IMG/M metagenome (GOLD analysis project Ga0116170, IMG submission 89797) | Active sludge microbial communities of municipal wastewater-treating anaerobic digesters from Japan - AD_JPNHW1_MetaG | ecosystem: Engineered > Bioreactor > Anaerobic > Digestate | place...
ATTTGGAAGCACTTTATACTCCAAATTAAATAAAGAAAAACCATACTGGGAGCTTCTTCATACAAAAGGCATCCCATTAATATTTGCAATAGCTGATTTTCATGATGAATACTCCATGTGTGTTAGCTCTACTGGCTTAGCAATATACCTATATGGTTATGCCTATACTGATTCCTTTGTAAATGGTCAACAAATAATAATACCTGAAAAAATAAAAGAACATAGATTTGAGAATAAAGTAATTCCATCTGGTTTTTTCTTCCAACCAAAATCTGAACATGTTAGCGCTGTTTTGACCAGTTCTTGCGGAACAATTTCAAAATTTAATAGGATGGGACGGCAGTGCGGTTATAAAAAAAATAATTATAAAATTTTGCATACTGGTACAAAATACAATCCTAGACCTAATGCTTCCATGGCTGATTTTTTCTCATATGAAGTTAATGAAACTTCAAGAGAAACTTGGGCAGATGGACTTTCTCTATATCATAATCCCAATGCTCTTTACCCTATATCAGAAACTCTGTTTCCTAATATAGTTCATCATTATCTTGAAAATACTTATATAAGGAGTGTAATACCACCTTCAAATATTATGTCTTCTATGACATTAAATTTGGGGCCAGAAAGTTAATTATATTTTCTCCGACCCCGCTATATAGCGGAGTCGTGATTCTTTTCAACAACATTTTCTTTTTCAGTATCGTTCGCTACGACATTGTGTATTACTTGCGGCGTGAAACATCGGGAACGATGATTTCATCGGCATTTTGACCACATTTTCCGACTTGAGTTCACTTAAATCCAGGCCCCGTCGTCACAGGGCGGGGATTGTATTGACTAATTCTGCCGGTTCGACGGAATCAATCCGACGCCGGGACTTCTGCCTTCCCTGATGATGACATAGCCAGCGGCTTCCAGTTCACGGAGACAGGCGATATCATCATCCGTCCAGGTACGGTCGTAGACGATCCATCCGAAACGAAACGACTCCTTGCAGTTCGACCTGCAGAACATAAGTTTTGCGGTTTCACTGAGCCTGTCGTCAGCAAGAATTCTTTCCTGGACTTCGAAGGCATATCTGTTGCCGTAAAAATCGTCAGACATTTTTTAAAAACCTTTCCGTGTTGTCAGAGCCCGCAGTGCCGGAAACAGCTTCCTTCCGGCACTGCGGGCGGCAAATTTTTCCATAAAAAATCACTTCTGCGGCTGGCTCGTCGCGGCCGGAGATTCGCCTTCGACAGTCTTGATTTCGATGGTCTGCGGTAGCGGAGTAATGGGAATTACGATTTTGCCGGCCTTTTCAATTACGTCAGCCGGATTGAACTGCCCGTCGGTCAGGATTATTACGTTTTTGCAGGATTTGTCGAGCTTTATGGAATTGCCTCCTGCCGCTCCGCTCGAAATATCCTTACCAATGGGCGTACCGCAACCTGCAACGACAAAAGTAAGCGCACATATAAAAAGTACCGCAGCAGTCGTAGCAGCCGTCTTCGACAACGAACCGCTGGCTTCCATCTGGTCATGCTTAATCTGAATGCCTTCCTTGAATGCGGCAATCAGGGTTTCCGAAGGAGATTTGCCGTTGTTGGCGCTTTCGTATGCCTTGATTACATACTTCAGCGCCGCGTCGAGTTTTGCGAGACTTTTGTTTTCGGTGGAATCGTCTATGGCTTTTTCCGCCAGACGTATACCCGTGATGATGCTGCCTTCGTATTTTTTCCAGGCCGCCTGGAACGGATTGTATTTGCTGGCGAGCCATATCAGAGCGGCGATACCCACGGTCCAGAGAATTGCGAATCCTGTTGGGGTGTTGAAAAACGTTCCTATCGAAGTAAAAAAATCAGTCATGATAATCGTCCTTTTCTAAACGAGGTTTCTTCTTGAAATTGTTGAACGCATCCTTGAGAACGCCCATGTTGCCCTTGGTTATTACGATGGCACTGCGGCGTCTTTCCTTTTTGGGGTCGAGGTGGGGATTGAAATCGGCAGGCTTGAACGGCCTGGTCTTTTTCGGGTCGCGGTTGGCATTTGCGATGATGGCGCAAAGAAGTGAGATTCGCGACCACCTGTCCTTGCTATGTCCTTTCGCCATCAGCAGCAGTTGTCGCAGCGTCAGGGCGCGCGGGTCGATTGGGACGCTGCCTGCGATTTCCCAAACGTCAGACCAGACATCGCTTCGTCCACCGCCGCTTGGGAGTCCACTTCCCTTATCCTGCCGACCGCCACTTCTATCCCGAGGTCTATCATCTCCGCCTGCTTTATCACCGCCTCGGCCCTGTCCGCCCGGGCGGTTTTGCGGAAAAAATCTACGAGCTCCTCATAAAACGCCTTATGCGCAGAGGCCATGGTATCGGCGTCAAAGTTTCTGAAAACGTCGCGTGCGGTAATGTTTTTTTCGGCGAACTGGTCCGCCAGCAGCGCCGCAATTATCTCCGCAAGCAGGTATTCATCAGTGGCAAGGCGCGTAAGCTGCGGCGGGTCGCCTTCCTCAGGCCGCAATAAATCGAGATTAAAACGCTCCTTGATGTCCATCGCAGCGCCGAGCGTTACGATGATTTTCCATTCCCGTCCGATTGCATCCTTGAAAATTTTCATTTCTTTTAAAACTCCATATAAAATTTGTTCCAATTCATTAAGTAGCGGAGCCGCTGCCTTCGAGCCACGCGATGAACTCCGCGAGCTTGGCGGTGACGGATACGCTGATGGCCTCTTCGAGCGGTTCACTTCTCGAAAAATTCGTTATCGAAAAATTCCCGTGCGGGCCTTCGCCGTTGGGCTGGTCGAGTACCTTCATCTCGACCGTACCTGACGACAAAAACGCCGTTTTTACAGCGTCGAACGCGATGTCACCGGGCTTCCACTGCATCTCGAAATCGACGCTGCATTCACGCAAGGTCGGCGCAGTCGCACGCCAGCCCTGATTGCCGCGCGTCGTAATGTCGGCCTCCCCGGCTTCCAGGTTGACGGTAACGTCCTTGACGTTGCCTACCACGGTGCCGTCAATCATGAGGCAAGCGTTCATGCCTAATATAAATGTCTGCATTTTTTTAAATCCTCTTTTGAACAACACTGAATCAAGGAAAACATGGCCTGCGCAAGAATGGTGTGATATGAGTTACTTGACCGAGTCTTTCCACAGACATGGCAATTCAGGATTGGCCTTCTCCAGAGCAGGCCCCATGTACGGTCTAGCCGGGAATTCTTTTCCGTATTCCAGAAGTGAAGGCGCTTCGCCTCTGTTTTTTCTCGAAAGTCGCGCAGGGCCGATTACTACGCTTCTCGAATCGGGTTCATATCCGAACCAGATGAATCTTTTTAACAAGCCGGTGTGGCTGCTGGGGGGACTGCCCGGAGGCGCGTGCGATTTGCGTTTGCGGATACTGTTTCGCGCAATTTTCCTGACGAGTGCGCCGAAGCGGGTAAAGACTTTTCTGGCGGCATTGTCCACGGATGCGATTACGTGCGGAGAATCAAAAAACATCCGTTTGAATTTTACGTCTATCACGAGTCTTTTTCAGATGCTTTCTGCGCCTCTTTGATGTCGTGCTTTGCCTGCAACTCTGCCCTGCGCCGGTCGATTTTTTCTCCGCGGGTAAATTTGGGTTTCAGACGAAGACGCTCTATTTCGGCTCCGATTTCAGCCTTGGTGCCAGCCACCATGGTCACCCCGGCAGGAACTCCGATTTTACCGGAACCCGATTCCACGACCTCCACGATCCTCTTTCCGTCATGAACGAGAACCGTCTTGTCCTCATATCCGTCCGAAAGTTTTACCTGCAGAGTCGTCGCCTGTATTTCTTCCATGGTTCTATTCCTTTCGTCAATTAGTGTAAACTTTCCAGCCGCGGGAAATGAGCGTCGCCTTCGACGCCAGTCCGTCCGGGTTGGACGGAACGGCCACGCCGGTACCGTCAATCCTCAGATAACCGTCCGACGCTCCATTATCTACGAGGTCTTCAAATATCTGATCGACCATGGCCTGGTCGAACGGCATATACCGGAGATACACGTAATCAAGCTGACCGCAGCCGGAGAGATTGACGTCGCTCAACGAGTTGCAGTGAACAAGATAAAGGTATTCCATCTGAGGAAAATTGCTGACGTCCAGCGCCGTAAAACCACCACAATAATTGAGTGTTACTTGGGCGAGGGCTGGACAACCGGACGTTTCGATTGCAGTAATACCGTCGCAACTGGTTATATTGATGGAATTCAGATTAATGCACGTGGAAATATCCAACTCCGTCAACAACGACAATCCGCTTAAATAGAGCGAATTCAATCCAGTACAGCCGGTGATATTCACGGCAGTCAACGCAGCGGCAGACGACACGTCAAGCGACAACAGATTGGTCTGTCCGTGGGCGTCGACGGAAAGCAGACTGGCATTGTCGAAACAATAACAGTTTGTCAAGCTGGAGATTTTCCAGATTGGCAGTTCCGTAAAACCGCTATTATAAACACTCAGAAGCTGGAGGTTAGGAACGTCCTGCCATGGAAATTCCGTAAGGTGCGACTGGTTATCCAGGCTGAGATCATAGAGATTCGGCAGATTGATTGCATCAATCCGGCGAATGCTTCCGTCGTACGGAAACTGAAAGTGGCTCCATTCCTCGATTGGCGGATCGCATATAACTGATTCCTGTTTCCATGCTCCCATCATCGTACCTCCACTGTCAAGTCGCGGAAGTTGACTCCGCTGATAAGATTCTTTGCTACAATACGGCATCCTGCGGAAATGCCGCCCGGAATGACTATCTCCCTGAAAAAATTCGGCGGGATGATATAAGGCTTTTCATCATCCTCTTCATCGCCGACCGAAACCAATGCACCACCCGACGCCACGCGTATGAATATCACGCCGGCGTCATGGCTGATTGTTCCTGTTTCGGGTGGAGCGTAAGTGTCGCTGCCGGTCGGCCATGAGAGTAAAACCGGTTTGCCACGGCCTTCCATACCTCCACTGGTGAACAACGCGCCTGTTTTAGCGTCGAACGCGAGGTCGGCGGCCGCGAACGGTTTTTTGATTATTTCATTCATTGCCTGAAAATCCTCTGTAGGTTACCGTGAGTACGCCGGTAAAAGTCCGCTTTTCAGCCAGATGTTCGGGAACGTAAGGCGGGTCGTTTTTGATGGACACCCACTGCGCCCACGCAGCCGAAGCTAGTTTACGCCCGGCGAGGTATGAAGATATCTCGTCAACGAGAGTCATTAACGATTCCACGTCACCGTCAACATCTTTGGAAATTTTCTGCTGGATGCCGATATCAACAGCCAAATCATGCTGACTGCCGATTCGCATAGCAGCGGTTATCTCGACGGCCTTGGGAACCACTGTAACTTTGAGTTCCGAAAGCTCGGAGAGTTCATATGCCGGAATAACTTTACGAACTGCGATAAAATTTTTGGAAAACGTCCCGTCCGGCGCGGAGTTCAGCTCAGCGGCTACCGCGTCGGCGATATTCATGAGATTTGACATTTTTTAACCTTATTGAAAAGTTCATCCCGTTATCCACATGGCTACTGCCGTCGCGACGAACGTTCCGATTGCACCTAGAATAAGCCATATGAGTTTTGAATGAATACCTGCCGCCTGTTCGAGCCTGTCGAGGCGTATCAATATTCCGGGCTTGCCGTTACCGCGTATGGCTTCATCGAGCTTGTCAATCTTTTTGAACAGGATGTCGAAACTTTCCTTGCAGTGTTCGTGTTCTTCGCACGTTTCAGACATTTTCGTCTCCGATATCCTTGGTATGTATCCGCATTGTCATCCGGTATGAATCGCTCCATCGCCAGCAGCTTTCACCGGAAAGGTTCATAACTTCATACTTACGGTCATCAGCCACGATTACGTCGCCAGCCTGAGGCTCGAGTGAAAGATCTTCAAGCAATATCAGGAAGTCGATGACGTGGGTTTTTATCGTAGCCCCGTAACCGTCCGCGATTTCGTAAGTCGTCTTTCCGAAAGTGGCTGCAACGTTTAAAAATTCTTCACCGTCACCGCGGTCTGTTTTATAGACTACCGGGCCGGACATGAATTGTTTTCGCTGGCGTTCGAGCCACTTCATACCTTCACGCATCAAATCGGTCACTGGTCGAGTCTCACCAGTACTGTCACGTCTTCATCCGCCGCAGCCTTTACGGCTTTGCCCATGTATATTCCGCCGTTAGCGTCCGTAACCACTATTGCCATATTTTCATCCCAGTACACATTCAGTCCGAATGAAATGGCGGTGTCAGCTCCGGTAGCCTTCGCAACTTCAAAGACGCCCGACATCTGCAGCGTTCCCATCTGACCTGCCGTCATGTCTCTGGGAACCACGCCGACCAGGGAACCGTTCACCACTACGCTTCCTGCGGATATGTCCGCAGCAGGCGTATAATCTATGACGTTTCCTTCATTTATGAATCTGGCTTCCATCAGAAAATCTCCAATTACCGTTTTAGTTTAAAAATCACTGCTCGAGCCTCACGATAACTGTTACGTCGTTATCGCCTGCAGCTTTTAAGGCCTTGCCCACATACGGCAAAGTAACCGGAGGGTCACCGCCATATTGCGCAGAAGTAACAACCTTGTTTGCAGAGTCCCAGTAGACCTTCATGCCTTCGGTAACAGCTTGCCCGGCACCGGCTGCCTTGACGACTTCATATACGCCCTGAACGCTCAATGCGCCGAGCTGACCGGCCGCGATATCGCTATGCGCTATTCCTATGAGTTCAAAAATAGCCACCACGCTGCCAGCCGGAATATCTACGCTGGGCGTATAGTCGACGGCCTTGCCTTCATGCAAATATTTTGCTTCCATGATTACGCTTCTCCCTTCATCTTAAGTGCGCCGCGATAATCCTGTTCACGAACGCCGAAGTCGATGTAGCCCCTGAACTGGACGCCCAGCGTGTTGAAGTCCGCGTCGGCTTTTTCCACGGTCGGCCTGTCAACACCGTTAAGGAACGCGACCTCGATTGCAGGTATGCGGTTCGGGTCGGCGAAGAGATACCACGCCTTGGCGCTGTGTCCGGTAAAAGTCGAGTTCGACAGGTAGGTCGAAGTAACGACGCTGAACTTGCCCGCGTGCGGGTTGTCCTGCGGAACGCCCTTATCCGCCGTGGTAGTCTCATTGAGCTTTAACGACTTCATGAGAACTTCAGCCAGGACTTTCAGGGCGGTGGGAACAAGCATTATCTTCGGCGCTACGCCGAGGGGTTTGCCGTTGGGCTTGGTCTGAGCGAGGAAGAGGATTTCCGCATGCGTAAGACCGTCGATGCTGAGCGCCGTATCCGTACCTTCCTTGTAATTATTGTGGTTGGCGGAAAAGAACGAACCGGGATTGCCCAGAAGCAAAGTCCAGACGGCTTCGGCAATAGCTTCGGCGGCGCCGATTCCTATCTGACGCGGAATGTCCGTAAATGCGCCCATGTCGTCGTCGATAATCATCTGGCGTGACAGTGCGAACATGATGCCGAAGGTGTCGGCTTTTTGTGAAAACTTCTGCTCGCCGATTTCGCCGTGCTTGAGTTCGCCGCCGGAACCGATTTTCTTGAACGCAAAATCGCTGGTCATTCTGTAACGAACGTGTTCCTTGAAATCGTTCACGCTGGCTATTTTGACTATCAAACGCCATGCGTCTTCGACGTAGTTGTAGCCTTCCAGCAGCATCTTGTTTGCGATGTTGCTCAAAATACCCGGCAAACTCGCGGTAGAAAACGCGGCACGCAGCCAGCCATCCGCGTCGCTGCGGAACCGCGGAAGCCTCTGACCCGAAGCACGTTCGCAGAACTCCTGTATGCCGATACCGCGAAGTTTATCCGCCGCGTCGAGCGTCTGCTCGGGATAGGCAGTTTCGAGACCGGAAAAACCAGCCGCCATCATGGCTGCCGCCTCGAGTATCTGCGCGGTAAGCTTCACCTGCGAACCGGTGATGATCGCCGGAGCGGCAGGACGCGATGCACGCAGAACGTGAAGCTCGGTCTTCATCTCATCCCAGCCTTCCTCGATGGCCTTGGCTTCGATGTCCGAATGCTTGCCGTCGCAGAGTTTGCGGATAGCTTCAATCCTGCGGGTCTCGGCCGCAAAGTTTTTGCGGTATTCGTCAATCGGGTTCGGCTGCGCAGCTTCGAGCTTTTCCGGCTGGTCGGCCGGTACTGCAGGTTCATCCTGAACAGGTTTGTTCTTGTCGGGATTTTCCACGTCTTCCTTGGGTTTTTCCTTATCCTTGTCCATATCCGTTGTCTCCTGGGGTTGTTCAATAATTTCAGTCTCTTTCGCAGCTACGGTCGCTGACGTTCTCGAATCGGCGCCGCTGTCCACGAAACTTATCTCATGCAGAACTGCGCGCCTTATAACCTGCAGCGGCCCTTTGAACGTTCTGCCGTTCACCGCAACGCTCTGACCAGGCGATATGAATTCCGCTTCGAGAACTTCAGCCCCGATGCTCGCCTGCCATGGAAAACCGTTGGTTCCCGACTTTGCTACGTCCCTGGCCCACTGCGTTTCACGGCTGATGAGTCCGTCAGCCATGATGGAATTGTCAACTATGACGATGTCCGTCGTATGACCGACGCCCTGGTCGGACTTGTGGTCGAGGCGGACGGGCAGGTTCTGTCGCGGTATGCTCAGGCCGCGCAGGTCCACTACCACCGGATGCGGAAAACCAGCCACGGTCATCTTCCCGCCGGTGTACGCCGTCATTGAAAATCTCGGAGTCTTGCTTTCTCCGTCACCGGCGGCGGCTTCGATGGTGGCCTGGCAGAGCAGGTCGAAAGTAGCAGGCAGGGATTCCAGCTTCTTTTGCGGGGCGTCTTTGGCCTCGAGTTTTTTCCCGTAAAATTTTGAACGCTTTTTAAAACGTTTTTTAAGACTATTCATCTTCGTCATCTTCAGTCTCCTCGATAATCGGCGTCGAACTCTGCGTAAGCCCGAGTTCGGACATAAGTTTTTTCTCTTTTGCTAACTGGCGGAGTTCAGTCTCCCAGTCGCGCCCCTGTCGGGCGTATTCATGCGCGAGCGTGGTAGTCAGAGACTCAAGCCGCTTGGACTGCGCGTTGGCTTCCTTGAGCGGGTCCACGTGCTCGTTGCCGTCATAGAACCACTGATGTGGTATTTTTTGAAATTGTTCAGATTGAGAAATTACCGGTACGTTAAATAATCCCGTCAGCATGGCTTCGTATATCCAGGTATTAAAGATCCTGTCCATGACCACGCTGGCGAGGTTCGTCTGTTCCACCCGCAGCGATTTGAAATACGTCTGGTGGTCGAGTCTGCCCGAGGCGTAGTTGTAGCCCGACGAATTGCAGGCGGCGATGTTGTACGGAATGTTCAGGCAGCGCGCGATTTCGTTGAGAATTTCCTTCTTGAATTCACCGTAACCGGTAGCGGGCTGCTCGGCCTTTATCTGACCCAGCTTCCAGCCGTCGGGAAGCGTGGTAGCCACGCGTTTTTCAAGATGGATCAGGTCGAGCATGTCGAGCGGAGCAGCTTCGCCGTTTGCAGGCGCGTCGGTATAAAGTACTGCGGCGAATTCGGCGGCAGTTTCGGCAGCAGCTATCACCGCGAGCGTGTATCTCCGCAGCTGCGCGAATAACGGTAATGCCGGAGTTATCTCCGGTACGCCGCGATGCTGCTCGGGCCTGTCGGCCCTGTACCAGTGAATCACATACTGCGAATCTATCGTGTCGTACTCGAACCAGCTCCCGCTGCTGCCCGGGTGATTCCGCAGAACGTCATACGTTGCGACATTGCCGTATCCGTCAAAGTGTATCCCGTCGATTTCGCGTTCGGTGAAAGTCGCCACGAAGTTTGCGGCTGTGACGCGGTCGGCCTCTATCGGCATGACGTCGAGCTTGACAGGCGATTCGACGCCCGGATTGTTCACGAGTACCGCGAACGTCTCGCCGTCAACAGCTTTTGCCATACGCATCGAACGCAGCTTGCCGGGCAGGTCTATCGCGTTGCTCCACGTCAAAAAAGCGTCTTCGACGTTGCGGCAAAGTGAAGCATCTTCCCACAACAACTGCAGACGCGGGCCCGTACCCACGCAGTCATTGGCGAGCGTGAGAACGATCCCTTTTGCATACGAATTATTGGCGACTTCATATCGCGCACGTTCGCGGAGCGTTTTGCGAACGCTCAGCGAATTGGCCTCGTCGGCGGAAAGTGAATCCGCCATCGACCAGTGCTTCACGTTTTCGGCGGAAGTCTGCGCCGCGTCGTATTTGGCATTGACGATTCGCCTTATCGGGATTTTAAGGATTTCGCGTCGCTGCGGGGGTGGGTATGGGGCCTTCGCCTTTCTTTTCCAGGGCCAGGCCAATCTCATACCGTACCCCCAGGCGCGATTTTCAGCAGACGGATGCCCAGACCCTTAGCCCTTGACGCTTTTTTACTTTGCAAAAACTTTTCGGCGGCTATCTGGTCCGGCAGTCCGTGCTGCTCGACACTACCCGAATCGCCAGATACTTTTTTGGGCGCATTCGCGTTGGCAGCGATGTCTAATGTTTCGGAAGTGGAATCTGTCATAGTCGTAAACCTCGGGATCGGGTTTGGGATTTTTTCAAACAACTGGGGAGAGACCGGGAAATTGGTCGATGGAATTTTTGAAAAAACATTCCCCCTCCATATATATTAATACTCTTGGGGTGGCCTACTTTGCCGAAAAATTATTTTTCACCCTTAAATTGTTCCGTTACCGGAACTGGGGCATAAAATTTTTTCTTTCGTGAACAATTCCTGTCCGCATCCCGCACATATCCGCTTTCGAAGAATGCACTGCGGACGCCTGCGGGTGTAATACTGCCGCAGGTCAGTTCCGCCGCACTTCGGACATACCAGACCGGTTTGGATTTTCTGCTTCGTCATACCCAACCTCTTTTCTGTTTCTGAATATCCGACAGTCTTATACGCTTTCTCTGGAAACGTTCGTTATTGCCGCCGACTGCTTTGAGACTCACGCCCAGCATACTCGCCGCGGCAGCGCAGCCGACGAGGCAGTCGAACCAGTGGTTGTCGGGACTGCCCGCCTTTATCTTCCACTCGTCAACAGTCTGACCGCGAGCGAGCGTTCTCGTCTTGAATTCGCCGGTCAGGTGATCGGCGATAAGGCGGTGTTTTTCCGCGCTGCGCCCGAAAAGTGAAAGACATCCGCGGTCACCCATCGCCACGCCCAGCCGCGTATGCACGAAACTCTTCCAGTAGTTGATGTCGACGAGCAGGTGGCGTATCTTGCGTTTGCCCTGAATGCTCGGCATACGCCAGTGCAGGCCCGCTATTTCGCCGGGCTGCCGGCGGTATTCACTGAACGGCGTACTGCTGGCACCGACGTATCTGCCGTGCGAAGGCAGCAGTCTCGCGGACAATTCACTCTGGCGGCAGAACTGGTAGACCACTTCGGTCGACTGGCCCCAGTTGGCGTCTATGAGGCACTTGTCAATATAGAGCTGCGCCCCGTCGTCCCGGAAATACTTCTGAGCGAGCAGCTCGCCCGTCAACTGGTCCAACCCGTGATATATCTGGCCTTCGAGTCCGGCGCCTGGCATTTCCATCTGCAGCGTTATCCTCACCTCGTTCAATTTAAAATATTCCCGCACCTGTTTGGGCCAGGTTCCGTAATCGACCACGTAGCCGGTAAACCCGTCCGCCCAGCCGCACACCAGCCAATATAAAACCTTCTGCTGTATGTCGATGAACGCTGTCAGATGATTTACCCCGATTGCCAGTGCGCCTCTCTCGTAGCCGTTGGTCTTGTTGGCTATAAACTCGGGCGTAAGCATCTCCTCGCCCAGGGTTTCGATGACAGGTTCGTTCTGGTATTCCGCAAAGAAGGCCGCTTCATCGCGGAATCGCAGGTTCATGGCATTCTGAACGGCCGAAACCTCGTTACGGTTAAACCGCTGCGGCCAGGCCACCTCGGCACCTTCGTCCATCGCTGCGCGGTTGGCAATGTAAAATTCGGTAGCCGCCGATATGTCGCCGTGATTGCGTATGGAATCGCTTCTGATGTCGCCGTACTGTTCCCACAGTTTCTTGTTATTGGGAAATGAATAGACCATCTTCGTGCGCTGTCCCTGCCAGTCGGGATGGGTCTCGCGGTCGAGTATGCTGTCCGCCATGTCGCCTGGACGTATGACGGTGCACGCCATTAGACCGGCTATCATCATTCCCGGCCCAGCCATACCCAACACGTCGCCTGCGAGAATCGCTTCGCGCCTCTTTGACTGGCTGGGCGACCACGCCGATTCCGTGGTCTGCGGATCGTCTATCATGACCAGATCAGGACGTACCACTTTCCCGTCTGGCCTCGCGTGGTTCTGACCGCGGATGTCGCTGCCCTTGAGCCCGCTGCAGGATATGACCACGCCGGACGCTACGGAACCCTTGATATAGGGCAGAACTATCTTGTCGGTCAGCCATTCGACGCGCGTGGGTTCGTCATGGTATTTCTGGCCCTTCTGCCGGTGGACTATGCGTTCCAGCGCGCGTATCGGATAAACGACCTCGGGAAAATCCTCGAGCAGAAGCTCGTTAGTCTCCAGCCATACCTTGATATTTTCCAGTAGATCCTCGGCGCGTTCCGCGCTTGCGGCTATCAAAGTGACGAACTGAGTCCTGCCTGTAAGCGCAGCCCATATGCAGGCCACCTGGCACAGCGCCGTCTTGCCCGACCCGCGCGGCATCGCTACCGCAAACAGCCCGCCGCTGCATACCGCACGTTCTATTTTTTCAATAACATTGTAATGGTCCTTCGACCATGGCAGATAGAACAGTTCTGAAAAGTAAGTCTCGCAGAATTTTCGAAAATCGTCGCATGCCGCCTCCTTACGCTCTGGATTGACGACCGCCGGAATGTCGCCTATCTCCTGCCTGAGTCTTGTCTGCTGACGCGACCATTTGAGCTTGGCCTCCCTGGCGCCGGAACAATCGGAGTCATCCAGGCTCTCGCAGTGCTGTTTCGTCAGCCACGCGGCGTACCTGAACAGGTCAACCGTATCTCCGTCGCCGATGGTGCGCCCGGCGCGTCTGCGGTGTCTTCGCAACTGCCTGTCGCTGGTGACTTCACCGAAACTGCTTGAGTTGATTAACTGCGTAAGTTCAGTAGGTCTAAGCCGCCGTGGGTCAAGAGGCATTGCCGAACTCCTTTATCAGGTATGCGCAATATTCGATGAGATTGAACGTATCGTCGGCGTGGAGTATCTGCGCGTCATACGCTATCTGACGTATCTCCTCCTCGTCGAAGGAAGCCCTGTAAACGTATGTGAAAATCTGCGCCGCCCTGGCTGGCGTCATAAAGTGAATGTCCAGTTGCCCCGGAGATTGGGGGGAATCGTTCTGAGTCATTTTCTGAAAAGCTCCATCACAAAATCTTTGAATTTGCTGGTTAAAAATTTTTAAAAAATTTTTGAATAATTTTGGTCACGACCAATATGTGTGCGGCAAATTGACATCATTTTGGTCGTGCAAAATATGCTCACCGTCTCTCTTGGCGGGGTGTACAGGCCGGCTGGAGAATTACTTCCGTTCGACTGGAGTCGAATGGCTTTTACGAACCCGGCCTAATGGGTTTAAAAAACTCCAAATCAGGAGAACGAAAATGAGTGCAATAGAAGTCAAAATCGAGAAAAAGGAACTGGTCATACGGCTGCCCATCTCGCCGCGTCCGAGCAAATCGGGCAAGACGATGATAGTCGCCTCGACCAACGGCAACATCCCGACCACCTGCGAATATGACGGCAGTCCGATAGTAATCGGCGTCAATGCCTACATACGCAAAGCATGAGGAAAAAAACCATGAACGAAGCAACCATCAAAGAACATGACAAGTACGACCACGTGGCACTGGAAGTCTTTTCACCAAAGGCCACCGTCTGGATTGGCAGAGGCTGGAAGACTGTATGGGAGGCAGTCGATAAACCCTCCGGCATGGCCCGTGCGGTAACAGTCGAGTTCGACCCGTGCAAAGACTACGGACGGGTTGATACATATCCCGTCGAAAACTTTGAACGTAATCCCGACCTCGTGGAAAAAATCGCACGTCTCGCCCTGGATTACGTCGCACGCTACCGGGACACGCAACCCAAAGAGCGCGTCAAACTCAAACGCGGAATCCGAAAGCTCGTGTCAGAACTCAAGGAAGCCTCAAAGATCAGGTAGTTTTTTACGGAGCATCCGCCATGAAATTATCACGCGAACAGATTGAACATTACAAAAAACTGCAAGTCCCAAACGGTGTTCCGTGCAGATTCATGTCGGACGGCAGATGTCTGAACATCTCGACCGGCGAACTTCAGCCGCAAGGAATCAACGTCATGCACCAACGTGTCTACTGGAACTTTTCACGGGAGACTGCGAAGAAAATCGCCTCAACCCTCGGGTGCAGGGTTGTTTTCAGCGAATCGTTTAAATAACACTTTTACAACAGGAGTTTATTATCATGGGTGAATACATACGAAAAACACAGGACGGCCCGCAGGTTGCAAAACTCGGAACATGCGAATCATGGGGTTACATACGTCGCGATGAATGTTTTTTGCTGCGTGAAAAAGGTTTTCATTACGACGGTGACTGGAACTATATAGATAGCAATGACCGCCAAGGCCCGATATTCCGCTTCCCGTGGCCTGACGAAGATTCTTTTATCCAAAACGGTCCAGATGCTATCATCGCAGAAATGAACAAACGCGACATGTATTACGGCAAATGCTATCCCTGCCCGCGTGAAGCCGTAATCGACGCTGAACACGGCAGCTATTTCATCTCGCCGAAATGCCGTGAAGGTAATTTTGGATATTCCGTGGGCAACTGGATACTGCCGTGTCCGAATTCATCGGCGGCTGATAGCGTCGGAGAGTGGTCCAGCAGTAACAGCCGCTATCAAATCAGGATACTCGGCGACCGTCAGAATGAAAATGGTTGGTACACCGTCTTTTCATGTCCATATTGCGGACGAAGTTTCGCGCTGACGCAGGAAGATGTAGCCAGACTTGAACTTCCACTCGAAATCATGGAACGGGTCCGTGCATTCATACCATATGCGGAATGATGCACTTGTTTAATCTTTTCCTGATTCACTGGTTCACAAATTCACTTACACTTTTTCACAAAGGAAAATATCATGCAGAAACAGGACATACAAACCGGCAAAAACTATCTCGCAAGTATCGACAGTAAGATTATCGTCGTCAAAATCGATGGCGAACACAAATCCGGCGGCTGGTTAGCTACGAATCTCGAAAACCAGAAACAGCTTCGAATAAATAACGTCCGTAAAATCAGGCGCGAAGCCACCGATGCCGAAGCTCAAAAATCATCACCTCCGCCGGATGATGGTAAAAAGCTTTCCGCGCAGTTTGCATATGAGAACTGGCGGCGGAACAATAACATCAACGGCCTGATAATCTTCGAGACGGCAGACAAGCATCTGATGTTCGGCGACAATGCCCAGATAGCCGCAGTCGCACTCAAACGCGAAAAGAAAATTTTTAAATCTTCTTTTACATTCGAGAAAAAATTGTTCCTCGAAAAAGTTCTGCAATTTGAAGAACCAGAAGTCCTGGGTGTCATGGCGCACCTTGGCAGAAGCGGCAATCATGTATTCCTGGCAGTGCAGAAGATAGAAGATGGGAAAAAAGTTCAACTGTTCGAGATTGTCAAGCATGTGCTGGCTGGACATACCGACATACAACCCGGCCTGCCGCCGTTCAGTACGATAAAGGCTACTGCCGAAATCGTCAGGAAACGCAAGTCCGCTGCAACTCGCGCCGAAGTCAAAGCGGATACGCGATACGTCAAAAAACATTCCATCCAGCATATCGACATCAAGCCCGGCGAGACGTTCAAATCGCAGAGCGGTAACGAATATCAAATCCAGATGGTATCGGAAACCGCAGTCTACGCCCAGCAACTCCGCGACGGCAAGCCGACTGGCCCGACCCGTCCGTTCGACAAGAAATCCGTCGCAGACGGTTATCCCAAAGGCCTGCACGGAGAAGATTCATACTATCCCAAATCCGAAGCACTCGACGCCGCCGAAAAAGTTTTGAATAACGCCACCGAACCTATGGACGCCAAGTCCATCATTGTTGAAATCCGCAATAAAAAACTCTGGTTCACGACCGCCAGAACGCCGCATACCACACTTGCGGCAGCGATTTCCAGGGACATAAAACGCAACGGCAACTCTTCGAGATTCCAACGCATAGGCAGAGGCATGTATCAGTTGACAAATAAGCCAGCCGCAAAACAACCTGTCAAGACGGCGGAAGCGAAAACAATAAAGGCCAAAGTGAAGAAAACCCCAAAACCCAAAATGATTGAAAAGGCAGTCAAAAAAACGACGCCCAAGGCGACCCAAAAGACGCCCAAAACGAAAAAATGATTTCCAGCGACCTTTAATCAGACCCCGGCGCAATTTTCAACAAAAATCGTCCGGGGTTATTTTTTGCACTTCGCTGAATTTCAGCTTTTGCCCATCACGAATAACAAAGAAGTCTTCCTCATTGTAATTCTTGTATTTTGGAAATTCCCGATAACTGCGGGTTACAGCTATGTCGCAGTATCTCGGTTCAAGCTCGACTGCCAGACATTTACGTGAAAGACGTTCGCAGGCGATCATCGTCGTTCCAGTCCCGCAAAAGGGTTCATAAATCACCGCTCCGCGCTGCGAAAAGTTTTTTATCGCATGTTCCGCCAGATGCAGCGGCATGGTGGCTGCATGGACGTCGGCATTCTCGTTTTCATTGGAGGCGGTTTTGCCCACATAGACATTCTGCAGC
>Ga0116170_10002753_pt1 | contig 16757 bp, 16 predicted proteins | sample AD_JPNHW1_MetaG_FD_89797 | JGI IMG/M metagenome (GOLD analysis project Ga0116170, IMG submission 89797) | Active sludge microbial communities of municipal wastewater-treating anaerobic digesters from Japan - AD_JPNHW1_MetaG | ecosystem: Engineered > Bioreactor > Anaerobic > Digestate | place...
AGCTGGCGCGCCCAGGATTCGCCCGAGATCAGATTGCAGTCGGGCTCGACCCACATCCCGCCGATGATCTCCCAGCGTTTCTCCTGCACCCGTGCCTGGATGCGGGCGAAGAGGTCGGGATAAAGATTTTCCATCCACCAATAGAGGTGGGCCTGACTTTGGGTGTAGGTGAAATCGGGGCGGGCGGCCATCATGTCGAGGACCGAGGTGAAGGTATTGCGCGCCACCTGGATGGTCTCGGGATAGCGCCACAGCCAGGCGCAGTCGATGTGGGCGTTGGCGTCGAGGACGAGGGTGAACTCCTTGGCGAACTTGGCCACCGGCTGCAGGGCTTTGCGGGATTTTTGCAGCGAGGCCGTGAAATCGGCGAACCGGCCGGCCTCGAGCGCGGCAGTATCGACCAGGCCGGCGGCCTTGTCCAGCTGCCGGCGCAGCTCCGCGCGTCTTTGCAGCGTCGTGGTGCTGTGGTCGATGCCCTCATCGCGGCGGGTGCGGCCGACCTGGAGATAGGTGTCGCCGCTGACCAGCTTCTGGCCGATGCGCAGACTGAGAATAAAATTCTCAACCGTTGCGGTATAGGCGGTCATCTCCTGATAATAGAGCCGGGCGGTCACGATCCGCATCGGACCGCCGGTGTTGATCGCCTTGATCGCCAGGCTGAAGCGCTGGCCGGGTGTGACATTCTCGCCGAGAGTGAAGCGGCCGTTCCAGGAAAAGCGCCCCTTGTTCTGACCGTCGACGTATAACACGCCGGCATCGTCGACCTCCAGGGCCAACTCGAGTTTGCCGCGCGGGGGCTGGCCCATGATCAGGGCGGGGACGGCATAGGTGGCGCGCATCCAGGCCGAATCCGCGGTCAGGCGCTGGTTCAGGGTGACGGCCGGCCAGGCGCTGTCGTCGCAGCCGGGCCGCATGCCGTCGGCGGTCACTTTCGGATTGAATTTCCACTCTGCTATAGAAAAAAGAGCGTGCTGTTCGAGCCGGGCGCAGAGCTGGTCGACCGGGGATTGGGCCGAAGCGGCGAGGGCGCACAGCATCATGCCGAGCACAAGGCTGCGGAACGGTTTCATCAGAAGCCTCCAGGTGGGATGGTTGATGAGGATTGCACAAGGTGAAAGATAGGAAAATTTTGGCAAGGGGGCAAATCTTTTCTCGAGCGAAAAGGAATTGATCCCCGGGCGAATGACAGCAGTCCCCCGCAAGGCTGAACAGCCGGTGCAGTACCGGCGAGGTGGTCGAATGATCAGGTGCGCAGCTGGTGGAGCACGAGGCGGAGTTGGTCGATATGGCCTTCCTCCTCGGCGATGGTCTCCTCCACCACCTTTTGTTCCCGCGTATCGACCTGCTGGATGAGCTGGCGCAGCAGGGCCAGGGTGGCTTCCTCGGTCTGCATGGCAAACTCGACCGCGGTCAGATCATCAAAGTTGGCCGCGGTATCGATCGCATCCTGCTCATCGCTGAACATCTTGTGCTGCCAGAGCTGTTCGATATAGGCTTCATATTCTCCGGAGTAGCTTTCGGCCGCCGCCGGCGGTTCGAGGGTCTCGGCGAGACGGGCGAAGCGTTCTTCGTGCATCTTCTCCTGCCGGGCGATGGCCGCCGCGGTATCGCGCAGCGCCGGGCTTTCGGCGCTCTGGGACAGGGCCAGATAATAGGCCGCGCCGTTGCGCTCCTCGGTCACATTCATCGCGATGATTTCATGGGCCAGGAACAGATTGGCCATAGGTCGTTCTCCTTCAGGAATGAAACTGTATGCAGTCCGGACTTATTCGCCGCGCAGGCCGAGGGTATAGAGTTTTCCCGCCACATCGAAGGCGGAGGCCGGCGACGAGAGCACGAGTATCTCCTTCTCCCGCGCCCTGGCGAGAACAGCATCCTCCGGCTCGAGATTGTCTGGCAGGATCACCCCGGCCAGGGACTTGAAAAAGCAGATGGCGATGACATTCATATGGGTCTGGTTGGTGATCCAGAGCGAGCCCTTGGCCGCCCTGGCCATGACGTCGGCAAGAATATCGGAAATGCAGGCCTTTTGCACCTCCATCACCAGTTCGGGCGTGCCGCTGAGAATTTTTAAATCCATCTCCTGAATGATCTGGCTGAGCTGCATGGTCCTCTTCCTTCTGCAAGGGATCAGTCCGGGTCACTCCTGCTGGTCGGATCGCACCGGCAGGATGACGCGAAAGGTGGAGCCTTTGTCGAGCTCGCTCTCGACCGTGATCTGGCCATGATGGTCATCAACGATACGCCTGCAGATGGCCAGGCCGAGGCCGGTGCCCGAAATCTTGCGCGCGACCGCGTTTTTGCCGCGAAAAAACTCACCAAAGATCTTTTGCAGGTCCTCTCTGGACATGCCGATGCCGGTATCACGAACCGAAATCTCGATATGTCCATCGCGCTGCCTGCCGGCGATCCGGACCTGCCCCTGTTCCGGCGTATATTTGATGGCGTTGCTGATGAGATTGGCGAAGAGGCGCGCCAGGTCGTCGCGGTTACCCACGACCTGCGGCAGGCCCTCCACGCCCTCGAGAGTGATGGCAAGGGTTTTTGCCTGGGCCTCCTGGGCATAGAACTGCAGGGTCTCCTCGAGAATAGGGCCCAAATCAACCGGTTCCATGATCTTGGCGGCACCGCGGCGTTCGGCGCGTGACATTTCGAGCAAATCGTTGATGAGCAGCAGCAGGCTGTCGGCCTTGTCGCGCGAGCGGGTGAGAATCTCTTTCTCCTTTTGCGGATTGCCGGCGGTGAGGCCGTCGAGGATAAGATTGAGATACCCGGCAATGGCGGCGACCGGCGATTTGAGTTCATGGCTGACCAGGCTGACGAAATCGCTTTTGAGCTGCTCCAGCTTTTTGTCCTCGGTGATATCGACCAGGACGGTCACGGTGCCCCAGACCTCGCCCTTTTCGTCGCGCAGGGGGGCGGTATTGGACTGGAGGAAACGGCCCGCGGCGGCGGCGAACTCGGTGCTGGTCATGGTGGCGGTACGGGCCACGGTCTCCACGTCACCGGCGATGAGCTTTTCGAGCTCGGGATTGCCGAGCAGGCCTTCCACGGTTGTGCCGATGACATTTTCCAGCGGCAGGTCGAGGAGCTGCTGGGCGGCGGGATTCATCAGCACGATCTGGCCGGCGCGGTTGGTGGCGATGAGCCCCTCGCTCATGCAGGTGATCAGGGTCATGGTGCGCGATTTCTCGTTCGAGAGTTCGAGCAGATTGCGGTCGCGTTCCTGACGCAACGTCTCGGCCTCGAGCAGCAGCCAGCGTTTTTCCAGGCCGCGGCGGATCTTGGTGCGCAGTTCGTCCGGGGAGAAGGGCTTGGGCAGGTAATCGTAGGCCCCCTTGCGCATCGCATCCACGGCGGTCTCGATGGTGGCGAAACCGGTGATGATGATGGTGATGATCTGGTCGTTGTACGCCTGGATCTTTTCGAGCACTTCCAGGCCGCCCATTTCGGGCATCATCAAATCGACCAGGACCATGTCATAGGGATTCTTCTGGATCATCTCCCAGCCGACACGGCCGTTTTCAGCGAGGTCGACGAAAAAGTTGGGATTTTGGAGAATGCGCTGGCAGCCGATGCGGATGATCTCCTCGTCATCCACGACCAGGATGCGGGCGTCACGGCTCTGGATCATGCTGGACGCCTTTCGCGGTGAGTTTGCCGATGCGCGCCACCAGATCGGCGGGTTTGAGCGGCTTGGCGGCGAAATCGTCCACCTTCATCCACTCCTGGTCCTGGCTGAATTCAAACTGGAAGCCGGTTTTTTCCTGCGCCGAGGTCAGCATCAGGATCGGCAGGTTGCGCAGGCGCTCATCGCTGCGCACGGCATAGGTCAGGGTAAAGCCCGAATCGCGCTCTTCCATCATCAGGTCGATGACGAGCACATCATAGTGCGACTCGTGCAGCATGCGCAGGGCCGCGGTGACGGTATCGGCGGCGTCGACGGCATAATCCTCCGCCTCGAGGATCATCCGGTTGATCTCGACAAAGTCGGGATCGTCATCAACCAGGAGTATGCGTTTCTTCTCTTCCATGTTGGCGTCCAGGTTAGGATTACTTTTTCAGGCCGATGCCGCGATCGTCAGCCGGCCGGGGCTGCAGCGGCCGCGCGGAATCGATCAGGGCCTTGACCCGGGCGAGCAGGATCTCGCGCTTGATCGGCTTTTCGACGAATTCATCCACCGGCAGAAACTCGCCATCCTCGATGGAAAAGCGGAAATCGCTGTGCTGATGGATGGCCGTGATCATGATGATCGGGATGTGTTTGGTCGTGTCGTCCCGCCGCACCCGGTAAGCAAAATGAAAGCCCTCGGTGCCGGTCGGCATCATGACATCGAGACAGATGAGATCCGGATGCCAGCTCTGGATTTTTTCCCAGGCGCTCTCCGGATCCCGCGCCTCCTCGACTGTATAGCCATCGCTTTCAAGAATGGTGCGATTGATCATATTGAAATCGGGGTCATCGTCGACCAGCAATATTTTACCCTGTTCCGCCATGACAGCACTCTCCTTATTCATCTAAATCTGTTGTACACCCGCCAGTTCCGTATCCTGCATCACCATCTCCTCCCCTTCCGGCAGGACGAGCGTGAACTCACTGCCTTCTCCGGGCTCGCTTTGCACCAGGATATCGCCCCTGTGGCGCTGCATGATGCCATAGGCGATGGAGAGCCCCAGTCCGGTGCCGACGCCGCGCGCCTTGGTGGTGAAGAACGGCTCAAAAATCTTGGCGCGGATTTCCGGCGTCATGCCGGTGCCGGTATCGCGGATGCGCATCAAGACCTGCTTCTTTTCGGCATCATGCACTGTGGTGAGGCTCAGGGTGCCGCGGTCGTGCATCGCTTCAACGGCATTGAGGATGATGTTGAGCAGCACCTGCTGAATCTGGCCGACATCGACAAATACCTTGGGCAGATCCGGATCGATCTCTTTCTCCACCTTGATGTTGTGAAAGATCGCCTGCTGGGTCACCAGGGCCAGCGTGCTCTCCAGGATCTGGTTGAGGTTGACAATGGCGGCCTCGATGCGGGTTTGCCGCGAAAAATCGAGCAGGCCGCGGACGATCTTTTTACAGCGCTCCGTCTCGGCGCGGATCAGTTGCAGGTCCTGGGTTTCCTGGGCATCGCGCGCGCGGTTCTCGAGCAGCAGACTGGTATAGATGAGAATGCCGCCGAGGGGATTGTTGAGTTCATGGGCGACGCCCGCCGCCAACTGGCCGACCGACGCCATCTTTTCCGATTGCAGCAGCTGGGCCTGGGTCTTGCGCAGGGTTTCGAGCGAATATATGAGTTCGGCATTGGCCGCGGTCAGCTCGCCCTCGGTCTTTTGCAGCTGGTCAATGAGATAGGGCAGGCACATCTCCGCCTCGGCGATGCCCTGAAAGACGGCGATCGCCTTTTCACGGCAGCTCGGGTAGCCGCAGGCGCCGCAATTGAGTTCGTCCTCCGGTGAGAGCTTGCCGGTGATCGCCAGAATGCCGGCCAGTTCTTCCTCCGAGGGCAGGGAGAGCGAGATCTCCTCCCAGGTAAATTCGCGGCCGAGATCGACGGGCTTGATGTTGGCGATCCAGCCGCCGCGTTTCTCGAAGGGGCTGTTCTCCCCCGAATGATGGAGGAAATGGACCACCCGATCCTTGCGGATGAATCCCGAGAGTTCGTTGTCCATTTGCGGGCCGTTGATGCAGCCCTCGCAGAAGAGCAGGTCGAGGAACTGGGCCTCGATATTGCCCTCGGAGACCTTGCGGATGGCCTCGAGGACGCGGTCGCGCCCTTCGGTGACGATCACCTTGTTCTGCAGCGTGCCGCCCGGGATTCCGGCGGTATCCAGCAAGCCCCCGGAGATGGCGAAAGCCCGCCCGATGCCGGCTTCGGGCCCGTCCAGCGGCACCTCCGGCAGCTGGTTCAGCTTGACATTCTCCGTGCGAAAAAGGGCCGCCAATTCCTGAAAGGTGAGCACCTCCTCGATGATCCCGCCGGTTTTTGGATCATCCATCTCACGCTTCTTGGCGATGCAGGGGCCGATGAAGACGATGCGAGCCCGCGGGCGCCACTGCCCGCGCACCAGCCGTGCCAGGGCGATCATCGGCGAGACCACCGGGGCCAGGATCAGCAGCAGTTCGGGATAATACTTTTCGATGAAATTGACGACCGCAGGGCAGGGCGAGGTGATGATCACCGGCATGATGCCGTTTTCCCGGAGGCGGGCATATTCGGCGCCGACCAGATCCGCGCCCAGCGCGACCTCATAGACCGCGGCAAACCCTAGCTGGCGCAGACCGGCCACCACCTGCAGCGGACGCACACCGGTAAATGCCGCCGGAAACGAGGGCGCCAGCAGCGCGACGGTCTCCCCTTCCTCTCCCAGCAGTTCGCGCGTATGCACCGCGCCATCGCGGATCCGTTTGGCGCCTTGCGGGCAAACCCGGACGCAGTAGCCGCAGGTGATGCAGCGCTCCGCCATCACCTTGGCCTGGCCATTCTCAACGCGGATCGCCTTGGCCGGACAGCGGCGGACGCACAGATAGCAGCGCTTGCAGCGGTTCTCTATGGTGGTGACGATGGGATCCATCGGTCGCTCATGCTTGGGATGCCGGAATCTCTCCTGCCGGCCGCATCATTCGGACCGAGAGGCCGTAGGCACGCCGATCGCGAGTCTCTGCTGCTAAATTAACGAAAAAGAACAAGGAACGCAATCTTATTTGCGCAGGTCCAGCATCGGTGGATTGAAATCCGCCGTATCGGGCCAGTCGCTGATCTTTTGCCGGGCCACCTTTTTGGGGGCCAGGCCGAGGGCCACCGCGACGCCATAGAGGATCGCCTCCGGCCGCGGCGGGCAGCCTGGGACATAAAACTGGACCGGGATGACCTTGTCCGCGCCGCCGTACATGTTGTAGCTGTCGTAAAAGACGTCGCCCCCGCATGCGCAGGAGCCGATGGCGAAGACCAGTTTGGGATCAGGGGTGGCCTCATAGAGCCGCTGCAGGGCCGGCGCGATCTGGCGCGAGACTCCGCCGGTCACCAGCAGCACATCGGCATGACGGGGCGAGCCCACCAGTTTGATGCCGAAGCGTTCGGCGTCGTAATAAGGCGTGAGGACGTTGATGATCTCGATGTCGCAGCCGTTGCAGGCTGCGCAGTTGGTGTGGTACACCCACAGTGCCTTGGGAAAGGCCTTGGCGGCCAGTTTTTTTAGCATCGCAACGGCTCCTGTTTCAATTCGTCCAGACCGCCAGCACAGCCCGGGTGGCGCCGTCCAGGAGCGGGTAGAGCACACCCGGGAAAAGCCCGATCAGCAACGACAGTCCGGCCAGCACCGCCATGCTGAAATACATCAGGAAAGGCACTTCGCGCACCAGGGCGCTGCCGGCTTCCGCTTCCGGCACCGCAGCCGGCGCCCAAAAGACCTTGTACGCGGCTCGCACCAGGCAGGCGAGGGTGAGCAATCCGGTCAGGATCGCAATGATCAGCGCCCACCAGAGGTGCGCTTCGCCGAGGGCGATGAAGAGGGTGAATTTGCTCAAAAAGGCGTTCAGCGGCGGCAAGCCGCCGAGGGCGAGGGCGCCAAGGATGAAGCAGAACGAGGTGACGGGCATCCGCCGGGCCAGTCCCCCGAGCTGGGAGATCCGACGCACCCCGCTCGTAGCGTACATGATCGCACCGGTGCTCATGAAGAGCAGGGATTTGATCAGGGTGTGATTGACTAGATGGAAGAGTCCGGCGTAAACGCCGAGATAGCTGCCGAGCCCCAGTCCCATGAAGACATAGCCGATCTGGCTGACGCTTGAAAAGGCGAGCATGCGTTTGAGATCATCCTGCACCAGGGCCATCATGATGCCGATGAGCATGCTGGCGGCGGCCAGAATGGCGATCAGGAGGGGAACACCGTGCCAGGCCGGCGCAAAGAGGGTGACGGTGCGCGCGAGGGCATAGGCGCCCAGCTTGATGATCAGGCCGGAGAGCAAGGCGCTGACCGGGGAAGGCGCCTCGGAATGGGCGTCCGGCAGCCAGGCATGAAAGGGCACCAGGCCGGCTTTCGTCGCAAAGCCCGCGGTCATGAGGCCGACACCGAGCAGGGCGGCTTTGCGGGGGATCAGCCGGGCCACTTCGCCCATATGGGGGAGGAGCAGCGCCTTGCTCCCCATCAGGGGGTGCGCCGCCGCAAAGATCAGCACCATGCCGAGCAGCGAGAAGGTCATGCCGACCATCACCAGCAGGACATATTTGAAGCCCGCCTCCAGGGAGGACTTGTTGCGATAAAAGGCCACCAGCAGGGCGGTGGCAAGGGTCGATGCCTCCATGGCCACATAGAGCAGGATCAGGTGATTGGTCGTGACTGTCCAGTTCATCGCACCGGCGAAGATGAGGATCAAAGCGTAGTAGAGTCGCAGGCGGCGCGGTGTGGTGAGGCCGTGCGCTTCCTCCTGCTGCATATAGCGCACCGACTGGATCAGGACGAGGAGGATGACGCCGTTGATGAGCAGGGCCATCAGGGCGCTGAGGGCGTCGACGCGCAAGCCGCTGCCCGCGGACTCGAGCACGGTTCCGCCGAAGACGGCCCATCCCTGAAGGAGCGCGGCAGCCAATTGCACGCCCATCCCCAGGATGGCGATCCCCTCCCGGGTCAGCCGGCGCTTGCCGTCGCCGAACAGCTGCACGAGAATGGCACCAAGGAAGGGCCAGAGAATGAGGAACAGGGGGAGCAGGGAGTCTGTCTTGGCCATGGTCACCTCGTTATCGCTTGAGCTCGGAGAGCCGCGCCGTGTCGGTCGAGCCGAAGAGCCGGTAGATATCGGCGCTCAGGTAGAGCAGGATAAAGACGGCCGCCACCACATTGGTGAGGATTCCGATCATCGTGGTCTCCTTGAGCTGCGGTGCCAGAGCGAGGAGGAGAAGATGGACCGCATTCTCCATCATGCCCAGGCCGATCACCGTTTTGATCACGTCACGCCGCGAAAGCAGCGTCCAGAGGCCGAGGCAAAAGACCACGCAGGCGCCGGCCATGAGGCTGCGTACCTGGACCTCCGCAATGTGGGGAACGGGAGCGAGCAAAAAAATGGCACCGTAAAATAACCGGTAGAGCGCGACCATCATCACCAAAAGGAGGATGACGGAGAGCGCGAATCCGAGCATTGGCCGGTATTCGATCTGCGGCACCCGTCTGATATAGCGCAGCAGCAGCCAGGGGATGACGATCCCTTTGGAGACCAGGCAGGTCGCCGCCCAGAGATAAAGGCTGGCGTTGGTGCTAAGCCAGGCATAGACCACCAGGATCAGGCAGAGGATGAGGGACTGGATCAGATAGGCCCAGGCGGCGATACGCAGCTTGCGGATCTCCACGGCCGCCACCGCGGCCATGAGCAGGGTGATGGTCAGCGTGACCAGGGTCTGGCCGGTGATCATGAGGCCTCCTTCCCGCCCGGGGCACCGTGCGGCATGGAGGTGCCGATATAGTTGCGGCCCCGGCGCATGCGCCGTGTCGGAATCCGGTCGATGGCATTCTCCGTCTCGAAGCAGCGGCCGCAGCGTTTGCAGGTCAGCATGTAGAGCTGCTGTTCGATATAGAGATCGGTCTTGTCGTCGGTGGCGGATTCGAACAACCGGGACATGGAGATCGCTCCTTCGGGGCAGACTTCGGCGCAGCGGCCGCAGTAGGTGCAGCGGTCCAGGACGAACTCCATGCGCGTCTGCTCCCCCTCGTCATGACAGCGGATCAGGCGCGCCGGGCAGACATTGGCACACCCGCCGCAGCCGATGCATTTGCCGGGATCGACCTCGATCTTGCCGCGAAATCCCTCGCCCACCTCCGCGCCCGGTCCGAAGGGATAGGGCAGGGTCACGCGCAGGTTGCTGAAGCAGATCTGTGCTTCTTTCACTTTGGATTTGAACATAGACGCTACGCCATCCTGATTCGCAAGATTCAGCCCTCAGGAGCCGGCCACAGCCAGGGCCAGCCCCGCCAATTCGACGACGACGAGAACGAGAAAAAAGCGCACCGCCTGGTCAATCCGCAGGCGTGGGTTGACCACATGCACCACCGCGACCAGAACCAGCAGCACGATCATCTTGAGCAGGGTGAAAAGCAGATTCAGTGGCGCCGCGCGCATCACCGGCCAGGGCAAAAAGACCGAAATGAAGACCGCGGCAAAAATGAACTGCTTGGCATATATCATCCATTTGAACAGCGCCAGTTTGGGCCCGCTCTGCTCGATGAAAGGGCCTTCCATGATCTCCTGGTCCGCCTCGACGATATCGAAGGGCAGGCGCGCCAGCTGCGCGATGATGGCGACAAACAGGGTGATGCCGGCGAGCACTGTGGAAAGTGCCGGCTCGTGCCCGGCCTGCCAGGCCATCATATCGCCAAAGCGCGTCGATCCCGCCTTGACCGCCATGGTGATCAGGGCGATAAGAATCACCGGCTCCACGGTCAGCAGCATCATCACCTCGCGCGATGCCCCGATGAATCCATAGGGGCTGTCCGATGAAATGCCGCTGATCACCACCATCACCGCCGCAAGGGTAATGAGATAGATGAAGACCAGAATATCCCCGGCGCTCTCCAGGGGCGGAAGCATGCCCACCGGAATGAGCACGGCGGTGGTCAGCACCGCCGCCAGCCCGAGAACAGCACTGTAGCGGAAGAGCGCATGCGGCGAGGTGACCAGCTCCTCCTTGCCCAGCAGCTTGAGGATATCCAGATAGGGCTGATGCAGCGGCGGCCCGATGCGCGAATGGACCACCGCCACAAGCTTGCGCATGATACCCTCAAACAGGGGTCCCAGGAGCAGCACCAGCAGGACCTGAGCACACGCCATCAGATAGAGATTCATAACGGCTCCTTGACTCCATGCCGCAGACGATAGAGCTTTTGCAGCTCATCCCGGCTCCAGATCCGCACCGCACCGCTGCGCAGATCGACCGTTTCGAGGCGCTCGGTGCAGGAGAAGCAGGGATCCATGCTGCCGAGTCCGATGGGCACATCGGCGATAAATTCACCGGTCACCATAACGGGCACGCCCTGGAGATTCTGGAAGGTAGGGGCGCGCGCTTTCCAGCGGTAGGGACGTTGGTCTTCGCCGGTGATGACATAATGGTGGGTCTCGCCGCGGGGGGCTTCGACCGAGGAGAGGCCAACGCGGCCGGGCGGAATCGGCTGGCGCATGTCGGCGATGATCGGGCCGGCGGGCATCATGCGCAGGGCGTCGCGGATCATGCGGATCGACTCGAGGGTTTCGCGCAGGCGCACCAGCACCCGTGACCAGATATCGCATCCCTCCTCGATCATCACCTCGCAGCCCAGTTCCGGATAGGCGGCGTAGGGATGGTCGACCCGGATATCGAGGCCGACGCCCGAGGCGCGCGCGGTGGGACCGAGCAACGACCAGGCAATGACATCCCGCGCGGCGATGACGCCGACCTTTTCACAGCGCGCCTTGAGCGTGGTGTCGTCGGCGATGGCGTGGAGGACCTGGATGCTCTCCTTCTCGACCCGGGCGAGAATTTCGAGCAGCTCGGCGTGGACCTCATGCGGGATATCCCGCCGCACGCCGCCGATCAGATTCATGCCCAGGAGCTTGCGGTTGCCGGTGATCTTTTCGCAGAGCCACATCACCGGCTCGCGGATACGCCAAGCCTGCATCAGCACGGTGTCGAAGCCGATGATATGGCCGGCAATGCCGAGCCAGAGGAGATGGCTCTGGACGCGCTCCAGTTCGAGGAGGATGGTGCGGATAAAGCGTCCGCGCGAGGGTACTTCAATTTCAGCTGCTTTTTCTACTGCCTGACAGTACGCCGTACTGTGGACCGACCCTCATATACCGCAGATCCGTTCCGCGAGGAACGGCACCTGGTTATAGTTGAGCTGGCTGTCGGCGATTTTTTCGACGCCGCGATGGTTGTAAAAGCCGCGGTAATCGCCGCCGACGACCCGCTCGCCCTCGACGAAGAGGCGGAACTGGGCCGGCTCCTCCAACACCGGGAAGAAGGGGCCGATGGGCACAACCGTCGCCCCGGCTGGAGGTTCCTTGAATGGCGGCGTCATCCCCTCGGCCTTGTCAGGATAGGTTTGCAGCGGCATGTCCCTGCGCAAGGGATGGAGATCGGCGGGCCAGTCGTCAGCCAGGACGAGACGGCGCGGATCAGGATGGTTGCGCAGGGGGATACCGAGGAGATCCTGAACCTCGCGCTCCGCCCAGTTGGCGGCGGGGATCTCCGCCGCCCCGGTGACGGCCTCGAGCCAGAGATCCTTCTCCGGCATGCTCAGCCGCAGGGTGACGAAGAGATGATGCGGCGCCAGCGAATAGACGTAATCGACCAGATAGCCGCCGCTTGCGTCGCGATAGTCGGTTCCCACGGCGACCACGAACCGCCCCGACAGATCATGGAACAGAAAGCGGTTGATCTCGACGCTGTCGCTCCGCTCCGCCTCGAGGAGAACCATATCGGGCACAGGCGTTGTGGCGCGGCGAATCCGCTTGCCAAAGTGGAGTTGGAGATGGCGCGCCATTTCGTTTGCAGTCATGGACAAATCGGCCTCCTTGTCCTTAAGGCCCGGTCAGAGCCGGAAAAGAATAAAAACCGCCAGGGCCGCACCTATCACCAGCCAGAGCAGATAGAGGTGCGGAATGCCACTGTGGGTGGCGCTGAAGCGGTGCAGCACCTCTTTGGTGCGCCGGCTCAGGGGATGGTAGAGCCAGCGATCGAGGTCGGCCAGCCGGTTCAGGCCTGCTCCCATTTGCAGCAGGTTGCGCGGCCAGGAAATGGTCGGGTAGACCCCCGGCCGTTCGTACGAACCGATGCGGATGCGGAAAATCTGCTTGAAGGGCAGGTAAAAACTGTGGGCGCGATAGCGGGTCTCCTCCTCCTTCATCTCCTCGCCGCAGTACCAGGTCGCCGTGGCGCGCTGCTTCGCCCCGCCGGCGCGGAAGAGCCCCCAGGCTAGCAGGGCGCACAAACCAAAGACGATCACCATTGCCAGGGCGTTCCAGGCGGCGGTGCTGCCGGCCGCCTGAAGCGTCAGCCCGCTGAGAACGCCGCTGCCGTAGAGCTGTGTGGCGGTGGGAATGCTGCCGAGCGGGAAGAGGAAGGCGAGGCAGCGGTAGACCCAGCCGACCGGCAGCTGCGGCAGAACGCCGAAGAGGATACAGAGGAAGGCGAGGATAAGCTGCGGCAGCCGCATCGCCCAGGGCACGTCGCCGGCCGTGGCCCCGCTGCCGTTGTCGGCATATTTTCCGAAAAAGATCGAACCGAAGAATTTGACGAATGAGGCCAGCGTGACCGCTGAAATAAAGATGGCGACCAGGCCGAGGAGGATGAAGAGGGGCGATGTGAATCCGCCTCTCAGGGCTGCCTGGTAGATCAGCCACTTGCTCGCAAAACCGCTGAAGGGCGGAATGCCGGCGATGGAGAGGGAAGCGATGATCGTGGCCGCCGCCGTGACCGGCAGAATCCGCGCCAGACCGCCGATGCGATTGATATCGCGGGTTCCGGTTTTATAAAAGACCGCCCCGGCGTTGAAAAAGAGACAGGATTTGTAGCTGACATGATTGATGAGATGGAAGATGCCGGCGCCCAGGCCGATCATGCCGATGACCGGGCGGGACTGGATGAAAAAGAGGCCGGTGCCGATCGCGAGGAACATGTAGCCCATCTGCCCGATCACATGGAAGGAGAGCAGGCGTTTGCTGTCCTCTTGCACCAGGGCGGTCATCGTGCCGATAAAGATCGACAGGGTGCCAAAACAGGCGATAAGAAGGCCCCAAATGCGGGTATGACTACACAGCGGCAGCAGGCCGCAAAAGACGCGCACCAGGCCATAGATACCCAGCTTGGTCATCGACCCGGCGAAGGCGGCACTGGCCGGGGCCGGCGCCGCCGGATAGGCATCGGGGAGCCAGTCGCCCATCGGCAGGATACCGGCCTTGGTGGCGAAGCCCAGGAAAAAGCAGGCGAGGACAAAATGGAGGAGGCCAGGATGGCTGATCTGCATCTCCGCCAGAGCGATCTTGAGAAAGGAGTAGGAGAACGATCCGGAATACCGGTAGAGGACGATGCCGCCGACAAAGAGAAAAGCGGTGGCGATATGGGTGATGAGAAAGTATTTATAGCCCGCGCGCAGCCGGGTGCGGTCCTCGTTTTTATATATGACCAGGAGATAGGAGGTCAGGGTCATGATCTCCCAAAACACGAAGAAGAAAAAGAGATCCGCCACCGCGACAACGCTCAGCACCGCCGCAAAAAAGAGCAGCAGCACGCCGTAAAAGGTCCTGAGACTGTGCGCGTGATACTGCTCCATCTGCATGAATTGTTGGGCATACAGGGTGACCAGAACACTGACCAGGGAGATGATGGCGAGGAAGAGGGCGCTGAGATAGTCGATCTGAAAAATCAGGGCGGCACCAAGTCCGGGAACCTGCAGCAGCGGCAGGCCGGTGGAGAGCGGTCCGTTGCGAAAGACCGCAACGACCGTTTGCAGGATCAGCAAGGTAGCCAGGGCAGCCGCGCCAAAGGCCACCCAGCCGGCGCGCTTGCGGTTTCCGCCCAGGATCAGGACCAGCACGGCCCCCAGCAGATAGATGGCTTGAGCGGAGAAGAAAACATTCATGATCAGGCTCCTCGCTAATAAGTACGGGACAGCCTCATATTAAAGCCCCATGGCCCCCATCAGCTGCATCGCCACCCAGGGGGCGAGCAGGGTAAGGAGCATCAGCACCACCAGGCCGGCGGCCATCGGCCACGGCACCACACCCGCCGCATCAGCGCGTTCCGAAACGGGACCGAAAAAGACCTTGTGCCCGACATGGAGAAACCAGGCGAAGGCGACGATGATCTCAAGCAGGAAGGGCGCCAGCAGCAGCCAGCCCGCGAGGCCCTCCAGCTTGATGGCGGCTACGAGCAGATAGAATTTGCTCCAGAATCCGGAGAAGGGCGGAATGCCGAGAATCGCCAGCATGCCCACCACAAAGGCAACGGCCACCAGCGGCCGCCGCCGGGCGATGCCGCTCAGCTCCGAGATCCGGCGCGTTCCGGTCGTGTAGCTGAGCACGCCGACGCAGAGGAAGAGCAGCCCCTTGCCGACACTATGGTTCATGATGTGCATGGCCCCGGCATAGCCACCCAGACGGCTCCCCATAATGGCCAACCCGACACCGAGGAGAATATAGGAGAGATGCGCGATCGTCGAATAGGCGAGCAACTTTTTCAGATCGTCCTGGAAGAAGAAGAGCCAGAGCGCCAGCAGCATGGTAATCACGGCCATGATGGCGACGATCAGGCCGGCCAGCCACGGCAGAAGCGGATTGGCCAGGGCGAGGCGGACGAGTAAAAAGACACCCGCCTTGACCATGGCGGCGGCATGCAGGTACATGCTCACGGTTGTCGGCGCGGCCATCGCGTCGGGCAGCCAGGTGAAGAAGGGGAATTGCGCCGATTTGGCCCAGGCAGCCACCGCAAAAGAAAGAAATACCCAGAAACGCAGGTTGGGCGCGAGGTCGGAAAGGGCATCGAATTCAAAACTGCCGGTATGGACATAGAGCAGGATCAATCCGAGCGCGAAAAAGAGTCCCCCGGTGAAGGTGAGCAGCAGCGCCTTAAAACCGGCACGCAGGGAATCAGGATTGCGATAGTGCGAAATCAGGGCCCAGGAGCAGAGGGTGGTCATCTCCCAGAAAAAATAGAGCTGGAGCAGATTCGGGGAAAGGGCCACCCCGATCATGGCGGTGATGAAGAGCAGCAGCCAGGCATGGTGACGCGCCTTGCCCTCCACCCCGGGGTGCTCGCGGTTGCCCGGACTGATATAGGCGGTGCCGTAGAGAATCACCAGGAAGCCAAGCACGACGACGACGAGCAGGAGCAGGAGGGCAAGGGGATCGAGGAGCACACCGAAAAGGCCACCGCTCAGCCAGGGTTCCAGCCAGCGCCAGTGGAGGGGCACACTTTGCCAGACTCCCGCGGGTTTGGTCCACAGCAGCCAGATCAGACTGAGGAGCATGCCGCTGACGGCGACCAGGGCGCTGCGGTCGGCATATTTCCTGGGCAGGAGGAGACAGAGAATGGCGCCGAGAGCCGGCAGCAGAAACAGGAGGATCACGCTGAACATCATGCTATTCCCTTCTCTGAATGGGATCCCGGAGCGTTCTGTTGAGGGGTCCTGTCCCGGACTGTGTAGAGATCCTCGATCCGACCGGCCGGCTGCGCGAGATCCGAGAGGAAAGCGGCCAAAAGAGTGACGCTTTCGCGCACTTCCGGACTGAGCGGGGCGTGCAGTGCCCGGTTTTTCGGTTGAATGCCGATCAAGGCTACTTCCGCCCCTGTTTCCGACTCGAGGTAGCGCATCAGCAAGCCGAGGGCGGGTTTGTGGGTATTGAAGCGCTCCGAGTGAAGTTCCTCGCGGCGAAGATAAATCACATCGCCCGGGCCGGCGAAAAAATCGACCGCATCGACGAGGAGGATGCTGTCGGGATTGCAAGCCTTGACTTCGGCGGTAAAGTTTTCCGGCATCTCTTCGCAAACCAGGGCATGCAGAACGCCGTGGGCTTGCAGCAGCCGGGCGGTTTCACAACCCAGGTCATCATCCCCGCAGAGGGGATTGCCAATACCGAGGACGACGGTGCGGTCCGCCATGGCGCTGGTAATGGTCTGGCGCAAAGCCAGCAGGGGGCGTCCGGATTTGGAGATCGGCTTCATCGTTCGGGGAGGCGTTTGATTTGCCGCCAGGAGAAAACCGGGCCGTCGACACAGATGTATTTATGGCCGATGGCGCAG
>Ga0116170_10002755_pt1 | contig 16755 bp, 15 predicted proteins | sample AD_JPNHW1_MetaG_FD_89797 | JGI IMG/M metagenome (GOLD analysis project Ga0116170, IMG submission 89797) | Active sludge microbial communities of municipal wastewater-treating anaerobic digesters from Japan - AD_JPNHW1_MetaG | ecosystem: Engineered > Bioreactor > Anaerobic > Digestate | place...
CGCGGCTACGGTTGCTCATTTCATGAATGGACGGAGAAAGGCCGCATGTCACCGGACGGCGTCCAAATCGCGGACGAGGCCGTCCGCGCCCCCAGGCTCACACTCACCCCCCTCCCGTTAAACGGACGCGCACAGGTCAATGAAACGGGGATGCGCCCTCGTGCCGGGGCGCATCCGCTCCGCTGACTCGGGTCAGGCGGCGGAAGTCCGCCGGAGAGAGGCGATTAAGATCAGGATTACGATTAAGATGGTGGCCGTTCGGTCTTAATCCTAATCGTACTCGTAATCGTAATTTTGATCCCGACTTGAAGTGATCGGACAATGCAACGGGGTACGATTTTTTGTGCTGAAGGTTGGGCGGCAGGCAGGCCGCACAGGGTTTGGAGTGAGGTGACAAGCGCAGCGCGGCACCGCTTTCATGGGAGTCCCGCAAAAGCGGCGTCGCACGGGATACCGCTTGCCGCCGCACTCCAAGAATCCTCGGCGATACGTGGGCAAGCGCTGCCGCGCAGCCGGATAACGGTGCCCTCCCGTCACGGCGCAGCCGTAGACCGAGAGGGCAGGTTAGGCGTTGTCAATGATCGCCATAATGAGTACGGCACTGAGCGATAAACACTTCGCCATTGACAACCTTGTAGACCAATCGGTCCTTCTCGCTGATACGGCGGCTCCAATATCCCGACAGGCCCTTTAATAACTCAGGACTGCCAATTCCTTGATTGCCATTGCGTTCGATATCCTGCAGCAAGGCGTTGATCCGCCGGAGCGTCTTCTTGTCCTGCGTTTGCCAATAGACATAATCGGCCCAGCCGAGATCGGAAAAGACTTTGTTCATGGTTAGACCTCGGCGAGTCTATGCGGCTTCCCTTTTCCTGATTCCAGTTGGCGAATGGACGCCTTCAATACCTTTTGATTTGCCGGCGCGTAAAAAGGATCGTCAGCGATGATATCGAATGGGATCGCTTGCCGAATCAGAACTTGCCTCAAAAACATTCTCACCGCAGTCGTCGTGTCCAACCCCGCAGCCGAAAAGAAACGCTCCGCATCTTTCTTTAACTGGCTATCCAACCGAACTTGTAGTGTCGCTGCGCTCATGAACTGATTCCTCCTAGTGATGTTGCAAGTGTACTACATTTGCAGTTGATACGCAACGGCACGTTCCAATCCTTCCAAAGCAACGTCGCGCTTCAGCCTGAGGCGACCTCGGGTCGCCGACAACGTTGTCCCTCTCGGGCGACGCGGCAGCGACGCACCGAGCAAGGGCGTGTTGGCCGTTCTCTGTTCGATGATCAGTGAGATCCCTCGTCGCCGCCGCGGATGCGAGACAAGCAGGCCGGGTATGTCTCGCCAGTCGTCGTCCCGGCTCCCTTGACGCCAGCCCCCCACGTGACACTGTCCCCCAGGCAAACAATCGTGGCCTTGGTTTTGATGTCAGCGGCCACGACGTGGAAGAAACAGTCTGCCAGTGCTCTGTAACCTGATGACGTCAGATGAACGCCATCAGGGCCGACCAGCGGCACCTCGTCCTGTCTGGCCGCAGCCGCAACACGGGCGAAATCGGCCATCTGAACCTTCTTCTCGTCGGCCAGTCGGCGCAGCGCCGTGTTGTAGCGGTCTATCTTCCCGTTCGGCCCCTCCGCGCCGTAAGACTCCTTCTTGTGGCGCTTCAGCAGCGCTTCTTCCCCGACGGGATGGATCGTGCAGAGGACCGGCTTGATTCCGGCACTTCGCGCCTGTTCCACCATCCACCCAAGGTTCCCGATATATTCTTCTTGAGAAAGGAATGCTGGCTCGTTAAGCGTGTCATTGAGGCCGAAGTAGATGAAGACGTAGTTTGGCTTCAGGACCAAGACGTCCTTCTTGAAACGCGCCCTGCCTTGGCCGCTGTTCTGACCGCCTACGCCCTTGTTATAGACGGTCAGAACGCTCGCAGCATCGGGCGCAGCGATTCCTTGCACCGCAAGGATGATCATGCCTATGAGAAAAACGTGTTTCATCTCGCCTCCTATGCGCCGTAAAAAACTGTTTGTCCAACGTCGTCTTCTAGACGCGGCGCAGCCGCTGCCTATGAGGACTGGTTAGGCATCATTCTCGTCTCGACTTTGAATTCCCTTGTACCACGGCGTCTGCCAAGTGGGCACGGTGAACACCGCGACGAGGCTACCAATCAATGCCCCCACAACTAGCCAAGCCAGAGGTCCATGCACGTCGTTGTGAGTAAACGCCCGTAGAATCCCGCGCCATGTGAAGAGAAGACAAGCCAAGCCGCCTAAAACTAGGCCTGCAGTAAACCGAATCGCCATCGTGAAAAGAAAAACCATCCACTTGCTTTTCATAGCGTGACAACGCCTAACGCCCGGCCTCTCCGTTTGCGAGCCCGCGTCCGCGCGGGTGAGCAATACGAGTGCAGACCGTTGTTCGACACTCATTTCCCATCTGCGTGTCGGTAGTAGTCTTTGCTACGCAGGTACTCTGCAATGCTTAACCCCCGTTTTAGCGTCTCATCGGCCTGCTGACGAACGGATGCCTCAGGGTCTGACTGCAATCGGTTCAGGATATCAACCGGCGTTGCCGGGTTCGCGGCAACGTCCCATCGTTCTTGCCACACAGCACTTCGGCTCAATTCCTCAAGGACTACCCCCGGGGCGTACAGTTGCCGAGCGACATACCGGCGTGACAACTGGTCCTTGCCTTCCGGTTTCATCAGAGCAGCGAACTCTTCCGCGGGAAGGAGAGGATAGAAGTTGTGGCCTTGTTTCCTCCACCATTGGACTCCTTCGCCAAGGATGACGTAGGCAAAGTCGCAGTGGTAACGCTCTTTACAGTGAGGAGGGCCGTGGATGCCGCGATTGTCAACCGTCTCTGGGACAAAGAGAAAGCGGTTGCCTGTCGGGTTGAGTACATAGTGGAATTGAATTTTATTCGTCTTCTTGATGACGTCGGCGATTACCCGACTGAAATGTCGTCCGCCCCGCGTCTTGGCAAAGAAATCATACTGGGTTCGATATGGGATTGCATATCCTTGTCCGTACAGCGCACTGAAGCCGCTGATGTAATCGCCTTGGGGGGCATACGGCTTCTCGTTCGCGGAAGCCCAAATGCCACCGTCCACGGCGCGAATTGTTGCGAGCCATGTTGTTGCACCGACTTGCTTGACCGAGAATGCCAAGTCTGCCGATTCTGTCGCTGTGGAGGAAATCCCTCCGGACACAAGATCGAGGTAGTACTCACTGCCATCGGTGGCGAACGTGAATTCAGGCGTCGAGACTTGCTTGACGCCTGACGTATCCACGCCGCTCACGCGATACATGAGAAAACGGCCGACCTGTGGTGAACTCCGTTGTTCGGGAATGTGACGGCGGCTCCACGACTTCGGCGTGACGCACGGCTCAAAGACAAACCCGGCTTTGTCAACTGTCTCCAAACTCAATCCCTCTCGCTTGAATGACAGACCAAACATTCCCTCGCCGTCTGTTGTAACCGTCCTAGCCCTTGAGAACCGCTTCGTTGCCGTGAACGGGATCGGCACATAAGGTACGTGCTCCCATGCATCAAATCGCACTGTTACACCCGAAACCGGCTTGTCATCCTGGTCTACAACAACACCTTGGACATGGTCGGGACTCCGGAAGAAGGATTCAATCGGATAGATGACTGTGCAGCCGGACATCAGCGTCGCCGATCCGATTGCAGCCAGCAGTACCCAGATTTGTCGTGTGCTCTTCATCGTCTCTTGGTCGAACGCCGGCCTTCATGCCCTGAGGGAGCCGCGGCCGGCGCGGGTTCCAAAGTCGCGTGCGAGGCTTGCTTGGTTGGGCACTTTCCTTTTTCCGATCCACCGACTGTCGTTCATCGGTCCGATTCGTGGGTCAGCGCAAAGTCAGCACAAGGCCAACGACAAAGGCGACAATGGCCGCTACGATTGCCGGCAGGAGCGCACCGCGTGTGACCCGCTTGCGATTGAGGCCGAAGACCAACATCAGCACCAGACTCGCCCCTGACAGGATCAACAGGGCCTTTGAACTGCCGGTTGCCGTCCCGATAAGAAGAACTGCCGCGCCGAGCGAAGCGAAGATATCGTCTTTCCGTGATGGCGTGTCCATGTTTCTCCTTGTCTGATTTCCACTTCACAACGTCGCAGCGCACCAACGGCGCGATCAGCGCCGTTGGGTGCCGCTGCTGGTTCGGCAACGCCTATTTTGTCAGTCGGTTGAGCATGCGCGCTGTCTGTCCGATGCACTTAAGCAACGTGGCAGTGGCATGCTTACCGCAGTTGGGTGCTTTGCGTACGTGCGCCTGAATGGATGCCTGCAAACGGGTAACTTGCGCATTGATGGATCTTGCCTGTCCGGCAAAATCCAGATCTTCGAAGGTCAGCGTATCCTGCTTGTGTCGTTTCTGCGCCATGGTCTTGATTCTCCTCGAGTAATCAGTTGGTCTAATTGTCGTGATGGTCCGTCTGGTTCCCTATAACCAGAAAAACCACCACCCCATCCTTGGCGGGAATTGAACTGAGTCCCACACGTAGACCACCGAAGTGGGTCTTAACGCCCTTCTCGCCTTTTCCTGCATTGGCCAAAATCCACGTAGTGAATTTCTTGGGAAGATTACTCCTCTGGCTGCCCGAAGCGATCTTCAACAGTTTAAAGCCTAATGCAATGCTCGCCAATCGGCCGTTTCATCTCCGGATAAGCTGAATATGTACAGGATCGAATCGATTGTGCCATCCTTTGCATCGTCGTAGAATGTCACATTGGCCTTTTCACCGGCGAGGACAATATCCGACCAATTATAGTCAATACGAGTTTCCCGTTCCTTCGGTTCCATAGAATGTTGCCGGAGGATCGGGATCGCCTCTTTGAAGTCAGCTAGTCCTGCTTGAATCTTATTGGGGCTGCGACATGCTCCGATAATGAAAATTAATGTAACGACGATGCCAATCAAGGAACCGCAACCTTTAGTGGCCTCCTTGCGTGGTTGCTTCTCTTTCGTCGTTGTATCTTCTGCACTCTCTATCCTTGTTTCTTTGACGTGAACGCCACAAACAGGGCATATGTCAACTTGGTCGTCAATCTCTTTTGTGCATTTAGGACAAGGGATTAATGCCATGCTCTGATCCTTCGTTTTATTGTTGCCGAACGTCGGGCGTCTCGAACGCGCGTCAGCGCGTTCCGAGGACGCCCTTGTTAGAATTCATTTGGTATTCTCGTTTTGCCTCATAGGCTCAACACCATCTTCTTTGGGAGTAATCGAAACAAATCCTCCACGCATGCTGAACGTATAGCCCGTGGTGTCACAGACTAAGGCAATCACATCATACAACGAGATAAAACGTGCGCTCAGCTTTGGAATAACAGGTGCTTCGTTGATGGCTCTGACGGCAAAAGGATCTTCGCCTTCACTTGCCATGTGGCCCCCTGTACCATCGTCTTTCAATTTTAATACAAAACTGACGCCTCGTTGCTCAAGCGGTATTTTAGGGTCATCATAATCAACGCTGGCTTGTTTAAAAAAGTCAATGGCATCTATCAGTGTCTTTGGAGGCCCAATCTCGAAATCAGGGATGACGATTCGGCGGAGCCGTTTCTTAACAGCGAGTGCTAGTAAATCCGCCCACGCTTCTTCGCATGAACTGTCGTCGCCTAACCGCCTTTCGAGATTCACCAGTGCCTGCCTAAAAGCCACAAGAGTCGCGTCGTCAACCAAATGGTCTCGGGCGAGTTCGATGGTCTGTCGATAAAGGACTCGTGCGTCTTCGTAGTTCTTTGCGTTCGCAGCCTGTTTTGCTCGGTTGAGAGTGTTGTAGACCTTTGGAGCCAATGACGTTCCTATAACTCGCTCGGCAGTCTTCAGTTCATCATGCAGAGCGTCTAAATCTTGAATAATCATCCGATATGCTTTGTCGGAGGTGTCGTTGTCCCCATGTATTGATTGGGCTTCATGGTAAACCACCCGTTTTTGTGTGCATCCTATGCAACAAGCAAACACCATGAGCTGAAACAGAGTGAATGTGATTATGATATTCATTCTACATTCTAACGTCAGCGACCTCCAACCACCGGAGCCGAAGGCGAACGGTGGTTGGGAGTGTCGCTTTGTTGGGATTTCTTTTTCCAAATGGTTTCCACAATAGCTTTAATCGTTTTCATCTCTGTGGCTTCGGCATCGGTCACCTTGATGCCAAACTCATCCTCAATTGCGATCACGATCTCAACATCCACCATTGAATCATAATTCCAAATGAAACTGAGTTCTTTGGAGAAGTCATCGTCATCACTTAGACGAGAGAAGTCCGTCCCGAAGTGTTCTTCAAAGATTCGTTTCACGCTAAGAGGAATCTCTTTTGGAATCCCTTGTTTGGCAAAGTAGGCCTCATAGAACTGTTCATCGCTTAGAGGAGCACGTCCGTGAAAGGCCTCATCAAGCTTTGCTTCAAACTGTCGCTTAGTGATCAGTTCGTTTTTGAACCAGTCGTGCTTTCGGCCGTATTGGATCAGTGGAATCGAAATGACCAGACCCATTCCGATTGCGAATGCAAGTGGCATTAGAAGTATGAACAGGTCGTTCACTTATCGTAGATCCCAACGTCAGCGACCTCCAGCCACCGGAGCCGAAGGCGGACGGTGGTTGGGAGTGTCGCGTTGTTGGCTCACATGGTTTCTCGTTCTGATCTTTTTCTTTCTCCGCAACCATGATGTCATGCCCCTCGTAATGAGGACAAGTCCAAGCCACGCAATGGATGAGAATATTGGTGTCGGCCCAAACCGAACTTCGTCATGACTCAAGAGTGTGTCGCCCGCATTCTGCCAAGGGCCATCAACGAACCACCAGAGAAGCACAGCTCCACTGACGGCAATGATCGCCCACACAAGTCTCAAGAGGATATTCATTCTTTCATGTTGTCGCCAACGTATTCTGGACGACTGACACGATTTCCGACATCTAGCCGTCCCATACTCCTAGATTGTCACATTTTTATGGACATTCCAAGTCGGTTTTGCCTGTTTTTATATAACCATGACACAATTTGCCTGTTCTGGCGGACGAGAAACACAACCGATACCTGATGGGTTGGGCCCGGCGTTTGATGACAGAAGCGCCGTTCCAATTGTTCATCACACATCCGGCGACAAAGTCGCATGTGGCGAGAGGGCTGCGCGCCCCGCCTAAGAGCCCGTTGGATCAGCTCGGATAGCATGGACTGACCGGGGCGCATCCCGGTTCCTCTGACTCGGGGCAGGCGGCGGGAGTCCGCTGGAGTCGATTAAGATTAGGATTACGATTACGAAGGTAACCGTTCCGTCATAATCCTAATCGTACTCGTAATCGTAATCCTGATCCCAACTTGAAGTGATCGGACAATGCAAGGGATGCGCCCCTTCCCGCCAAGGCGTTTCTATCACCGACACGTGCCCAGCACCAGAAGCCCGTAGAACGTGTGTTCGGCGTCGCCCTGACGCGCCGCCGGCGAAGCGCCGAAAAGTCCGTCGTCCAGCCAGCACGCCTCAACGAAAGCCAGATCGTCGTCACGCCCGCCGTCGCGGCTTGGCGTCTTGGCGGGAGCAACGTCCATGCACAACGCGAACCGCCCCACCGCCGTGGCGAGCAGGTCCGGCGCCGCTCCCGACGCCGACGCGAAGCCGCCGCCCGCGCACCGTCTGGACTCCAGCATGGGAGTGATCGACGTGCCGCGCCGTCCGGCCAGGCACTCCAGGATCAGACCCGCCGCGAGCCGCGGCGTGGGCAGGCGCTCAAGCGCAGACGGCGAAAAAACCAGCGGCTGACAGCATCGCACCAGCCAACGCGGCACACGGTCCGCCGCCAGCAGCGCCAAAAAGGCGCCATACGCGTCGCCGCGCACCAGCGATGTCGCCGCCGCAGGCCAAGAAGCGCGGTGCCCACGGCCTTCGGCGGCCAGCAGGAACCGCGCGCACCGGGCATCGATCGGATTCGCGTCCCGCCGGTGCGCCCGCATATACGCGCAAACCCGGTCGCGGTCATAGGCCGCCCCGAGCGCCCGCAGACTCAGCCAGGCGAAGAGCGTGTAATACGGGTCCGCGCGGCCGTCCAGCCCCGCGAAACCGCCCTCCGGCCGCTGCAAGAGACGCAGGGCCGCGGCGACGCTTTCGCGCGCTCCCGCCGCCAGGCCCTCAGCCCCGCGCGCAGCCGCCGCTTCCACCGCATGGAAAAGGTTTGTCATGCGCCCTGCCAAAACGACACGGCCCCTCCCGGTTCGCCGGAAGAGGCCATGTTCCGCGCCGGTTATGGAACCGGCCTATTTGAACAGCTTCTTCAGCTTGTCCGTCGCTTCCTTGGCCGCATCGGTCGCGCCCTTGGCCGCATCCGAGGCCGCGTTCACGGCCCCCTGCGCGGCGTCCGTCGCGCCGCCCGTCGCGCCCTTGAGCGCCTCGGTGGCGCCCTTGGTCGCGCCGGAGGCGGAACCGCCCAAGCCTTTCAGCAGGTCGCCCGCCGCGCCGGCCGCGCCCGAAACCGCCTGGGTGAGGCCGCCGAGGATCCCGTTGATGACCTCGGTCAGCGCGTCCACGAACGACGCGCCGCCCGACGCCTTGCCGATGTCGCGCACCGTCACCGAGGGCAGCGGGATCGTGAGCGCCTTGCCCATCGTCAGGCCGGAGGCGTACGACACCTTCGCGTTGTTGAGCGAGAACTCGTCGATCACGACCTTCTTGCCGGCCTTCTTCTCCGCGGGCTTCTTGGCCTTCTCCTCCTCGGAGGATTTCTTGGCGTTGGCCAGCATCGTGTCGAAGTTCGACTTACCGTCCTTGCTCTCGAACAAGATGGCCGGGGCGTCGATCTGGATCTTCTTGACCTCGATCGTGTCGCCCATCAGCGACTTGAGGTTCAGGCCGATCTCGACCTTGTCCACCGCGAAGGAGTCCTTCGCGGAATACCCCTGCGGGTTCCCGACCTTCACCTGCGAGATGACCAAGCTGCCCGCGAGCGGGCTGAGCTTGACGTCGCCGACCGACACCGGCACGCCCAGCGCCTTGGGGCCGCCGACCGCGGCCGCGGTCTTGACGATCGGCCCGATGGTAAGAGGCAGCGTCAGCACGGCGACGACCGCCAGCACGACCACCGCGATAACGATACCCAGCAGAATCTTTCCCAGCTTTTTCATCATGATCCTCCCTTTCCATGGAATCGGGGGAGCCGGAATCATCGCGTCAGATCACCGATCTTCCGGCTCCTCACGCCTCCTTCCAGAGGCCCGACTTCTTCACACCGTGTACGTCGAAGCGGCGGTGTTGCCTCCGCTCTCCGTCCAGATGTGATGGTAGAACTCGCCGCGAGGCTTGTCAACGCGTTCGTACGTGTGCGCGCCGAAGTAGTCGCGCTGCGCCTGCAGCAGGTTCGCCGGCAGGCGGGCGCTGCGGTACGCGTCGTAGTAGTTGAGCGCGGTGCTCATGGCCGGCACGGGGATGCCCAGCGCCACGGCGCTCCTGATCACCTCGCGCCACGCGTTCTGGGCCTTCGCGATCACCTTCTTGAAGTAGGGATCGAGCAGCAGATTGGCCAGGGTCGGGTTCTTGTCGAACGCCTCCTTGATCTTGCCGAGGAAGCGCGCGCGGATGATGCAGCCCTGACGCCACACCAGCGCGATCTCGCCGTAGTTCAGGTCCCACTTGTACTCGGCCGCCGCCGCGCGCATGAGCTGGTAGCCCTGCGCGTACGAGCAGATCTTCGAGGCGTAGACCGCCTGCTCGAGCTGCTTGACGAAGCGGACCTTGTCGACCTTGGCCTTGGAGGCCGGCCCCTTCAGGACCTTGGAGGCCGCGACGCGCTCCTCCTTGATCGCCGAGAGGCAACGCGCGAACACCGCCTCCGCGATCTGCGGGATGGCCACGCCCAGGTCAAGCCCGGCCTCGGAAGTCCACTTGCCCGTGCCTTTCTGGCCGGCGCGGTCGAGGATCACGTCCACCATCGGCTTGCCGGTCTCCTCGTCGTACTGCGACAGGATGTCGGCCGAGATGTCGATGAGGTAGCTGTCGAGCTCGCCCTTGTTCCATTTGGCGAAGACCTTCTGCATCTCCTTGGCGCTCAGGCCGAGGCCGCGGGCCATCAGGTCATACGCCTCGCAGACCAGCTGCATGTCGCCGTACTCGATGCCGTTGTGCACCATCTTCACGAAGTGGCCGGCGCCGTCGCGGCCGATCCACGCGCAGCAGGGCGAGCCGTCGTCCACCTTGGCCGCGATGTCCTGCAGAATGTTCTTCACGTGCGGCCATGCCTTGGGGTCGCCGCCGGGCATGATGGCCGGGCCCTTGAGCGCGCCCTCCTCGCCGCCGGACACGCCGGTGCCGATGAACCGCAGGCCTTTCTCGGCCAGGTACTGCGTGCGGCGGATGGTGTCCGGGAAGTGGCTGTTGCCGCCGTCGATGAGGATGTCGCCTTTCTCCAGCACGGGGAGGAGCGACTCGATGGTCTCGTCCACGGCCTTGCCGGCCTTGACCATCATCATCACGCGGCGCGGCTTCTTGAGGCTCGCGGCCAGCTCCTTCAGCGAGTGGCAGCCGATCAGCTTCTTGCCCGCGCCGCGGCCTTCGATGAACTTGTCGACTTTCTCGACCGTCCGGTTGAAGCAGGCCACGGTGTAGCCCTTGCTCTCCATGTTCAGGATGAGGTTCTCGCCCATCACCGCCAGGCCGATCAGCCCGATGTCCGCTTTGGTTGATTTCTTCGCCATGGTTGTTTTCCTTTTGTTCGAGGGATTAGGGATTCGAAAGACCCGCCGGTTACACGCCGCTGTACGCCGCGAAGCCGCCGTCGATCGGCACCACCACGCCCGTCACGAAGCCGGCCGCCGTGTCCGAGACCAGCCACAGCAGGGCGCCGATCAGGTCGGACGGCTCGCCGAAGTGGCCCATCGGCGTATGCGCCATGATCTTGTCCGAGCGCGGCGTCAGCGACCCGTCCTTGTTGGTCAGCAGGGCGCGGTTCTGGTCGGTGAGGAAGAAGCCCGGGGCGATCGCGTTGACGCGGATGCCCGCCTTGGCCATGTGGACCGCCATCCACTGCGTGAAGTTGCTCACCGCCGCCTTGGCCGCGCTGTACGCGGGGATCTTGGTGAGCGGGCGGAACGCGTTCATCGACGAGACGTTGATCACCACGCCCGAGCGGCCCTGCGCCATCTTCTTGGTGAAGGCCTGCGTCGGCAGCAGCGTGCCGAGGAAGTTCAGGTTGAACACGAACTCGATGCCCTTGGGGTCGAGGTCGTAGAACGTCACGAAATCGCGTTTCTCGTTGAGGAGGTCGTCGGGATTCAGGTACTCCATCGCCGTGGTGCCTTTGGGGTGGTTGCCGCCCGCGCCGTTGAGGAGGATCGAAACCGGCCCGAAGGTCTTCTCGACCTCCGCGTTCGCGGCCTCGAGGCTCGCCTTGTCGAGCACGTTGCAGGCCACGGCCATGGCCTTGCCGCCCGCCGCCTGGATCTCGTCCGCCACCTTCTGCGCCGCCTCCAGCTTCAGGTCCGCCACGGCCACCGCCGCGCCGCACTCGGCCAGAGCCTTGGCCATGGCGCCGCACAGCACGCCGCCGCCGCCGGTCACAACCGCCACCTTGCCCTTCAAATCGACTTTAAATGGAACCGACATGTTTTGCTCCTTTTTTTATTTGGAATGTTGGCATGCTGGAATGCGGGAGTGAGGGGAGTTGATACTCTTCGGCCCCGCTATTCCAGGATTCCTCGATTCCCTCATTCCGTGAATCTCTCCCGCACGGCCCACAGGCCGATCGCGGGATTACTGATATAGAAGATCTCTTCGCCGTCGGGCATCACATTGACGCCGTCCTTCAGCGTTTCCGGGTTGTAGCGCGCCATCATCGCCTGCACGTCGCCGAACGCGAAACCCGCGCCCTCGACCTCCGCGCGCGTCAGGTGCCCCGGCGCATACGTGATGCTGAACCGGCCCTCGGACGAACCGTGGATCAGGTGCGCCGCGGCGCCGAGGTTCTCCTGCAGGTCCAGGTTCGCCTTCACCGCCGCCAGCGTCTTGGGCGTGCCGAAGTAGCCGTACTTGCGGATCAGGGCATCGATCTGCTTGTCCTCGCCGAACTCCTTCACGCCCGGTGCGAGGATCAGCAGCTCGCCGCCGTCCGCCATCGCCATGCGCGTGCGGTAGATCGCCTTGTTGCCGAGCCACGTGCTCTTGAACTCCGAGGGGTCCAGATACACCACGCACTTCTTGAGAGGCCGGGGCACCATCTCGAAATTGACCTCGAGCGCGAGCGCGGCGGCGCGGTTGAAAACGTCGATGTCATCGCCCGCGTAAAGGCCGCGCACCGCCATGCCGCCGCCCTCCGCGCGGCCCACGACCGTCTGCACGTACACGACCTGCGGCATCAGGTGGCCGAAGTGGTCCGACCCGTAGTTGAAGAGCTTGCGCACCGGCGTGTCGGCACGGCCCATGATCCGCTCCATGCCGTAGACCGCGCCCACGAAGTGGCTGCGGTTGATCGCCACCGAGCCGCCCGTGCCCACGAAAAGGTTCTTGTTGTAGTTGGCCATGCCGATCACCTCGTGCGGCACCACCTGGCCGACCGAGAGGATCAGGTCGAAACCGCCCTCGACGAGCAGCTTGTTCACCTGCACCGGCCACTCGAAATCCAGCTTGCCCTCGGTGATCTCGCGCACGTACGACGACGGCACCGTGCCCAGCGTCACCACGTCGTTGCGCCAGTCGTGCGGCTTGAAAAGCGAAAGCGGCATCTCGCCGAACATCTCGCGGATCTGGGCCGGCGTCATGGGCGAGTGCGTGCCCAGCGCGGGCAGCACCGCCGCCAGCCGGTCGCCGTAATACTCCCACGCGTACTGGGTCAGGAGCCCGGCCCGGGAATGGAAGCGGGTGAAATCCGGCGGGAGCACCAGGACCTTCTTGCGGGGGCCCAGCTTGTCGAGCGCCTCGAAAAGCCCCTGCTTCATCTGGGCGCGGTCGATCACATCCTTCACCGCACCGCGTGCATAGTACAACATGACTCGCCTTTCCGTTTAAGATGGCTCTCTAGTCTCGCACAATGTCTCCGCCAAATCAAGCGCGGGGCCATCCCGCAAAACGGGGATTGTCGAAGCGGCGGGGGATACCGTATACTCTTTCTCAATTTATGCGAACCCTCACCCGATATGTGCTATTCGAGTTTCTGGTGCCCTTCACCTACTGCCTGGTCGGGTTCTTAGGCATCTATCTCGTCTTTGAACTGTTCGACTCCTTCAACCGCCTCATTCAGGCCAATCCGCCTCCGCTCGAAGTCGCCGCGTTCTTCGCCGGCTACGTGTCGCCGTACCTCCAGTGGCTGATCCCCGCCGCGCTCCTGCTGGGCACGCTCTACACGATGTGGAACTTCTGCCGCCACAGCGAGATCACCGCCATGCGCGCCAGCGGCATCGGGTTTCTGGTCATCGTGCGCCCCCTGCTGGCCGTCGCGGGCGTGATGGCGGTGGCGGTCGCCTGCATCAACGAGTTCTACGCGCCTTGGGCGTCGGAAAAGGCCCGCGACTTCCGCGAGGACCATTTCAAACCGGTGGCCGAGAAAGCCTACGAGGACATCCCCTACTACAACCAGATCGCAAGCCGCGTCTGGCGCATCAACAAGATGTCCGGCGACAACCCGAACCTGCTCGAGGGCGTGCGGCTCTCCCTGGACCGCCCCGACGGCAGCAGGCGGCTCGACATCACCTGCCGGAAGGCCGAGTATCTGGACGGCATGTGGTGGTTCTTCTACCCGAAATACCAGTATTTCGACGAGTTGAACAACCCCGTCGAGACGCCTTCGCCCGCGCTCGCCGGGCTTCCCGTCCGCGCGTTCCCGGACCTGAACGAGACCCCGCACGATTTCCTGCTGATGAACAAGGCCTGGGAATACTACACCGTCCGCGACATGCTCCACTACCTCAGGCGCCATCCCCACCTCAAGGAAGAGGAGGTCGCCTCAAAAGTCTTCGACATCCACGCCCGGCTCGCCGCGCCCTTCTCCTGCCTGATCATCACCCTCTTCGCCATCCCCGCCGGCGTCGCCACCGGCCGCCAAAGCGTCTTCAAAGGCGTGATCCTCGCCATCGCCATGTTCTTCGCGTTCTACGCCATTTCGCTCGGCTGCATGGTGCTGGCCAAGAACAACCTCACCCCGCCGGTCCTCTCGGCGTGGTTCGCCAACCTCGTTTTCCTTGCCGTCGGCTGCATCCTTTTCCATCGCCAGCGCTAGCGCACTCCCACTCGTTTGCCAAGCGGCGTGCGCTTCAGAAGAGGCGCAGCACCGTCCCCGGCGTCGGCGCGGCCGGCGGCGTCCCGATGCCGGAAAGCGCGACGTCGTCCACGTACCAGCCGGCGCTCGCCGTGTTGCTGTTCGTGCCGAGCCGCCAGCGCATCCGCAGACTGTGCCCCGCGTATTTGGCGGCGTCGGCGAGATCGACGGTGACCTGCGTGAAGCCGCCGCCGTCTCCCGACCACGCCGCCCGCCCGTTCAGCGGGTTGGGCACGGAGGCGATCGTCGAGTTGTAGCCGTTGGCCGCAAACGACGCGCCGGAGCCGGACGCGGCCACGTCGTACCACGCGCCGCCGTCGAGCGAGAACTCCAGCACGCCTCCGTCTCTGGCGCTCTGGAGATCGAAATCGTGCCAGAACGTCAGGCGCAGCACCGCCGCGTCGGCGGGGATGCTGACCGCCGGCGAAACCAGGCTGGTGTCCGAGGCCGTCGCCGCCCCCGGGGAGAACACCGAGCGCGTCGGCGAAACGCTTTGCGCGGTCGAGAGCGCCCACTGGCTGGCGCCGACATCGGAGAGAAACGTCCAGCCCTTGGCGGCGACGTCGTTGGTTTCGAAGTCCTCGCTCCAGAGCGGGCCGAGGACGGCGAAGGCGTTCCACAGCACCGCCCGCTGTCCGTCCGGATTGGTGAGCGTCATGCGCCACCAGCCGCCGGGCATGCCGGCCGTGTCGAACCGCGCCTCGGCCGTGTCGCCCAAGACCGCGACGTTCGCCCCCCGCACCTCTTGGGCCAAGCGCCGCAGGCGCACGTCCGCGCCCAGCATGAAGTGGTCGCCCCCCAGCGTGAAGGGCAGCACGCCGGTGCCGCTCCCGGGCGCGGAGGCGGTCAGCGCCGGCGCGGGCGCGCGCTGATTCGCCGCCATGCCGCTCAGGATCAGCGAGAAGGGCTGGCTGCCGCCGGTGAGCGTGCCGGCGAAGGTGACGCGCGCCGTGTAGACGCCCGCCGCGGCCGGCGCGGCGATCAGCACCTGCTCGACGTTGTCGGTCGTGTTCGACCCGGTCGTCGCGGGCGAAGCCAAGGAATTCGTGCTCCAGTCGCCGACGAAGGGCATGACCCACGGCTGATACGGCGTGCCGTCCGGACCGATGACCCGCAGGTCGAGGTTGTTGACCAGCCGCGGGGTGCGCGAATCGCCCGACGTGGTGGCCGTGCCAGCGGGATCGGTCCAGCAGAGCGTGGCGCGAACGGGGCTGACGCCGTCCCAGGTGAAGCCGAAGCTGACGCTCGCCCGATTCGTGGCCACGCGGTCCTCGATCACCCGCCGGGTGCCGGCGTTCGTGCGGTAGGCCGCCAACAGGTCCGCCGCGGCCTTGCCGTTGACCAGCCCCCATCCGTACTGATAGTCCGGCCCCGCGTTGCCCTTGTCGTCGGCCGTGTGGATCAGCAGCGCCTTGAGCGTGCTGGCCCGCATCACCCGGTTCGTGAAGAGGATGTTCAGCCAGTGGACGAGCTGCTGCGAGGTGCCCGCCGCGTTGGGGGTCGCCATGCTCGTGCCGCTCATATAGCTGTAGTTGGCATCGCCCGTATACGAGGTCGACTTCAACACGTTCCCGTTGGCGACCAGGTCGGGTTTGATGCGGCCGTCGTCGGTCGGCCCCCACGAGGAGAAGCCGGTCATGTTCGCGCTCTCCACGCTCCTCAGGCCGCCGCTGACCGCGTCCGTGACCGCCCCGATGGTCAGGACGTTCTTGGCGAGCGCGTTGAAGCCGATGGTGTCGTAGCCGCCCCGGTAGACCCGGTCGCCCGGCGGGTGGAGCGTCGCGTCGTAGGCGACGGCCGCGCCGCCCGGGACCAGCGCCACCGAATCGCCGTTGGCGGGGTTGTCGGACCGGTCGTTGCCGGCGGCCCAGAAGATCTGGTAGTAAGGCAGGCTGTAGGCCAGAGCGTCCAGATCCCGCGCGTAGGTGTTGTACTTCCCGAAATCGTCCTCGACGCCCGCGGCCGTCGTGCCGGAGCCGTACCACGTGTACTTGGGCGTCTCGGTGTAGGTCCATCCCGCATCGTAGCCGTAGCTGTGGCTGGAAATGTTGATCGCGCCGGGCTCGCCCGGATAGGAGGCGCCGCGCGCCGTCATCTCGCTCGCGTCGCTGTTCCAGTCGTAGCTGTCCACCCGCGCGGCCGGCGCCATGCCCTTGGCGGCGGGGTCCACGCCGGCGGCGCAGACCGTGCCGACCACATGGGTCGAATGGTCGTAGGTGACGCCCGCGCCGTCCATCGTCGTCACGCGGCCGCCGAACTCTTGATGCGTGGTGCGGGCGGAACTGGCGTCCCAGACGCCGACGGTGCCGCCGCTCCCGGTCGCGGAATAGGGGGCCGCCTGAAGGAGGTCCGCCCCCGTCGAGATCGCGGCGTTGGCGTTGCAGGTGGAACGGTAGAGCGGCTGGTCGCCGTCGAACTCCGCCAGTTCCCGCGCGCCGCCGCCGGGCTTCGTGCCGCGCACCGGCAAGCCGGCCCGGCGCGCGCGGTCCTCCGCCGCCG
>Ga0116170_10002756_pt1 | contig 16748 bp, 13 predicted proteins | sample AD_JPNHW1_MetaG_FD_89797 | JGI IMG/M metagenome (GOLD analysis project Ga0116170, IMG submission 89797) | Active sludge microbial communities of municipal wastewater-treating anaerobic digesters from Japan - AD_JPNHW1_MetaG | ecosystem: Engineered > Bioreactor > Anaerobic > Digestate | place...
TCCTTCCCTCGAATTCGGGGGATGCACCCACACCAGACTCTGCGTCATATTTCTTTTGGGCAAGGGCGTAGATGAACGGGAAAAGAAGGAGGGCCGTTGAGTGCCTCTGGCCGATAGTCGGATAGAGAAAACCGGTCACCCTGAAAACCGCGGTTGAACATCCCAGCCACGGCTTTCCTTTCAGGCGGGCGAGACGCCCGCCCTCCCAGAAATGCCCATTTTCAGGGGGAGAAAAGGGTCAAAAAAAAGAAAGCGAGGAAACCCGATTCGGGCTTCCTCGCTTTCTCATAGTGCGGACCTTGGTTTCACTCACCTGGAGATGAAGCCGGTCTTACTTGGCAGCCTTCGGCGCGGCGCCGCCCGGCAGGGCGGGCATCGGGGCGGGAGCGGCGTCGGGCGGGGGCATCATGCCTCCCATGCCCGCCGCGCCCATACCGGGAGCGCCCATGCCGGCGGGCGGCATCATCATGCCTCCCATGCCGTTTTCATTCTCGGGGGCATTCATGTCGCCACCGGGCATGCCGCCTCCCATGGCGCCGCCCATCAGGAGGCCCATCAGGACACCGGAGAGTTCTTCTTTCGTGGAGACTTTTGCGACGGAGTTGATCACGGAACTCACCATGGCCACCTGCATGAGAACCTGCTGCTTTTTCTGCGGCATGTCTGTGGCCATTTGGGTCAGGTTGGCTTTAATTTCGTCCACGTTCTGTTTCCAGTTTTTGGCCATGTCGGCTGTGACCCATTTGCCTTCCACTTTCGTCAGGGCCACGGAAGTTTCCTTGTCGTCCAGCATGGTCATCACAACCGCCTGATCGTCTTTGTTCTCTTTGACGGTGACCTTCAGGTCTTTGAGTTTGGCGCGGTTCTTGACGAATTTATCCATATCTTCCGGCGAGAACATGCCGGGTTTTTCCAGGAAGGTGAAAACTTTCTGGATGAGCGGTCCGCCGTCTTCGGCCAGGAAGGCCTTCATGTCGGGGTTACGCAGGAAGTCGAGTTTCAGGATGCGCGACTTGGAAATGTCGGTGAGGATCTCGACGACGGCCTTGTACTTCTCCGCGCGCTGGGCGGGGGAGTTCGTCTGGGCGGTCTGAGTGGTGGCCCCTTGCTGGTCCAGATCGGCCCAGGCTCCCAGGATAATGTCCTGTTTGGCGTTGAGGACCTTGATGGCTTTGGGCAGCAGGGCGGTTCCCGAGGTCCAGACTTCATTGTCCATGGCCGTACCGAACTGTTTCACGACGTCGCTGACATCCTGCTGGTAGCTGGCCGGCAACATGGCCCACAAGACTTCGGGTTTGGCGTCGTGGATGGCCAGGGCCGCCTGGCGCACGGCTTCGTCGGGCGTCGCGTCCTTCAGCGCCGTTTCTTTGACCGTCTCGGTGGTTTTGGCGCCTTCGGCCTTGTTGGCTTCCGGGGCTTTCTGGCTGTCACAGGCTGCCGCGCCGAACACCAGAAGGCTCAGAACAAGCCAGCCTGCCACCTTTTGCCCCATTTTTTTGTGCATGTCGCCCATGTTTCCCATTGTGAGTACTTCGCCTCTCTTTCGAATTTTTCCATGCTGTTACCCCGTGTCTGGCAAGGCCAGAATTGGCGGGGATGGGCGTCGGATTCAGATTCCGCCCGTAATTTTGAACACAATACAGGGTGCGGAGGTCCTGAACAGACCACCAGCGCACACCGTACAGGGCCCCGGGGCGAGCTTCAAGTGAAAACGGGGACCGGCGGCGTTTTTATACGGACGAACTTATGGAAATTCGAAATGCCGGGTCAGGGATGCACCAGGAGTTCGGGCAGGACCATGGCCACGTCGGTCAGGAGGCCGATGCCGAATCCGAGGACGCCGCCGAGCACTTCGATGGCCCATAACTCGCGCGCGGAGATCCGCAGGACAATCTGTTCGAACATTTCCAGATCGAAGTCTTCTATCTTCTGAATCACCAACTGGCGGAAGTCAAGGTGTTCCTCGAGTTTCTTCAGGAGTTCGTCGGTGATTTCGGGGATGGCGCTCATAATTTCATGCATGAGCACCCCCTTGAGTTTTTCGATCAGTTGGTCGTTCATCAGGAATCCGACCATGGGGTGGACCGCGGCGAGTTTTTCCTTGAGCAGAATTGTCACGCGTTGATCCACCAGGGTTTCGATTCCGCTCGATACGTCCGGGTTCTGGAGCGCGTTGCGGATGTCGTCGTGCGAGATCAGGTGCTGCTCGACGGTCTGGCCGATGCTTTCGGCGATCTGGGCGCGGCGGTGGGGGATCAGGCCGTGGAGCGAGAAACCCAGGATGCGTCGTTCGCGGCGCGGACGGAAAAGCATGCGGACCGCGATATAGTTGGTCACATAGCCTGTCACCGCACTGATGACCGGGATAGCACAGAGTTGGAAAGCCAGAATTTTGTCCATGTTTGTATCCTTCCCCCGCAATGGTTCCCTCCCGGCCCGGAGGCTGGAACGGATTTCCCTCATACCGGAAACTTCCAGGGACGTCAATGAATTCGAAGGTTTTCTGGAGGGTTTGAGAGGGGACCGGGGACGGAAATTGCAGGCAAAAGAGCCGAAGAATAGTTCGAGAATGCCCAAAAACATTTGTCATCCTCCGGGTGCCGGTGTATATCCTGTATCCGGTCAAACGGAGGGTGGTTCTGGGAGAACCACCGCCCCGGGGAAATCCGGTCGGGTGCGCCGGACCCGAAGAGAGAGGGAGGCGCTTGGGTTGGAATCGGCAGGTGCGTTCCCGCCTCCGGTTCGTTTGTTCGAGCCGAACCTCTTTTCTCTCGAAAACGGCGCCCCTTGAGCCGTTTGTAGCCTGCGACTGATTTCTCTCTGGAACCGCAACTGCGAGAAACCGCGAAAATCGCGAAAGACGCGAAAAAGAGAGAGAGTCCGGAAGGAAACCTTGTCTATGGGACTCTTCAAACTCCCCAAGCCCGGCAATACGATCGAGGCGAACGCGTCGGCCCTGTTCGGCCAACTGCGCCTCTGCCTCCCGCAGCCGGTCTATCCGGCGCTCGAGATCCTTGAGCGCATCCGCGATCTGGCGCTGGGGCCGGCTCACCCGCTGAATCGCGGCGAAGACTTTCGTCCCTTTTTCATCATCGGTTCCGGCCGGTGCGGCACCACGCTCCTGCGGCGCATCCTGCAGGCCTCGCCGGAAATCCATATCCCCCCGGAAGCGCTGGGGCTGGAAGGCGCGGCCTATGTCTATCGGCGCAACCGCAACAAGCCCTGGCCGCAGGTGGTGACCGCTACGCTGGCTCAGTACGAGTTCGCGCCGCATTTCGATACGTTCGGCATTTCGCTCCACGCGCTGGGGCGCGAACTGATGGAGGCGCCCGTCGAGAAACGGAGTCTGGCGTATATCATCCACCGGCTTTTCGAGTATCACGGCCAGGCGACCGGCCAGACGTTCACGCGCTGGGGCGACAAGACGCCCTACAACACCTACCTGCTCTCGCTGCTCCCGCTCATTTTTCCGAAGGCCCAATACATCCACATGCTGCGCGACGGGGTGGATGTGGTGAAGTCGCTCATGGTGGCCGGGTTGCGTACCGATCTGGTGACGGCGGCCCATCGCTGGCGCAGCGCGGTGACGACGGCCGATGCTTTCGTCAAGAGTCATCTGGAGGTCTGCTTTACGGTCCGCTACGAGGACCTGGTCCAGAAGCCGGCCGAGGGGGTTTCGCGTTTGTGCGGATTTCTGGGGGTCGGCTTTTCCGAATCCATGCTGGAGGATACGAGCATGGTGGCGGGCATGGGGGACACGGCGTACGCGCATCATGTTTTCGTCAAGGCTCCCGTCAGCGACCGGAGCGTGGGCAAGGGGCGACAGGGCCTCTCGGACGACCAGAAGAAACAGATCCAGTCCCTGATCGGCCCGGAACTGGCCCGGATGGGATACGCGCCCGCCACGGAGCGATGAGGCAAGCCGGGACGGGCGAGATGGCAAGAACGGACTTCCCTCATGCCGGGAACGCAGAGGGACGTTCACGAACATCCAAGTGTCCCTTTTTTTTGTTTTCCCCTTCTTTTCATTTGACTCCAATGATGGAAATCCTTAATATCCCAATCTCAGGAAGTAAATAAGTATTCAAGTTCTGGCGTCCGGTTGGATTCCGAGGAGAGGAAGATCATGACGGCACGGGGGTGGGCGGTCCTGGGGGTCTGTATTCTGTGTGTTTCGTGGGCGGGCGCGGCGGATTCGAGCCTTTCGATTTTCGAGGCGGCGCGGACGGGACAATTGGGCGCGATTGAAACAGCGATCAAAGGGGGAGCCTCCCTCAACGATCGAGACGACAAGGGAAAAACGGTTCTCCATTATGCGGCGGAGAACGGACACGTTCAGACCACTCAAAAATTGGTTCAGATGGGAGCCGATCCCAATATTCGTGACCAGGCTGGTCTGACGCCTCTGGATCTGGCTGTCAAGAAGGGACATGAGGGAACAGCGGAAACTTTGAAAGCGGTTACCTCAGCCAGACCTGAGGCACAAGCTTCTGTTCCTGTCGTCCCCCCTGTTGCCCCCGTCTCCTTGCCGGTCAGTGAGCGTTGGGAACTGTGTCTGGATGCCGGACACAACCAGCGTCCCTCCGTGGAAAATGGGATTGTGACCCTCTCCATCGGTCAGACGGACAAAATGTTTCCTCAGTATCTGAATGAATTGGGCGTCGAGAGAATCCGGCTTTTCTTTGGCGCTCAGGGGAATTCTCAAAAGAGTTTCTCGTTTATCTTCAGTGGCGGTTCAACAGGACCCGATCAGTTCGAGATCCGACTGGATGGTCGTCCGGTGAGCCAGTCGCCCCGCTTTGACACGGCTCGCCAACCCGACAGGTGGTACCGGCATGAGTTTGTCGCGCCGCTCGGAACGGGAAACACCCATCTTCTGGAAATTTCATCCCCCACCGAATGCCAGAGTTCAATCGAATTTTCCGGAATCCGGATGGACGATCCAACGGCGCCCCCCTATCGGCCACTCTGTGATAATTCGATCGGGTCTCTTGCGAAATATGAACGGGAACTCAAAGCGCCCGGATTTGTGGCCCAACGTCCCGATTTGTGGGTTTTCGCACCAGCCACTCATCAACAGGCCGCCAATCAACTGGCCGATTTTCTGGAAAAAGCCTATGGCATCCTGAAAGAACTCTATGCGGACGAGCCGCTTTCGAAATTTTCGGTTGAGATCTATCCGGTGGGTCATCCACGTGCACGAGGAGGAATCTTCACAGCCAATGGAGGAGGGGGATCCATTCGGTATAACCTGGAGGCGCTCGAACGTTTCGCGCGTGTAGGAAGTTCCGGTTATGAGGGATTCATCGGTTTTACCGAGGAGATGTCTCACGGGTTCGCGGCCATCTCCAAGTGCAGTCGTGGAACCTATGAGGCCCTGGGAGACGCCGTTCAGGAGGACCTTGTCCGCCGGCTGGTGTCCCGGGAAATAGCGGACCGGTACTGGCTCCCCCAACACCAACAGTGGCAGAGCACTTTCGAGGCCTACCGGCGAGCCGGGTTTCAGAATCCCGATCCCCGGAAATATGCCTGGAATATCCTTTACACGCGGATTCTGAATCATCTCTTCCTCAATATCCAGACCGCCTACGGCCCGAATCTCTGGCCGGATTTCTTCAAGTTGATGAAACAAAAAAACTACCCTCTGTACTCGGCCCAGGAGACCGACTGCATGAAAATTTATGCCGACGTTTTCGGAGAACTCTTACATCGCGACATGCGTCGGGAATTCACCGCAACCTACGGGATTGACCTGAACGCCAATCCCCCGTGGGGGTGGCAGACCGATGTGCCGAATGACCAGGTGAATCTGCCCCTGTCGGAGATTATCCGGTTGAAGAAGTCATAACCTTCGGTCAGATCAAACACAACCTGGGCATCCGCCGCTTCCTCCTGCGCGGCCTGCGCAAAGTGAGGACAGAAGGGACTTGGATTGCGCTGGGCTGCAACCTCACACGCCTGTTCGGACACCTGAACGCCTCGCCCGTTTCCTGGAACGCGGAGCGACCGTTTCCTCCGCGGGTCCTGAAGGTCGCCTGAGCGGGAAAACGGGCCCCCAGAAAGTCCCCTCGCGCGTTTTCCCGCCCCAAGAAATAATTCCCCGCAAGGAAAACGTTCTCCACTGGGAAAAAACGGTCCAAACCGCTCCCCCCTCGCCGTGAGACTGACGGGGGTGGGGGCGATACAGCCCCGCTCCCACCGGGCCATCCCCATTCTTTGCCGGATGTGGGGGACCTTTCCGCATTTCCCCCCTCTCGAATGACAACCCGACAATTCGCCGGACAATGAGGAGTTCCTGATCGTGTGACTTCTTTCTTTCGGAAAAGGGGGAAATGCGGTAGGATTTCTTCCGTAAGTTGGAGGCGGAGGGAAAGAACGTCCATGCGTTTTTTGCGTATTGATGTATGTGGGGGTAAAAACGGGGTTTGTTTCCGGATGGTGGGTGCGTTGGTGGTTCTTTGCTGCCTGTTGGGGGCGCGAACCCGGACCGCGGAAGACATCCGGTGCAGCATCTGCAAAGAGTGGATTGACGGTCAATATCACCAGTCGGGTTCGCGGATTGCGTGCGAAGCCTGCTACCAGAAATACCCGCACTGTCCGGGGTGCCAGATGCCGGTGGTCTCGGGAAATTATCGGTACCAGAAGAAGCGGGTCTGCGCGGAATGCTTCGAGCGGGCCGGGGTCTGCAAGGGGTGCGGTGATGTGCTGTTGGGTCGCCGTTATTTTCATCCGGACCTTCCCCAGTCCGAACAGTACTGCGAAACGTGCTACAACTCCAAACCGCGGTGCAGTCTCTGTGACCTTCCCCGGAAGAACATGACCCGGATTGATGGGAAGTATGTCTGTGATTTGTGCAAATCCAGATCGGACCGGTGTTCCAGTTGTCAACAGCCGATTCTGGGAGAATTCTACACGATCGAAGGTCTGTCGGGACATTTCTGCCGCAAGTGTTACGAGGAGCGCCCGCATTGCGACGCCTGTGGGAAGCCCGTGGCTTCCAGTGGCCGGACCTTGTCCGACGGGCGCACGATTTGCGCCGAGTGTGATGCGTCAGCCATCCGGACCTCTGCCGAGGCCTTGCGGCTGGCCCGGCAAGCCATTGCCCTCCTGTCGCAGGAACTGGAACTGCATGTCGAGCAGCCGTTCGACCTGGCCCTGGTGGACCGGCGTCAGATGGCTTCCGCCACCGGGAACAAGGGGGGCGGAGGCAGCCAGAGCGGCTCGAAGACCGAGATGAAAGAGATGGGCTTTTTCAACTCGCGCCTCCTGCCCGAAAGTCCCCGTCCGACCATTCTGGTCATGAGCGACCTGCCCGAGGCTGCTTTTCTGGAAACCTTTGCCCATGAGTACGCCCACCTCTGGCAATTCGAGCGGAATCCCGGTCTCGAAGATGCTTATCTCCGGGAGGGGTTTGCCCAGTGGGTCGCCGCCCGATTGCTCGAAAGCAAAGGGTTTGATACGCCATTGGCCAAACTGCGCAAACGGACCGATGGCACGTATGGCAAGGGGTACCATCGGATTGTAAAATACGAGGAAGATGAGGGGGGCGAAGCCTCGAAGGTGCTGGCGCTGATTGGGGAGGGAAGAACGCCCCGAAAGTCCGCCGATGCGGTTTCCTGCACCCCTCTGGAGCAGATTCTCTCCGCCCCGCGTCTGAGTGGGGGGTACGGATACTTGCGCCACGCCGTGGTGGTGGCGCCCTGATTCCCCGAAGTCCCGGACTGCTCCGTCATGGGGTTTCCGGTTCTGGCGATTTCTATTGCGCCACGGTTTCGATGCCGGTAATTTGATAGTCTGGTTTGTGGAGTGTCTCCCGTAGCGCCAGATGTCGTGTATGAAGAACAGGTACTGCAAGTTGGAATCCGAGTCAGAACTTCCCCCGCGTAAGAAAATCCCTTCCGTCGTCCGTTTCGTTTTCACCGGATTTTTCACGGGCCTGCTCGTGTTGCTGCTCTGGAACTCGGTCAGTGAAGCGCGTCCTGTGCTGAATGTCGTCCCGCCCGTGGCGACGGATCGTTTTTTTTCTTTTCTGGCGGTGGGACTGGGGTTGGGGATCGGACTGCTCGGGGCGTTCCATTTCACCCTGCTGAAGTGTGTGTTCTTCGCGTTTGATCCCGAGGAGTTTCAGGACTACATGCGGATACACACGCGTTTCGCCGAACGCCTGCGTGTTCTGTCCGCTTCGCTGGATCGGACGTGGTTTACGCTTCTGGGGGGCGGGTTGTTGTCCGATCTGCTGTTCATTCTTTCCGGCTTTTCATTTCTCATTCTCGTTCAGAACTCGGGTTCCTGGCCGTGCGCCTATTCTCTGGTCCTGCTGCTGGTCCTGGTTCTGCTTCTCTACTTTTTTGGAGAGCTGCTGCCGGCTGTTTTCGCCGTACGGAATCTCAAGGCGCTCACGCCCGCATCGGTGGCGCTGCTGGGGTTCTGGAGTGTGGCGCTTGCCCCCCTGATTCTGCCCTTTGTCTGCCTGCTGCGGGGAGCGGCCCGATTGCGGGGCCATGAAATATCCGAACGGTTCAAGTCGCTGACGGTGGAGACCCGCCTCCTGTCGCTCATCAGCGCCAGCCGTGTGAATGTCTCGCTCGAGGAAGACGAGCGCGAAATGATAGACCATGTCCTGGAATTCGGTCAGAGCACGGCGGGAGACATCATGACTCCCAAAAGCGGCATCGTGGGGTTCGACACTTCCACTTCTCAAGCCGAGGCGCTGGAAATCATGCGCGGCACTCCCCGCAGCCGGGTCCTCGTTTATGACGGTTCGCTCAATGACATTGTGGGGATTCTGCACACCAAACAGATTCTGTTGAATCCGGACTCGGACTACCACCTGCAACTGCACGATCCACTCTTTGTGGAGGAGGATATGGATCTGGTCGAACTGCTGGCTCTGATCCGTTCCGAACACACCCAGCTGGCCATTGTGCTCGATCGGTGGGGGACCACAATGGGGGTGGTGACCTTCGACGATCTGCTGGGAGCGATTGTGGGGCCTGCGGCCGGTGAGGAAGAGGATGAGTCGGTCCCGCCGGTCGCGACGTTGCCGGTTGGGGAATCGCAGGGAGGCCCCGAATGAGTTTCGGTTCGTTCCTCCTTTCTTTTGTGGGCATGCTGGCCTGTTTCGCCCTGGGGGCGATGTTCAGTGTCATGGAGTCATTTGTGCTTTCTCTGAACCGTTTTCGCCTTCTCCAGTTTTTCGCGGATGAGCATCCGGAAGCGATGACCGAACAGCAGATTTTCCGCGAAACCAAGGATCTTTATTTTTCTGCCCGGCTGGGGATGTGCCTGGCGGCGGCAGGGGCGGGAGTCTGTCTGTTCCGCATGATTCTGTATTGTCTGGGGCCGGTTCTGGGGATGGTTCCGGGTTCATATGGATTGGATACGCTGCTGGTCCTGAGTGCGGGTCTGACCCTGTTGCTGTTGACGCCACTTCTCATGGCTGCACTCGGGTTGCCCCGGTTTTTTTCGCGTCGCACGTCTATCGAGTCGGAGTCCGACCTGCCCCGTCCGATGCAGTGGCTGTTAACCTTGACGCGCCGCGGCTCACTGATCACCAGTTTTTTCTCCGATTCGTTCATGGCGCATCTGCTGCCGGGCCGTGAACTGTCGAAGGGAGAACTGGTCACCTTGGCGACGGACCTCGAGTTGGACGAGGAAGAGGAAACGCAAGAAGAGCCTGAGGAGGCTGAACCGGGCGAGGGAGGCGAGGAGGAAGGGGAAGAGGGCGAGGAAGAATCGGAAGAAACGGACGAAGAGGAAATCATCTATAACATTCTGGATCTGGACGACACGCTGGTGCGTGAGGTCATGCGCCCCATCAATACGGTTGTCGCCATTCGTCTGGGGGCAGCGACTGTTGCGGACGTTCGCAATCTGGCGCGCCGCACCGGCTACTCGCGTTTTCCGGTCTATCGCGAGGGGATCGTGGATCTGACCGGTTTTGTCAGCATTTATGATATTCTCAACGACCTGGATGATACCCGTTCCCTGGAAACCTATGTTCAGCCGGCCTACTATGTGCCGGAATTCATGTGTGTCCGCGCGCTCCTGTGGGAATTCCGTAACCGGAACCTGGACGCGGCGGTGGTGGTGGATGAGCATGGCGGCTCGAGCGGGTGGGTCACGCGCGAGGACGTGCTGGAAGAAATCGTCGGGGCGGTCGAGGATGAATTCGACGACTGGCGCGGACAGTTTGAGAAGTGCGAAGATGGATCGTATCTGGTGGACGGCGCCCTGCACATTGATGACGTGGCCGACCAACTGGACCTCGAGTTCGACGACGATCCCGAATATGACACGCTTGCGGGTTATCTCCTGATGACGCTGGGGCGCATCCCCGCCGCAGGGGAGCGAGTGGAATCGGAAAAGGCTCTCTATGTGGTCGAACGCATGGAACGTAACCGGATTGCACAGGTTCGCATTTCCCTGAAGAAACCGGATGCCGAAGATGCGCCGGTTGAAGGCTGAGTCCCGGTCGTGTCAAAAGCCACGCCGCCACCCCCTTCCTGTCATCCCAAGAGTCGCAGTTGAAGCGCCAATGGCGCGGATTGATCGTAGCCAGGGCAAGCGAAGCGTCGCCCCAGGGAGAGTGTCCCCATTTTCAGAAGGGCTGAAGGCCCGCCCGGTTGGGACGGGAGAAAACACCTGAATAGAACGGGCTTTCTATCTTCATAAAAACAATGCGGTCTGTTTCTGAGGCGATGCTCCAGGCTTCCATGGTTCGCGCCGTTGGCGCTTGACCCGCCCCTTTTCGATCTCCGCTTTCTTTCCCCCGTGGATGTTACACCCGGTCCGGTTGAATGCAGCGGACTGGGTTTTTTTGAACAATTGCCAGAAAGAACCTTCATGGCTCCGACTGTCGGTTTTGACAATCAGTCGTTCCGTCCCGGAGGGACGAATGGAAAACCCGGGGGAACCGACAGCCGTCCCTCCGGAACGGAGAAGACGGGTGTTCCGGAACCCAGCGCTGAAGCGCTGGGCTATTGTCAGAAGTCCCTGACGGGACTTGGGTCTGGAGCAGACCTGACTCCGTGTCATCATGAAGATTCTTTTGGGCAAGGGCTATAACGGCGGTTTTCAGGGTTATCGAGAGTGGGTTCTCCGCAATTCGTTGTAGGCCCGACAGGCTGGACAACTTGTTTCGAGGGCGCGCAGTTTCCGGGCGTAAGCGGAAGCGGGCCAGCGCCGGGCCGCGATGCAGAACGGACAGATCCGGCAGAAAAACGCCAGTATCCACTTCATTTTCGAACCTCCCATCCGTCAATTGCCCTGTGAATAACAGTTTCCCCGGACTGGCCAGTCCGGGGAAACGAGATCGGTTTTTATGGTCAACTTACCCGCAACAGCCCCTTACTTCTGGGCCGTGGTTTCGGGAGCGGGGGCCGGTTTCTTCACCGTGCCGTCCGCATTGATCAGGTCGTACGGGGTGATGGTGTGCTTCGAGGGCACCTCGAGCAAGACGGCATTGGCGGGCAAGCCTTCCTTGATGAGATCCTTTTCGCCCGGCGCCGGTTTCTGGTTGGTGTTGCGCACCACATAAGTGACGCCATCAATCGTGGGGCCGGCGTTGTGATAGAGGGCCGCCCAGCGCTGGGCAAAATCGCTCACCGCCTGTTCCTGCTTGCGTGTCCATTCTTCATAATTCGTCTGGTTGGTTTCGTTTTCCTTAACGGCGCCCACCATTTTTTCGTACGATTCTTTTTGTTCCTTGCTGAGTTCTTCGACTTTCTTGGTCAAATTTTTCAGAAGCGTCTTCATGTCCTCGTCGTTGGTCAGGGCGTCGTAGGCAACCTTCTCATCGTCGTCCAGCTGACGGCACAGGATCTTCTGTTCGACGTATTTGTTCCAGTAGTCGAGTTGCTCATAATAGAAAGCCCAGTTGGCCATCTGTTTGGCCAGGCGTTCCCGATAGTCTTCCTGGCCTTCGGCGCCCGGCATGGCGCCTGCGCCACCGGGGATGCCTCCCCCCATCTCAGCGCCGGGCATCATGCCGCCCGCTCCCGGCATCATGCCTCCGCCGGGCATCATTCCGCCTCCCGGCATCATTCCGGCTCCGCCGGGCATCATGCCATTGGCTGCCCCTCCGACCGGAGTCGAGAAGGTTTGCAACTCGGTGAGGGTCTGCGGATCCAGACAGGACATCATTTCCATCGCCTTCTGGGCGCTGATGGGTTTTTGCGGATCGTTGGCATAGGCGGCATAGTTTCCCTGCAGGAAGCTCTTATAAATCGCGGTCCATTTGTCAATTTCCGACTGTTTGCGCTTTTCGTACTGGTCGGCTCTCATGTCCTCGCGGATGATTTCAACGTCTTCTTCCTTTTCCGCTTCAGCCGGAGCGGCGGCTGTGGCGCCCAGACCGCCCTCTGGTCCCGCCATGCCCATTCCCATTCCAGCCCCCATCCCCGGCGTCATTCCGACTCCGCCAGACAGGGCGGGTGCGGTTGTCATCGGTGTGGTGGAGGTGTCTGACTTTTTACTTTTCGGGGATTTTTTCAGCGGTCCGACGGGGTTTTTCCCCTTGGAATAGAAAAACATGTGCTTGTCGCCCCCGTCCGGCTTATCCTTCGTGGGAGCCGCTGGCGGGGTGTATGAAACCGTTTGGGGAGCCGTCCCCGGTTTTGCAGCGGCTTTGGCGCCGGGAGCGGCCGGGGGGGGACCAGCGGGCCGCGCCGCGGGAGCCATCGGGCTGGGCGGTGCGGGAATGGTCATCTGGGGAGAGGGGGGAGTTCCCGGTGCGCCTGGAACCGCTGGCGTGCCCGGTGTTGTGGGTCCGGGAAGGGGAGGAGTTGTCATCTGTTGTGGGGGAACTGAGGGAATTGTTGGTGTGGCCGGTGCCGAGGGGGTGACGGGAGAAGGGGGAACCGGATTTCCCGGAACGGCAGGAGTCGTGACCGCTGGCGCGGCGGGAACCGGAGCGGCAGGGGCTGCTGCGTCCTGTGCCACGACCCACGTGGCACACAGAAACAGAATTGTACAAATCGGCAAGAAGGCACAACGGAGGTAACGAAGCATAGGGAAAACCTCGGCTGAAAGGCAGTTGGCAGGAGAGCATTCCCACCATGTTCGTCTGATTATGCGAGAAATAATACGGAATCGCAAGGGCAAAATGGGCACGAAATACAAGGGTTACGGGACCCGATTCGGGTGCGGAAACAGAACCGGCGTTCCCTCTTTTCCGGTCATCTTTTCTCGCGACACGAACGCGATTCCTGTAATTGCTTTTGCGCAAATTGCAGAAGGAATTGCCGGAAACGGTCCGCATCCGTTCCCAGTGACAAAGTGGGACGGATCACCCAGGCCGGCAGGCCGGAAATCCAGCCGTCGGGCAGGTTTTCGGCGTCTTTTTCTGTCATCAGGAGGTGTTGAGCCCCCTGCCGGGAGGCGGTTTGCACCAGATGATCCAGTTCAGACACGGAGGGCCGGTAGTGATCTGGAAACGCCTGCCGGTGTATCAGGCGCAGGCCGCTGACCGTCAGTAAGCGCCAGAACGACTGGGGGTTGCCCAGACCACAGAAGGCCGCAACCGGCTGGTCCTGGAGCGAGGCGACAGGAATTGTTTCCGCTGTGGCGGCAGAACTCGGGCAGGCGAGGATTTCCCCGATCTGAAGTCCGGCGCGGAAAATTTCCAGATGCGGGGCGATCCGTTGGACCTGAACGAGAAGGTCGGTCGGTTCGGGCGCCAGATTGGCGCGGGTCAGGATCAGGGCGTGGGCGCGTTGCAGGGCCCGCAGTCCTTCGCGCATCAGGCCCCGGGGTAGAAAGGCTCCAGACTCGAACGGACGCAGGGTGTCCCACAGCACCAGGTCGCAGTCGCGCGCCAGAGCCCGGTGCTGGAATCCGTCATCGAGCAGGAGGACATTCGCGCCGCACTGCTCGCAGGCCACCCGGCCCGCCCGATACCGATCGGCGCCCACCACCACCGCCACGTCGGGCAGGTGACGCGCCATCAGCAGGGGTTCGTCGCCGGCGGTTTCGAGAGTGGCGCGAATCGCCTGTCCGTCGCTGACGACAACGATGGAAGCCGCATCCGCCCGGCGGTAGCCCCGGCTCACCACGGCGGGCCTGAAGCCTGCATTCTGTAGCAAGCGGGCCGCCTCCATCACCAGCGGGGTCTTGCCGGTGCCGCCGGTGGTGAGGTTGCCGATGCAGAGTACTGGCACTGGCAGGGTTCGGACCGATTTGAGGCGGGTGTCATACGCCAGCGCATTGAGGAACGCGCCTCCTTCGTAGAGCCAGGAGAGAGCCCGCAAGCCCCCGGCGAGCAGACGCTCAGAGCAGCCGACGGGCGCCGCGCCATCGGCCCAGCGGCACACGGTTTCTCGCAAACGGGTGGTCAGGGGAGGGGGGACACTCAAAATCCGGGAACCTTCTTTCGGCAAGACGGAACGGGGAAACTCGAAACCCTCTGCGCTGGATAACATCCGCGATCATCCGAAAGCAAAGTACGAAGGAACCGAAGGGATTGCAAGGGTTTTGAAAACAGGCCGGCGTATCTGGGAAATCAGGACTCATCCCCGGAGGGATCATCGGACGCCTCGGCGGAGGCGGAAAGGCGCCCGTCTTTTTCCAGATAGGGTTTGGACAGATGGTCCAGAATACCGTTGATGAACGAAGCGGAGTCGTCCGTCCCGTATTCCTTGGCGAGTTCGATATATTCGTTCAACGTCACCTTGAGCGGAATATCCGGGAAGGAACGCATCTCGCACAACGCCAGAAGGAGGATCAGATGATCCAGCACCGAGAGGCGTTCGATGCGCCAGTTGTTCAGGGCCGAGGCAATCGAAGCGTCCAGCCGTTCCCTTTCCTCCAGAACCTTGCCGACCAGTTGCTGACAGAAGGGCGTCCAGTTCTTATCGGAAATCTCGCCGGTTTCCATCAACGTACTCATGATCGCCGAAGGTTCCGAGGCGGTATAGTGATTGGCATAAAGAATTTGCAGCGCGAGGCGTCGCGCCAGATGCCGGCGTTTACCCACCGTAGGATCTCTCATTCATTGGGGAACTGATAATAAACGAAGTCTTTGTCGGTCTGCGCGAAAGTCCGGAGAATTCCGTTCGCGATCAGTTTGGCGATCCGCTTCTGAAACTTCGTATCCGCCAGCAGGGCCGATTCTTCTTTGTGGTCAATGAAACCGACTTCCACCAGGATTGAGGGGGAGACGATGTTCATCAGGACACGGAAAGGAGCGCTCTTGACTCCGCGGTTGTACTTCTTAAAATAGGGGTCTTCACTGAAGGCTTCGTTGACTTTTTCACACGCCTGCGCCCCTTCGCCCCGGTTGCGCGCCAGGATGTCCTTGATCAGGTTGGTCTTGATCGCTTTCCACTTGGCGTTACTCTCGGCTGTCAACTCGATTTCGTCCGGCGTGTTTTCCGCCTCCACCAGTTTCTTGTGCTCGTTCTTCGAATCTTCGCTGAAATAATAGAATTCGGCGCCGCGCGCAGAGTCACTGTTGTGGTACTGACTCGAGTTGGCGTGGATACTGACCACCAGATCGGCGTCCAGTCCCTCGGCCATGTCCACACGTTCCTGCAGGGTCATGTGTTTGTCACTCGAGTGAGTCAATTCCGCCGTGACATTGGGGGTCTTGTTGAGCAGTCGCTGCACTTCCTGCGCGATGGCCAGTGCCACATTTTTTTCATCCAGAATGCTTCCCCCGAACTTCAGGATGGACTGAGCCCCCGGGTCGCTGCCGCCGTGCCCCGGATCCAGAACCACGAGCCGCTTGGCTCCCTTGACCTTGGGGCGTTGCGTTATTTTGCCCGTTTCCGTTTCCAGCACGGGCAAGGGAATGGTCTTATCCTTGGGCGTGTCAATCACGAGACACAGACTCTGCTTGCGTTCGGCGGGCAGGCTCGTGGCGGTCAGAGCCGTCAGGGGGTATTCGTACCCCGTCGCCTTGTCCGAGACGCGGAAAATCGTCCGGTTGTTGGGAAAGAAGACAATCCGCACGACATTCTGGTCGGCATAGGAAAGGATTTGCAGGCCCTTGACGATGCCGTCCTGAATGGGGATGATCTTGTCGGCGAAATCGGCTTTGGTCCGATAGAGATCCACGAAGAAGTACGGCTGTTTTTCGTTGGCGATCTGGTCCACCACGCGGACATCCACCGGCTGGTCCAGTTGGATCTCGATACGGTTGTGGGTCGCGTTACTCGACCGGACGATATTTTTCTCGGAGAGGGTGGCGGCCAGGCCAGGCGAAGCCAATCCCCCACTCCAAAGGCTCACCAGAGCCAGAATTCCCCAGAGGGGAAGCAAACGTCTTGATTTGGTTGTCATCCGTCGAGTTTCCACGATTCCGAGTGGGATCGAATCCCAGGTATCTGCGGCATTGAATCTGCGCGCTTACTCCAATTCGGAGAGATGGCTCTGGATCGTCTGAATTTCTTCCGGATCCGATGCCATTTTCAGGTAACGCTCATACTGCTTGCGAGCCTGCGTCTTGTTGCCCTGTCGTTCATACGCCACCGCCAGGTTGAACTCGGCTTCCACCAGATCGGGGTCTTTCTTGAGTGCCTGTTTCCAGAAGGAAATGGCGGTCTCCAGATCGTCCTTGGCGGCATACGCCAACCCCAGATTGTAGGCTCCGGAGGCGTCTTTGCGGGTCAACCCCATCTGTTCCTCGATGAGAATCCGCTCTTCATCGGGCAGACAGTGGAACATCGTGAAGCCGTAGCGCCGGAAGGCCCCCTCCAACCCTTCTTTCGCAACCGAATCCCGAAACGCAGTCAACTGCCGATCAAGCA
>Ga0116170_10002757_pt1 | contig 16746 bp, 10 predicted proteins | sample AD_JPNHW1_MetaG_FD_89797 | JGI IMG/M metagenome (GOLD analysis project Ga0116170, IMG submission 89797) | Active sludge microbial communities of municipal wastewater-treating anaerobic digesters from Japan - AD_JPNHW1_MetaG | ecosystem: Engineered > Bioreactor > Anaerobic > Digestate | place...
CTTGTCGTTGTCGACGTAATCCTTCGCGCAGGTCTCCGGAAACAGGTCGTAGCTGGTCTTCCCGACGGCTTCCGAAATTTTCTTCACATTGCAGTTCTCGCAGTTCCGCGTGTTCAGGAACATGATGCGCCCTTTGCGGTCTTTCAGGTAGGCCGCCGTGTCCGGCATCACGTCCAGCAGAAGCAGGAAGGCCTCGATGTTGCCCCCGACCCGTTTCAGAAAGTCGTTCTGCAGCTTGTTTTTCCTGTCGATAGGCATAGCGGATTTCTCTGTCCCCGATACGGTTTTCAGGGTGTTCAATAAGTACACTTTTTTGGCAGGATCGTACAAGACTAATCTTGCCAGCGGTGCTATTGTCGAAACATCATGTGAAAGGGAGTGAAAAGGGTGCCGGTGCAGGCACAGGTCCTTTTGCCGAGAGGGAGGATGATATGAAAGTCAAAAAAACGATTTTTTGCCTGGTCGCCGGATGGGCAGGGCTTCAGACGCTTGTGGCGGTTGCCACAACGGCTGCGGCTTCTGCTGCTACCGATGCGGACGGGGTGATCGACACGCGGATCAATTTCATGGTTCGATCAGCCGAGTCTGGTTCAAAGATCGACACGCGGACACCCGGCGGCACCATGATGATGGTTCGGTGACGAAAAGCCCGCGTCACAGGATTCATAAAAACTGTTAACAGGGGTCTACACAATGAATGACCGGAACAGAATTCGTCTGAGCGCCATCTGCCTGTCGTTAGGCGCGGCTTCCTTCGCTTGCGCTCAGGCGTCTGTAAGCCTGAGCAATGTCACGCTGACTCAAAACGCGACGACGCGCATCGTTGAGGCCTCATACATGCTAACGGGCGACACGCCCGTTTATGTGACCCTCGGCATCGAAACCAACGGCGTTGCCATTTCCGCTCCCGCCTCGGTCTGGGGCGACGTCTCAACCTCGGGAAATCCGGCCATCATCGCTCCCGGCGAGACCGCCAAGAAAATCTATTGGTATGCGAAAAAAGACTGGCCGAGCAATCTGACGACGCAGGCGCGGGCCGTCGTCACGGCTTGGTTCACCAACGACCCACCCGCGAGTGTGGCTCCTTACATCGTGGTGGATCTCTCGGGCGGGCCGCTGGCGACGTCATATCCCGTGCGATATTCCATCGCAGCTCCCAATCTTTCCAACAACGCATGCAAGACGACGGAGCTCTGGCTGCGGCGCATTCAGGCTGGTACTTATGTGATGGGGTCGCCGACGAACGAGATCGGCCGTGAGATCGACCAGTATGAAACACGTCATCAAGTGACGATCTCAAAAGATTTTTCCATCGGCGTCTTCGAGACCACGCAACAGCAGTGGTATCAGGTGATGGGGTCAAAACCCTCCTTTAACACCAACGCGACGTACTGGGCGGCCCGCCCCGTCGAGCAAGTTTCATGGTGCAAGATTCGCGAAGGTTCCGACGGTTCCACCCTTCGCTCGGACACCCAGACCTGGCCCGCTTCGGACAGCGTCGGGGAGGGATCATTCATGTATGCGCTCAGGCAGCGGACCGGGCTTAAATTCGACCTGCCGACCGAGGCGCAGTGGGAATACGCCTGCCGGGCGGGCACGGCCGGCGCATGGAATAACGGGACGACGACTGTGGGCCCGTCTTCAGATCCAAACTTGGGGTTGCTGGGACGATATTGGGCGAATGCGGCAGGAAGCGGCACTTCTTCAGACCGAAACTGCGATACAAATTACAATACAGCCATCGTTGGCTCCTTCCTGCCGAATGCCTGGGGGTTGTATGATATGCACGGTAACATCATTGAGTATTGTCTGGACCGGATTTCCAGCGGGGGAAAGACGTCGGATTTGGGTGCTCTTCCCGTCACAGATCCGCAGGGCATATCCGGCGTGACGAGCACGCGTGTCTATCGGGGCGGCGGATGCGGTTCTCAGGCGTCTGGTTGCCGATCAAGCTTTCGCAACGGCATCAGTTATTCGCTGCAGACTCACGCCAGGTTCGGATTCCGCATCGCCGTCCAGCCGTGAGAAAGACGCGCGTTGTTTCTGAAACGCACTCCCTGTTCCGCGCGTTTCAGGAAGGGCCGTATTAGGTGTAGACGTTTCCAAACATGAATCCTTGCGGGAAGGAATTCGTACGGGCGGGCTGAATTTGCAACCGGCGCCCAAAGCAAGTATCATGTCATCTTTTCTATACTGGAAAGCGCGCGATGAGAAAATGAAAACGACAACGGTGTTGTGTTCCGCAGGATTGATCATGTTCAGCACGTTTGGACTGACGGCCGCCGAGTTCCGCCCGGCCGCCGTGTGGACGGATGCGGCGTGCTACACCAATCCGCCCGGCAAGTACGCCGTGGGCCGCCTGATCGACGGCGATCTCGGCACCTACGCCTGCCTGCTGGACGACACGCGCACGGGACGGTCCGACAAGGTCTGCCCGCCGCGCGCGGCGCCGCCGGTGACGGCCACGTTCGTGCTGGATCTGGGCGCCGAGCGGAACGTGGGCGGCCTTCGGTTCGTGGCGCGCAACGCGTGGGTCTACGTGTCGGCGAAGAACGTGAGCGTGTACGCCTGCGCCGACGCGCGGGGCGGTTCCGGGAAAATCCTCGCGGACAAGCGGGAGTTGCCGGCGATCTCCAACTCCAACTCGGCGTTCGTCGAATGGCCGTCGGTTCGGACGCGCTACCTGAAGGTGCGCGTGAACGACGCATACCAGCAGCGCTATCCGGGCCCGTGGATGGACAACGCGCAGCTGCCCTGGTGCCGCAAGGTGGGCCTTCCCACCGCGGGCGACGGTAAAAACCTGAACGTCCAGATCGCGGAGGTCACCTGCTTTGACGAGCGGCCGGACGATGCGCCCGCGAAGAATGCGCCGGACGTCGCGTTCCCGCGTTACCGTCTCGAGCGCGACTGGCTCTACCAGGACGCGGGCCTCGATGTTTCGCGCGTGTTCACCTCGCCCGACGGGGCCGAAAAAGAGTGCGCCATGGTGCAGCGGGTGCTGGGGCGGATCCCCCCCGCTGGAACGGCGAGTTTGAAGGCGCTGTGGCAGAGGCTGGAAGCGCTGGACGAGGGACAGGTTCCCGCCTGCGACCCGCGCTGGCGCGCCCTCTATTTCGACGCGTGCGCCGCTCGGCGTGTGGCGCGCCTCAAGGCGCTCCGCGAGCGGGCCCCGCAGTTCGTCTACGCCAAGCACGGCATCTTCGGCTGCATGCAGGGGCTCGTGGGCAAATACGACATTCCCGACGAGCAGGTCCGCGACTTTACCTTCGGCTTCAAGCGGGGCGGCCAGCTCTGCCTGGGCACCGTGCAGGAGGACGGCACGGTGAAGCACGAGGTGTTGCTCGAGAAGCCCGAGGGCGCGATCTGCTACCCCAGCCTCTCGTGGGACGCGCGGACGCTGGTCTTCTCCATGCGCGACAACTTCGAGACGGACTCGTATTACCTCTACACGATGGATCTGGCCACCCGCCGCGTGAAGCAGATCACTTTCCCGCTGGTGAAGGACGGCAAGGTCCTGCCCGTGGCGGACTGCGAGCCGTCCTTCCTGCCGGACGGCCGCATCGTCTTCACCTCGACGCGCGACGTGCACATCAGCGACTGCTGGTACCGCGCGGGCGGCAACATCTACGCCTGCGACGCCGACGGCAACAACATCCGACGGCTCACGTACGACCAGCTCATGACGAGCAACCCGCAGGTGCTCGAGGACGGTCGCGTGGTTTTCACCCGCTGGGAGTACAACGACCGCAGCGCGCTCTTCACCCATCCGCTAATCGCGATGAACCCGGACGGCACGGCGCAGATGGAGTACTACGGCAACAACAGCATGTTCCCCTCGTCGATCATCCACGCGCGCGGGATCCCCGGCTCGCAGAAGGCCATTGCCGTGATCGCGGGGCACCACTCCATCTACAAGGGGAAGCTCGGCCTGATCGACCGCTCCCAGGGCGTGCAGGCCGGAAAGGGCATCGAGTTCGTCAACACGCGGCTCAACGGCGATCCGGGGCGCGAGGCCGCCGACTTCGTCAAGCCGGAACCGGCCGACCCTTCCAAGCCCTACCTCGATTTCAAGATCGACGTCTTCGGGCAGTTCGGCCCGCAGTACACGCATCCCTACGCGTTCGACGAGGAGAACTATCTCTGCTCGTTCTGTCCGGAGGGGTACCTGCCGCCCTTCGGGCCGTTCAATCCGCCGCTGGGCGTCTACTACATGAAGCCCGACGGCATGCGCGAGCTGCTCGCCTTCGACGACTGGCAGAGCACGGGGCAGGCCGTGCCGGTCATGGTCCGCACGCCGCCGCACGCGCGCGCGCCGGCACTGGATCTGCGCAAGAACGGCGGCGTCTTCATCCTGCAGGACGTCTATCAGGGGCCGGGCCTCGCCGGCGTTCCGCGCGGCACGGCGAAGAAGATTCGCGTGGTGGCGCTGGAGTACCGCGTCTGCCGCATGGGCTACGGGCAGAACGGCGGGGAGTGCGAGACGGGGCTCTGCCAGACGCCGATCTCGCTGAACAGCGGCAGCTGGGACGTGAAGCACGTGCTCGGCGAGGCGGACATCGAGGCCGACGGCAGCTGCAGCTTCGAGGTGCCGGCGCGCACGCCGGTCTACTTCCAGGTGCTCGACGCCAAAGGCTACGCCATTCAGTCCATGCGGAGCTGGTCGACGCTCCAGAACGGCGAGTATTTCTCGTGCGTGGGGTGTCACGAGAACAAGATGGACGCCGGCGCGCAGGCGGCGACGCCCTCGAAAACCATGGCGGCCCTTTCCCGGCCGGTTCAGAAGCTCAAGCCTTTCGCGGGCAAGGAACACCCGCTGGTGCGGCGGCTCGCGTCGCAGACGTGGCTGGACAGCGTGGAGAACTATCTCGGGGTGAACGCGCCCCGCTCCCTCGAGGCCTCCGCGCCCGTCGACGGCTTCAGCTACGTGCAGGAGATCCAGCCCGTCTTCGACCGGCACTGCGTGAGCTGCCACAACGCCGAGAAAGTCGGCGAGAGCAAAATCAGCCTCACGGGCGAGCCTGCGAAGCCGGAGAGCGTCAAGTTGATCGGGGCGGGCGAGGTCGATCCCAAGCGCGTCTACACGCACTCCTACGTCGCCATCACCACCTCCGGCAATCCGGACAAGAACCCGTGGATGACGTGGCTGAAGCCCCGCAGCCGCGCCGTGATGCTCCCGCCTTACCACACGGGGTCCGGCAAGAGCCGGATCATGGCGTACTTCGAGCCCGGCCACTACGGCGTGAAGGTCAGCGAGAACGAGAAGCGGACGTTCGCCTGCTGGCTGGATCTGCTCGTGCCCTTCTGCGGCTCCTACGCCCAGCACAACACGTGGACCGAGGCAGAGAGGGCGGAGTACCGTTATTTCCAGGAGAAGCGGCGCGCCTACGCCGCCGCCGAGTTGGACTCGCTCCGCGCGGCGCAGGGCTTGCCGCCTCTGGCGCCGGCGGTTTCGCGATGACAGGGAGGCCTGTGGCGCGTTAAACTACCCGGCACTGACCCCTGATTCCGCGGCGCGAGAAAAGCCGCGTCGGGGCGCAGCTTGGAGGTCATGTGTCCGAGAAATCCGAGAAGAAGGCCGCTTCAAATCAGCTTCCCCTCGTTTTGCTCTCGCCCGCCAAACGCGTGCGGGCGGAGCTGACGGTCGAGAACGTGTGGGTCGGCGCGACCGTCTATCCCGAGTGTCCCGTGTGGCGCGTGTGGTGCGATGGCCGCCTGATGGTGGACGCGTCGACGGTCGGGCTCCAGACGGAGGCCGGTCCGCTCGCCTACGGCATGCGCTTCGTGAAGGCCGCGCGGCACCGCCCGCAGACGGGCATCGGCCCCGCGCGGGCGGTCAATGCCCGCTTTGCCGGCCGCAACGGCCGCGAACTGGAGGTGACGCTCCGCATCACCGACCTGAGCGCGTTCTGCTCCGTGAGCCAGCCGCGCGGGAAAGCAACCGACAGCCAGGATTTTTCGATCACGCGTTTCCCAGAGGGTTCCGTACTGCTGGGCGATGCTTTCTCCGCTTCCGGCAGGCCAGAGGTGCGCTTCACGCCAAGCGGCAAATTGGTCGCCTTCTGGCGGCACGGGGCGGAACAGCACATCGTCCTCTTCGACCGGCCGGGCGATCTGGCGGCGCGGCGCTTCGGGGCGCTGGAGCGGATCGATGAGCTGTCCGTGGCCGACGGCCGTCAGGGGTGCAACCATCTCTTTCTGACGGTGCCGTTCACCAAGGCGGCGCTGCCCGCGCCGGTCTTCGGCGACACGGTGACGCCGGCGTACCGCGCGGCGTTCGAGATGATTCTGGGGGGGGGCGAGCCCTGCGACGACTTCTGGGTGACGCGCGGCGATCCGGGTGAATTCGCGGTGGCGGCGCGCCGGCGCGGCGCGGCGTGGCAGGTGGGCGGCGTCACGGCGGAGGCGCAGACGCTGACCGTGCGTTTCGAGGACTTCTGGCTGCGCATGCCCCCGGAGCTGCGGGCGTTGCACTACACCGTGGAGATCCTGCGCGATCCCATCAAAGGAGAGACGGGCGACCGCGTGGAGGAGATGTTCGCGGACCAGTCGCCCGACGTGCGCGTGGCGCTCGACCTCGCGAAGAACGGCGGATTTCTGATAACATTCCATCCGCAGAAGTGAGAGAGGTGGGAGGTGTGGGATGAGTGGGAAACCACTGCTCAAGGGGCGGGGCGACTATCACAACCTGCTGACTTTCCAGAAAGCAACGGTCGTCTACGATCTGACTTATTTTTTCTGCGAAAAATATCTGAGAAAGGGCGATCGCACGATTGACCAGATGGTTCAGGCCGCTCGTTCGGGGAAGCAAAACATCGTCGAGGGAAACGGGGCGGCAACAACCTCTAAAGAGACCGAAATCAAACTGACGAACGTGGCGAAAGCGAGTTTGGAAGAGTTGCTGATCGACTACGAAGACTATCTCCGGACGCGGCAGTTGCGGCAGTGGGCCAAGGACTCGAAGGAAGCGGTCTATATGCGCGACCTCGGCAGGCGGGAAACTGGCTCAGCCTTCTATTTGGAAATCGCAAAGACCCGCTCCGATGAAGTGATCGCCAACATGACGATCTGCCTGATCCACCAGACCACCTATCTGCTGCGGAAACAGCTCGAGCATCTCGGCGAGCTGTTTCTGCAAGAGGGCGGTTTGCGGGAGCGTATGACACGAATTCGCCTGGAGGCGCGCAGAGAACAAGGCACACACATCCCATGAATCCCACCTCTCTCACAAATTTTGACGACGACGAGCTGGCGGACAACGATTCTCCCGAGTCCCTGCTCTCCTTCACCGTGCCGGCGGGCGCGGCGGGACGGCTCGACGCTTGGCTCGCGTCGCAGACGTCGGAGCTGTCGCGGGCGCGGATCCAGGCGCTCATCAAAGAGGGACGGGTGACCTGCGTCGGCGCGCCGGTCAAGGCCAACGCCAAGCCGCGGCCGGGGCAGGTGATCGAAATCGCGGTGCCGGCGCCGGTGCCTGCGATTCCGCAGCCGGAGAACATTCCCCTCGACATCCTGTATGAGGACGGCGACTGCCTCGTGCTCAACAAGCCCGCGGGGCTGGTGGTGCACCCGGCTCCCGGGCATGCTTCGGGCACGCTGGTGAACGCCCTGCTGCATCACTGCCGCGATCTCGGCGGCGTCGGCGGCGTGGAGCGTCCCGGCATCGTCCACCGCCTCGATAAGGACACGTCGGGACTGATGGTCGTCGCGAAGAACGATGCGGCGATGGCTGGCTTCGTGCGGCTGTTTCAGACGGGCGGCATGACGAAGGAGTATCTGGCGCTGGTCCACGGCCTGCCCCAGAAGCCGTCCGGCACAGTGAGCGGGCTCATCGGCCGTCATCCCTCGAACCGCAAGAAAATGGCGGTTGTGACGCGCAACGGCAAACAGGCCGTAACGCACTACACGGTGGAGCGGCGGATGGGTGACATCACGCTGGTGCGCTGCCGCATCGAGACGGGACGGACACATCAGATCCGCGTGCACATGCAGTCGCTGGGGTGTCCCGTGGTGGGCGACGCGGTCTATGGAAGGCCTGCCGCGGACAAGCGCTTGCCGCATTTCCCCGCGCGGCAGATGCTGCACGCCGCGCATCTCAAGTTCGCGCATCCCCTGACCGGCGTGCCGATGGAGTTCGTCGCGCCCCTGCCGAAGGATTTCGTGGAACAGATGGGCGCGTGAACGACCGGGGCCGCACAGGGCGTTGGCTCAATGGAAATGCTGGGCAAGAAGGCTTTCGGCATCTTCACGCCAAGAGGGATCGAAGCGTTTGCCGCGCGGCAGTTTGACGAGCAGGCGGCGGGCGCAGAGGCGGCGCTCGCCGGGCGGCGAGACGAGCCGGTCGAGCCAGTGGCCGGGGAGCTTCGCGAAGGCCGCGATCAGGAAGTCGAAGAGGTCGAGCGGCTCCTCCTCCGTCGGCTCCAGCACGAACTGCCAGAGGATGTGGGGCTCGGCCCGCACGGAGCCGCGGACAAAGTCGGCGAGCGCTTCGCGTTGCGCGAACAGGTCCTCGCCCGCGAGGATCACCGCTTGGCGGGAATCGGAAGGCTGTAGGCTGTAGGCTGTAGGCAGTGGGCCGGGTGGCAGCCTGACTCGGACGCGGCAGGGGAAGAGGTCGGGCAGGCGCGCGCCGACGAAGCGCTGCGTGGGGGAGTCGAAGCCGCCGAGGCGCTCGTTGGCCCAGGCCTCGACCTGCCGGAGCCGGCGCGCGGAAAGCTTGTCGGTGGCCTGCACGCGGTAGGGCGGCAGGCGCTGCGCGCGGATGCCGAGCTCGGCGGCGCGGTCGCGCAGCTCCGTGCCGGGCAGCAGCAGCGTGGGCAGGAACTGCGGGTGGATGGCGTCGCCGAAGCGGGCGAGCCAGTCGAGCGAGCGCTGGATGTCCTGCTCGTCCTGCGCGGGCAGCGCGTACATGAAATCCAGGGTGGGCTTGATGCCGTGGCGCAGGAGCGCCTCGATGCCGCGCAGCACGCGGTCGGCGTTGAGCGGTCGGTGCAGCAGCCGCAGCACGGCCGGGTCGGTGCTCTGGATGCCCACCTCGGCCTCGGCCACGCCGGCGGCGGCGAGGCGGCGCGCCTGGTCGTCCGTGAGCGTGTCCGCGCGGATCTCGACGAAGAAGGCGAGTTTGCGGTCGCGGTTCTCGCGCGCCAGCACGCCGAGGATCTCGTCGAAGCGCGGGTGCGCGTTGAAGGTGGGGTCGGTGAGGCGGATCTCCTTGGCGCCGCGCCGGCGCAGGATGCGGATGCGCGCGGCGACCTCGTCGGGCGGCAGGCAGGTGGTGGTGGAGCGGCGCAGGTTGTAGCAGCAGAAGGCGCAGCGCATGGGGCAGCCGCGGTTGGTCTCCAGGTAGGCCATGCCGAAGGCGTCGGGCCGGTTGATGGGGTGGTCGGGCGCTGGCAGAAGGTCCTGGAGCGGCTTGACCGGGCGCCGGCGCTTGCCTTCGGCGAAAGCGCCGCCGGCCGCGCGCCAGGAGACGCCGCGGAAGTTCGGCGCGCGTCCCGTGCGGAAGAAATTCAGGACCGCCGGAAAAACGGTTTCGCCCTCGCCGACCACCCGCGCGTCGGCGGGGAAGCGGGAGAGGGAACGGGCTATAGGCTGTAGGCTGTGGGCTGTAGGTCGGGATGAAGAGGGAGACGGGAGCAGCGGGTGGTTGGCCGCGATGTCGGGGCCGCCGATGACGACCTTCAGCGCGGGCAGGCGTTTTTTCAGTAGCTTCAGCAGGTGCAGCGTGCGCTCGACGTTCCAGAGGTAGCAGGTGGCGGAGAGCGCGTCGGGGCGCAGCGCCGCGAGGCGGTCGGCCAGCGCCGCGTCGGCCAGCTCGTTCTGGCACGCGGGCGTTTCGATGACCTGCCAGTGCCGGCCCTCGGGCGCGCGCTCCAGCGCGGCTCGCAGGCAGGCGGCGGCGGGCATCAGGTTCTCGCCGGGCGAGGTCACGTCCGGGTCGAGGCGGGGGAGCTGGATGAAGAGCAGTCGCATGTTTGAAAGGGAAGACGGTCCGCGGCTGACGCGGACAGAACCTGGATTCAGCGGAAACGCTGGAAACGTGTCATCACGGCAATGTTGTATCACGGAGGAGGGTGTCGGGCAACGATCTTCCATCGCGTTCTTCCGCCGCGCACCCCGTTTTGAAGCGCTCTGTCGTTTTTCCGTGAAACGGTGAGTGCGGTTTTGGTATCTTTTTCCTCATCATCTTCATAAAAAGGACCGAAATGAAAAAGGTTTTGATTGTTTGCGCGGCTGCCGCGCTCGCAGGATGCGCTTCCCGGGTGATCGGCACGGACGAGGCGAAGACCGTCGGGCTGCAGACCTGCCGTCTGGTTTCGCCTTCCGATATCGTCAAGCCCGTCTTCAGTTGGAAGATGGATTCCAGGCGGCAGGGCGCCCGGCAGACGGCGTACCGGCTTAAAGTCGGGACAGCGGAAGGCCGGCAGATCGGCCAGATCGTGTGGGACACCCAGAGCGTGTCGGATGACAAGTCGGTCGGCATCGAGTACGGCGGCCCGGCGCTGAAGAGCGCGACGAAATATGTGTGGGAAGTTTCGGTGTGCGACGAGGCGGGCGCGTGGCTCGAGCCCGCGAACGGGACGTTCACGACGGGGCTCCTGGCCGCGGACGACTGGAAGGGCACGGAGTGGATCGCCGTTCCGGGACAGACCGTCCTTTCCGCCGACAACGCTCCCAAGAACGAGCGCTCCGCTCCGGGCACGAGCTGCTTCGTGAAGGCGCTCGACCTCGGGAAGAACGTGAAGGAAGCGTACTGGACCGTGACGGGGCAGGGCGTTTTTGAGGCGTACGTGAACGGCGCGCGCGTCGGCAACGATTTCCTCAAGCCCGGCTTCACGCACGTCTTCAAGACGCGCCACGCGTTCACCTACGACGTGACGGGCCTGCTCGCGAAAGGGAGCGGCGAAAACGTGTTCGCCGCGATGGTTTCCGCCGGCTGGTGGCGAGACAAAATCGTCCACTACCGCGGCAGGGAGTCCGCGTTTCGCGCGCAGTTGACCGTACGGTACGCGGACGGCTCCGAAAAGCGCTTCGGGACGGACGGCACGTGGCTCGGCGCGATCGCCGGCCCCGTGAAGCGCGCTTCGATCTTCGAGGGCGAGGAATACGACGCGCGGGAGACGATGCGTTGGACGGGAAAGGGCGGACATGACGCGTTCAAGGCGGTCAAGGCCGTCGACGAGTTCAAGGGCGAGATCGTCCCGATGGAGGGAAGCCCGATCCGGCTTCGCGAGGACCTCGCGATTCTTCCGGCGGCCGCTTACGTGTGGCAAGGCGTTGAAGGCGAAGGAGGGGCGAGCAAATTCGGGAAGGTGAAGACCCTTCGCGCGTACAAGCCCGGTGAAGCGATGACGCTCGTGCCGGGCGAAACGCTCGTCGTCGATTTCGGACAGAACGCCGCCGCCGAGCCGCGTTTCACGGCGGCCGGCGCCGCGGGGACGGCGATCACGCTTCTGCCCGCCGAAATGCTGAACGACGCGGAAGGCCTCAAGAGCCGCGGCAACGACGGCCCGGAAGGATCCGTCTACCGCGTGAACCTGCGCACCATTCACAAGGATGGCGCGCGGGCGGTCTACCTGTTCGCCGGCGCGGGCGATGAGACCTACATGCCGCGCTTCACGTTCTTCGGCTACCGTTATCTTTCGATCACGGCGACGGGCCAGGTGACGATCAGGAAGCTGGAATCCGTCCCCGTCACGTCCATCGCGAAGGAGCTGGAGCTCGGACGCATCGAAACGGGCGAGAAGGACGTCAATCGCCTGATTTCCAACGTGAGGTGGGGCCAGTTCTCTAACTATCTTTCCGTGCCGACGGACTGTCCGCAGCGCAACGAACGCCTCGGCTGGACGGCCGACACGCAGGTGTTCACGGAGGCGGCGTCCTGCAATGCGGACGTTTACGGCTTCCTTTTCAAGTGGATGCGCGACATGCGCGACAGCCAGCTTGAGACGACGGGATCGTATCCCTCCGTCGCGCCGCTGGCGCAGTACGGCAACGAGGGCGACCGCTTCGGCTGGGCCGATGCGGGTATCATCGTGCCGCACACGATGTGGCGCCGCTTCGGCGACGCGTCGATCGTGAAGGCGAACTGGGCGTCGATGAAGCGGTACATGGCGCATCTCGCGGAGACGAAGCACGCCACGCCGCCCGGCAAGGGGCAGTATGCGGACTGGCTGTCCTACGAGAAGTATCAGCCCTGCAACGCCACGTGGGGTAACAAGCCGCCGAAGGAGGCGTTCGAGTACTGGGACTTCCTCGGCGCGTGCTACTGGCTCTGGGACGCGCGGATGATGTCTCAAATGGCGGCGGCGATCGGCGAGAAGGCCGACGAAAAGGCCTTCCGCGACACGGCGGAGACCGCGCTCGCGCACATCCGCGGCAAGTACGTGACGGCGGACGGGCTGCTTTCGCCGACGTTCCGCGACCTGCAGACGGCGAGCCTCTTCGCGCTCAAGCTCGGGCTGCTGACGGACGCGAAGGCGGTCGCCGAGACGAAGGCGATCCTGCTCAAGAACATCAAGGACCACGGGGACTGTCTGCAGACGGGCTTCCTGGGCACCTCGATCCTCATGAACACGCTCACGTACGACGCGGGCGCGCCGGAAGTCGCCTACACGCTGCTGCTGCAGCACAAGAATCCGAGCTGGCTCTACTCCGTCGACCAGGGCGCGACCACGATCTGGGAGCGCTGGAACAGCTACGTGAAGGCGACCGGCTTCGGGCCGTCGAGCATGAACAGCTTCAACCACTACGCCTACGGCGCGGTGCTGGCGTGGATGTACGGCACGATGGCGGGCATCCGGGAAGACGTCTCGTCGCCGGGCTTCAAGCATTTCAGCCTCGCGCCGGTTCCGGACAAGCGCGTCGGGAAAGTGTCCGCGGAATACCGTTCCGCGTACGGCACGATCCGTTCGTCCTGGGCCTACGGCGAGAACGGCACGTGGACGTGGGCGTTCACCATCCCCGCGAACACCACGGCCTCGGTGACCGTCCCGGGCGGCGAAACGAAGGAATACGCGGCCGGGTCCTACACGATTGCCCGCTGAGGCAAACCGTTCAGCGCGCATCCTTGCGCGCTGAACGGGGCAGGCGAGCGTACCTGGCATCCGCCATCTAGAGCAGTTTTACTAATTGTGGAGCCAGTGTTCGGCTCGGCGCAGCCTCGCCCTCCATGTCAAAAATGGCCGATTTCCTGGAGGGCGAGGCTGCGCCGAGCCGTTTCGCGTAGGACGCAATGTTCATGCAAGCCCGCCGCCCGCGAAGCGGGAATGAACGAAAAGGTAACACCAGGAATACTGGAATGGTGGAATCTTGGACTTCTGGGCAACTGCCGTGCCTACGGCACTCCCAATCCCATCATTCCCGTATTCCAACAGCCCATGAAGGTATGGGCAAGCGGCCACATAATAAGTTAAGCCGTCTTGGCGCCGTTACGGGGTGGCTGGGTCGTCGCCGTCGCCGCCGTCCTCATCCGCCTCGCGGGCGAACTTGGGGTTGGCGCCGGCGATCACGAAGGCGACCTCGCCCTTGACGGCCTTGCCGTCGAACTGCGGGATGAGCTGCGAGAGGAAGCCGCGGGCGATGCGCTCGTGGGCCTTGGTGAGCTCGATGCAGACGGCGGCCTCGCGGTCGCCGAGGACCTCGAGCGCGGCCTTGAGCGAAGGGGCGATGCGGAAGGGTGACTCGAAGCAGACGAGCGTGTGCGGCATCGCCTTCTCCTCCTCGAAGAAGCGGCGCAGCGCGCCGGGCTTGCGGGGCGGGAAGCCCTTGAAGGTGTAGCTGGAGGTGGAGAGCCCGGAGGAGAGCAGCGCGAGGTCCACAGCCGAGGCGCCGGGGATGACGTCGAAGGCGACGTCCTCCTTGGCGGCGCGGCGGATGAGGCGGTAGCCGGGGTCGCTGATGCCGGGGTAGCCGCCGTCCGAGCAGAGCGCGACGGTGCGGCCGGCGTTGAGCGCCTGGATGAGGTAGTCGCCGGTGCGCTCCTCGTTGCCCTGGCGGTAGGAGACCATTTCGGGGCGCGGGATGTTGAAGGCGCTCAGCAGACCCCAGGTGCGGCGCGTGTCCTCGCAGGCGATGAGGTCGGCGGTCTTCAGCGCGTCCAAGGCGCGCGGGCTCAGATCCGCGAGGTTGCCGATGGGAGTCGCCACAACGTGCAGCATTTCTGGAGTTCCTCGATCATGGCCCGTTTGAGGAGGTCGAGCCCGTAGCCGGTCTTGGCCGAGACCGGGATGGCCTGCGGATATTTTTCGGTGACGTGCAGGACGGCGGTGTCGGCGTCGCCGTGATCGCACTTGTTCAGGACGAGCAGGTGGGGGACGTTTTTCGCGCCGATCTCCTCGAGGGTCTGGTAGCAGACGGCGATGTGGTCGTCCACGCGCGGATAGGCCGCATCGACGACGACGAGCAGGAGGTCGGCCTGCGCGGCGACGTCGAGCGTGGACTTGAACGAGGCGACCAGGCCGTGGGGCAGGTTGCGGATGAAACCGACGGTGTCGGTCAGAAGGATCTGCCGCTTCTCGTTCAGCCAGACCTTGCGCGTCTTGGTGTCGAGCGTGGCGAACAGGCGGTCGTCCACGTAGGCGTCCGCGTCCGACAGCGTGTTCAGCAGGGTGGACTTGCCGGCGTTGGTGTAGCCGACGAGGGAGACGACGGGCCACTCGCGCTTGGCCTTGGAGCGGAAGGTCTGCCGGCTCTGGATGTCCGCGAGCCTTTTCTTGAGGTCGGCGATGCGGCGGCGCAGGGGCTCGTTGCGCAGCTGGAGGTGGCTTTCGCCGGGGCCCTTCATGCCGATGCCGCCCTTGAAGCGCTGCTGCGCCTCGGTGACGGGGATGCGCGAAAGCTGGAATTCGAGTTTGGCGAGCTCGACCTGCGTCTGGGCTTCGGCGGAACGCGCGCGGCGCGCGAAGATCTCGAGGATGATCTCGGTCCGGTCCATGACGCGGACGCCCAGCTCTTTGGCGAGGTTGTAGGACTGGATGGCGCCGAGCTCGTTGTCGAAGATGACGGTGTTCGCCTGGGCCTCGGCGACGAGCGCCTTCAGGTCCTCGACCTTGCCGGCGCCGAAGAAGGTGCCGCCGTCGGGCTTCTCGCGGTGCTGGGTCAGCTGCCCGGCGACCTCGAGGCCGGCGGTGTCGGCCAAGCGGCCCAGCTCGAGGAGCGAGTCGGCGGCCTCGCTGATGTCCATCCGGGAGTGAACGACCTGTGCGAGAACGGCGCGCTCGACCTGCCGTGTTTCATGCATCTTCATTTTTGCGGGGGCCAGTGAGCCAGCACGGCGTCGGTGATGGCGCGCGCCATCTCTTTTGAGATTCGCGGATAGGAGTCCTGGAGGCCGGTGAGCATGTCGCCTCTGGCCAGGAAGGTGGTGTTGGCCTTGATGGGCATGTCGTCGATGACGAGCTTGCCGGTGCTGCGTTCGACGAGGGTGATTTCGGCCACCAGCGTGAAGCGGTACTCGGAGGCGCGTGAGCCGAAGTTGCGGTCGTAGTTGAGCGCCGTCGTGCTGGATTTGACCAGTTTGCCGAGCAGTTTGAACGAGGCGTTGTCGATGGCGCTGATCTTGAAGGTGCCTTCCCTCTGGAATTCGCGCAGCACATATTGGGTGACAACGGCGTCGATTTCGGGGAACCCCGAGGCGTTCTCGAAAACCGGGACCGCGATGCTGCGCAACTCTTCGGGCACGGCAGATCTTACCCTATAGGAGGAACATCCGGCCGCCAAGAACAGGGCGGTTGTGAGGACTACGGTGAGAATCGGGTACGAACGCATGAGGAGCTCCTTTTTCAGAACAGGGGCAGGGATCTTACCCCGGCGTCCGCGGACGGCTCAGGGCGGGGCCCTGCCGGTTATTTCACGGACGGCACGCTTTTCTCGAGTTCGGTGAGACGGTCGCGGACTTGCTGTGCGTACTTGGAGTCGGCGAACTCGGTCAGGAACCGGCGGTAAGCGGCCTTGGCCGCCTCGATCTTCCGCTGTTGGGTGTCATAGAAGACCGCCTGCCGGTAGTTCTGCTCGATCAGCAACGCGGTCAACTCGTTGAGCCATGCCGCCATCTGCTCTTTCTGGGGATGGGCGGGCATGCGGGCCAAGACGGCTTTGAAGAAGGCGATGGACTCGCGGCAGCGCGCCTCATTGTAGCTGTGCTGAACCGAAAGTTCGTAGCGGCATTGGGCGTCGAGAAAAGCGGCCGAGATCGCCTGGGGCGTGTTGGGGAAGCGGTTCATCAGGCCATCGTAAACCGCGATGGCTTCTTGCCGCTCCTTCGCGGAGACGCGGATGCTGCCGATGATGAGCATGACCTCGGGCGCGATGGCGGAGCGCGGCGCGTTGCGGACGATCTGCTCGAAGCGCTCCCGGATCGTGTCGGTCCCGCTGAGGTTCCACCCGAACATGCTGGTGTTGTTGTGAAGCAGGTAATTGGCGATGCGGAACTGACGGTCCAGCACCTCGGTGTAGGGGCAGTGGCCGGCGAAATGGGCGATCAGATACTGATATTCGTCGAAAGCCTTAGAGAATTTCTGCATCTTCTCGAGAAGCATCGCCATGGCGAACTGCGCCTTGGCGGCCTCCATCGAGGTCGGCCATTCGCGCACGAGCGCCTCGTAGGCTCTGCGGGCGGCGCGGTCTCGCCCGAGGGCTTCCAGTTTCGAGCAGTACTCGAGCTGCGCGGCGGGCGTTTTCGCGTCCACGGAGTACCACATGGACTTCGTCTTTTGCGGGATCCGGTTGTCTTGGTCGAGCGCCTCAAAC
>Ga0116170_10002758_pt1 | contig 16744 bp, 15 predicted proteins | sample AD_JPNHW1_MetaG_FD_89797 | JGI IMG/M metagenome (GOLD analysis project Ga0116170, IMG submission 89797) | Active sludge microbial communities of municipal wastewater-treating anaerobic digesters from Japan - AD_JPNHW1_MetaG | ecosystem: Engineered > Bioreactor > Anaerobic > Digestate | place...
GCGATGAAAATGAAGCCGTGCGGGTTGCCAACGATAGCTTGTTCGGGTTGGGGGCTGCTGTCTGGACCAACGATTTGGAAAAGGGAGAGAAGCTGGCAAGGCAAATTGAAGCCGGTGCCATTTTTATTAACGGGTTAGTTAAATCGGATCCGCGGCTGCCTTTTGGCGGAATTAAGCAATCGGGCTTTGGGCGTGAACTCTCTCATTATGGCATCAAAGAGTTTTGTAACATTAAGTCGGTGTGGATTAAATGAAATCAAAAGAGCTGCAATAACCCGCGGGCTCGCAGCTCTTTTGTGTAAGATTTTGTTTATTTCGAAATTAGGTATTCCAGTGCGTCTTCTTTGTTGCGGAAGGATTTTATATTTCTGCCAGTGACCGATACAAATGCATTATACATTACCGAGATCAGCCCTGACATTCCGATAACAGCCGCGGCTCTGACATAAGGGGCGTTGAGTTTGACCATCTCTTCAAAAAACTTTTTGATGTCACTGTTAAAAAACATCCCATCCATGTTTGTCAATGTATAAACCGAATTTAAGTTCTGGCTTCGGATCAGGGTTGAGCCATCTTTTTCCAAACAGATGATTTCTTCTTTATTTTTCATGTTTGAGAAATCGAGATAGAGAATGTTTTTTCCTTTGTAATTGATGCTTTCTGTTTTTTTCATATCGAATGGAATTTAGGTCGATACAAGTTAACATTTTGTATTTATTTTGTAAAGACCCTTTGGGGATTTTCGGATAAAATATTTTGTGTGGGTTATTCTTTTTCAGTAACCTTGTGCTATGATTCAGATCGGAAAAGCCATTGTTAGCCTCGACATTTTTGAAAGCCATTTTTTGTGTGATCTTTCTATCTGTAAGGGCAGTTGCTGTGTGGAAGGCGATTCGGGGGCCCCGCTGACCGAAGAAGAAGCCTTCCAGATAGAAACATTTTATCCTGTTTTTGAAAAGTATCTTTCACGAAAGAACCGGCAGGAGGTTGAGCGTCAGGGGACTTCGATGATCGACAGCGACGGCGATCTGGTAACCCCAATCATTCATAGCCGGGAGTGTGTTTATACATTTGTTGATGAGAGCGGCATCACAAAATGCGCCATTGAAAAGGCTTTCCTCAATGGGGAGATCCCTTTTTGGAAGCCGGTATCCTGCCATCTTTTCCCCATAAGAATAACAGAATACAACACGTATGATGCGGTAAATTACCAGCAAATTCCTATTTGTGGTCCCGGCAGGAGCTGTGGAAGAAAAAATCAACTTCCGCTCTATCGGTTTTTAAAAGAACCACTGATCCGGAAGTATGGTGAAGAGTGGTATGCCGAGCTGGAGATTGCCGCTGAATATCTGAAAAATGAATCAGGCAAGTAACCGTCGGTTATTTCAGCTTTAATTCCCAGTATCCCACATCGATCCATTTCCCTTTTTTAAAACCAATTTCTTCAAAACGGGCAACATTTTTGAACCCGAATTTTTCGTGCAGGGCAACGCTTGCCGCGTTGGGCAGGGCAATGCCTCCAACCAGCACATGCAGGTTGGTTTTTTTGATTTCATCGATCAGTGCAGAGTATAACTTACTGCCAGCACCTTCCCCTGTTTTGTTGTGGTCGAGATAAATGGTTCCTTCTGTTGAAAATTGGTATGCCGATCGGGTTTTCCATTGGGTGGCATAAGCATATCCAATCACTTTCCCCGCATCTTCGCAAACTAAGTAGGGATATTTCGACGAAATAGCTCCAATCCTCGATGCCATTTCGGATACCGAAACGTTCTCTTCTTCAAAAGTAATGGTGGTATTTTCGATGTAATAATTGTAGATGGCAGCAATTACTTCTGCATCGGTAATTTCAACGTTGCGGATGTTCATTTTTTTGTGTCATTCGGTAAATCCCAGATCAGCCGGGCAATTTTGTTCAATTCTTTAACGTACAGATGAGATGATGGTTGTTCAAGGTTCACTTTTTCGTGGGCCAATTCCTGTACCCGGTATTGAAGAACCTTCAACGTCGTTTTTCCGTGGGTAAAACGGCGCAGGTTGTTACGAACCAGTTCTTCAATGGCTGAATTCAGATGGGTATATAGCTCCGGGTGGTTTCCTCCGAACTCTTTTTTCCGGAGATAGTCGACCGATTTTGGGTAAACCTCTTCCATCGATTCATCGATCAGCCGCTGGGCAGTGGTTTCATTGATTGATGGATGGCAGAAGTTGATGTGTTTGCTGTTCAGAAAGTAACTTTCGATGTCGGTCCCTTTTGTAACAAAGAAATGGGTGTCGATGCGCTGGAACGTATTTCGCTGCATATCAATCTCAGAGTCTGTCAGGTAATCGCGGTCACGGTGGACCAGTATTTTTACATGGGGCATTTTCTCTTTTACGAAAATGGAAAACAGGTTGGCCGAGCTGATTTTGGAACACCCTTCGTACGAAATGATGTTGGTTTCATCCATCCGGAAGCCCGATGATTCGAGCAGGATAGCCAGCAGGTTATCGGTGGCACTGTCTTCGGTGAGTACAATGCATTTTTCACCGTTGCCAATTTTATTTAGCTGTTTTTCGAGTTCAAATTTAGCCTGGATCGAAAGGTATTCAGGGCTGGCCATAAACTCATCGATGGTTTTCATCTCTTTGCTGGCAATAAACCGGATGAGCGGTTCGATCGATCCTTTATCTGCTTTTTCAAGGTTTTCATAATAAACCGACCGCTCTTCGGAGCCAATCAGGATGGGAAGATAGCCTTGTTTCATTAGTGCCACATTGAGGATGAGCCGGGCAATACGTCCGTTCCAGTCTTCAAAAGGCCGAATGGACGTGAGCTGATAGTGTAGCGCCGATGCCAGCGAAATGGGATGGAACTGCTTTTCTTTCACTGCCGTGTTGTACCAGTCGATCAGCTTTTCCATCTCCTCGGGGATCATTGCCGGTTTGGGCGTTGGTTGCCGGTCGCCGTTGATGTTCAGAATGAAAATTTCTTTCTGCCGGTAGGATGTTTCTGCGAAGAGAATTTCTGCCAGAAGAAGGATCATCCGGGTCGAAAGATTTCGGGCCGACATGTCGAAAATGAATTTGGTGACAGCAAGTTCTTTACCCATCGATAGATAGGCTTGTTTCAGTTCCTCGCTGTCGGTCGATTTCTTCATCAGTACTTCGAGGGATGAAGTTTTGGCATATCCCTTCAATGAACTGAGATGATGATTGATTTCGAGCTGAAATTTTTCTTTGACAATCGGAAGGAGCGGATCTTTGTGCGAAAGTTGATGAATGACATTCAGCTTTTCATCTACGCTGGTAATTTCCGGTAATTTTAATGGTAAATCCATACTTTTTGTTTCTTTATCCAACTACTCAAAGATAAGTTCTGATTTCGTTATTTCTTCCGGTGCTGGGTGTTTTTTATCCGGTATTATTTTTTAATCAATGAAACCAATTTGTTGATGGGGGAACTCTTTTATTTTACTAAATGTATTACATTTACAACTGAAAAGGATCAAAAAGAAAGAATGAGGAATTCGTTGGTCATACTTCTTTTTTTACTCGTATCTGGCGCAGGTTTTGGTCAGAAACCGACCTATTATCTCGATCCTGAGAAGAACTTATCCCAATACAATTTCAGCCATTGGACAACAGAAAATGGCCTGCCGAGTAATTCATTGCTTCATCTTTATCAAACCCACGACGGCTATTTGTGGATTTCGGGTTATTCGGGTTTAATCCGTTTCGACGGGAACCGGTTTACCATTTTCAACACGGCCAATACTTCTGTTTTTCAGAGTAATGTTATCCGGAACCTTGGCGAAGATAGCCGGGAAAATCTGTGGATGACAACGCAGGGAAGCGGCTTGGTATCCTATAAAAACGGAAAATTCACAGCCTACGGTGCCGAGCTCAATATGTTGCATCTTTACCGGGCATTGTTGATTGACGATAAGGACCGCATTTGGTCGGCATCTCCCGGGCATGGATGGTTCTATTTCGAAAATGGCAAATTCCATTTTCTCGATTATAAAAAGTCACTGGCCAATGTCGAAGTCCGTTCCATTGTTCAGAGTTCGAATGGAACTATTTGGTTTGCAACATTGGGTGAGGGGCTCTTCAAGTATGAGAACGGAATGCTAAGTTCGGTCGATTTGCCCGATTATTTGAAGAATGAATGGTTGTATTCGCTTTATATCGAGAATGATCATAAAGTTTGGATTGGTACCAGCTCGGGCATATTTTTTTACGATGGATTCAAATTTCAACGCGTTTTTCCCGAAATTACCAGTACGGTCAATGATATTTTGAAAGACAGGTTTGGTAATTTGTGGATCGGAACGATCAATGGCCTTTACCGTCAGAATGTTATTACCGACAAGCTGGAATTTTTGACAACCGAAAGTGGTTTATCGAATAATTTTATCATTGATTTTCTGTTCGATTTTGAAGGTAATTTCTGGATGACCCAATACAAAGGTGGTTTAACCCGGATTAGGGATGGGAAATTTACCAACTATTCGTATGCAGGCGGGCTGCCCGAGAAGGTGGTCAATACGATTGGTGAAATCGGTCCGTCAACTTACCTGGTAGGTTTTGATAATGGGAGTCTGGTGAAAATCGAAAATGGGAACATCAAACCATTTAAGACCAAAACCAATCTTGCCGGCGACCGGATCCGCCATATCATGGTCGATTCCCGGAAAAATATCTGGATCAGTACCTACACCGGTCTGCTAAAGATTGAACCTGGCGGCAACGAATTTCTGTATTCGGAGCGAAATGGTTTTTTGAGTTCAAAAATCAGGCTCACTTACGAAGATTCGGAAGGAAATATTTGGATTGGTACCCGGAACAGCGGAGTTATCCGAATGGATAAAGATCGGAACGTCAGGGTTTTTGATGCGACAAACGGGTTGAATTCAAACCTGATTATGTCGATCAAAGAGGATGGTAACGGAAATATCTGGGTTGGAACAAGTGAGGGAATTGGTGGTCTGAACCTGATTTCCCCGAGCGGTGAAGTCAAAAAGTTCGGTTCATCCGATGGTTTTTACAGCGATATCGTATTCAATATCAATATTGATCAGGAAGGGATGATTTGGCTTGCAACCAACAATGGGCTGTGGTTGTTGAGGCAAAACCATTTTTTCTGCATTACTTCTAAAAACGGGCTCTTGGATAATTCTCCCTACGATGTGGTGGAAGACAGCTACGGTTTTTTGTGGTTGCCTTTTAGTGAGGGAATCATGAAAGTTTCAAAGAAAGAACTGGTTGAATTTTCGGAAGGTAAAATATCGATGGTGAAGTGCTCGTTGCTGAATAAGTATGATGGGATGAAGCAATCGGAATGTAATCCGACCGCACAATCCTTAAAATGCCACGATGGGAAAATTTTCTTCCCCACACTGGATGGCATTGCGGAGATCGATCCGGTCAATGTGATGTATAATAACTATATTCCACCGGTTGTGGTTGAAAACTTAAAAGTTGACAACCGGTATGCCGATGTCTGGAATGAGCATGTTTTTAAGCCCGGAAATCTTCGTTATACCTTTGGTTATACGGCTCTTTGTTTGTACGAAGCCGATAAGGTGAAATTCAAATACCGGCTGGAAGGGCTTGAGACCGAATGGACCGAGACCGAAAATATCCGTTCGGTTTCTTATACCAATTTGCCGCATGGAAATTATAAGTTTCAGGTAATTGCCTGTAACAACGACCAGATCTGGAACGATAAGGGGACCGAATATGCATTCACGATCAAACCGCGGTTTACCGATACCATCTGGTTTTATCTGATTGTGATTGTACTGTTTTTGGTTATAACCTACGTATTTTATCGGTTAAGACTTCAGCAGCTTCAGGAGCAGAAGAACGAGCTGGAGAAAATTGTCCAGATGCGAACCCGCGAAATCCTTTTGAAGAACGAAGAACTGAAGACACAAAAGGATGAAATAGAGCAAAAAAGTGAAATTTTGCTGAAGCAGAAGAACGAAATTGAGAAACAGGCTGAATTGCTTGAAGAGCAGAAAGAAGAGCTGAAACAGATGAATGCTTCGAAAGATAAGCTCTTCTCAATTATTTCACACGATTTGCGCAGTCCGCTGGGTAATATTAAGAATATGATTGATCTGTTGACTGTTCATCCCGAACGGTTTGATGCCGAAAAGAGAAATAAAATCTTTGAGACCTTTTCGGAGATTACCAAATCGACCTTCTATCTCATCGATAATTTATTGAACTGGACCCGCAGCCAGCGGGGGTTGATTGTTTATGAGCCCCAACTGTTCCTGGTTGCACCCGTTGTTGATGAAGTAATGAATTTATTGAAGCCAACTTACGAAAAGAAAAGAATCACGGTCGTTAATAAAATTGAAGATTCAACCCTGGCTTTTGGCGATGTAAATATGGTCCGCACCATTTTCCGTAATTTAATCAGTAACGCTATTAAGTTTACCAATTTTGAAGGGGAGGTCGTTGTATTTTCCCGAAGCGAAAAGGAAATGGTTGAATTTGGGGTGAAGGATAATGGAATGGGAATCAGTGAGGAAAACCTTCGGAATTTGATCAATAGCAAGGAAATAACGACGACTTTTGGCACCGACCGGGAACAGGGTAGTGGTTTAGGGTTACTGCTTTGTCGCGATTTTATTGAGAAAAACGGAGGAATATTCCGTGCCGAAAGCAAATTGAACGAAGGCAGTACATTCTATTTCAGCTTGCGAAGGTTTCAGGTATAGGGAAACAAAAAACCAAAATCCAAGTTCCAAATCTCAAATTTCAAAATTCAAATAGCAAAGGGCCGATAGTTCGATTCTTTCCTATAAAGAAAATCCGCTCCCGAGAACTTGACGGGAACGGATTGTGAAAAAGGGAACGGGTAATATGGTAGATTAATTGATACTGATACCGGCATGAAATCCAACCCAGAAACGGCTGTTCCAATTGGGGTAATGGCTGTTAACTTTTGCATCAACGTTCCAGAGATAGGGTTGAAGGTCTTCTCCTTCGGGTTGAACTGATCCTTTGAACCGGTAGGCCCATGCCATGTTGAATGTTGGCCCTGCATTGATCCAGATATTTTTGAACAAATTCCGGCGGATACCCAACTTTAACTGGGAGATGCTGTTCTCACGTTCCTGCCCAAACGCATGAGGGCGAATGAGAAACTCTTCGTGGTGAACCAACTCGATATTCAGATCGGTCTTATTGAAGATGTTGTGATTGTGTCCAAAACCAAAACCTAATGCATACCGGTCCCAATCGCCATCCAGTTTGCTGAGGGTATAAATGCTATAGAATTTTTCAATTCCCATGCGATAGGTTAACTGAACCGGGCTCCATTCTGAAGTGGAGACTTCGAAGTTGCGGTAACCGCCTTTTTTCACAATGCTGATAAAACCAATCGGTATTCCATCGATTGAGTCACAAATGTTGATGAACCCGGCAGCCTGAACCCCCTTTACCTTGTGGGCAATGTTGATGAACCCCGAAGCCTGTAAACCTTCCACATCGTGGGCGACATTGGCAAACCCGCTTCCCTGGAGACCTTTTACGTCGCGGGCAAGGTTCATAAAGCCACTTCCCTGCACTCCGGTGAGATTCTTTGAGAGATTGGCAAACCCACTGGCCTGGATTCCATTGATTTCGGCAGCAGTATTCAAAAATCCCGAGGCCTGAAACCGGGTACTTCCCTGCGTCGAGAGATTGGCAAAGCCAGCAGCCTGGAAGGATTTGTCGGTTTGTTTATTGATGTTGGCAAACCCGGCGACCTGCAATGAATTCTTTACATTGCGGTTCAGGTTTAGAAATCCGGAAGCCTGAATTCCCTCAAAGTCCCTGTTGGTATTTATAAACCCCGATCCTTGTACGCCGGTATAGTCGTTGCCATTGAAATTGGCAAACCCCGACAACTGAACCCCTTCTGATCGGAAACTGGATGCTTTCCGGTCAAACCCGTTGATGTTGGCAAAACCTGAGAGTTGTAAACCGTTTGCATATAGACGGTTAATGTTTATAAAGCCGCCCAGTTCAAGATAGTTTGTTGCAGCTCCAACGCCAATGAATGTATTCAGTGAAACATCGTTGATGGTATTGTAAAAGTATATCCCGTTGGTGCTGAAAGGAGGCGTGAGAAGCGTAAACTGGATGGGTACTGTTTTGAAATCGGCCTTGATACTGTCGGCCTGTGCGAACGATCGAATGGTGAATAGTGTAAATAGGATTACGAATAAAATTTGTGTTTTCATAGCTAAATATTTTATCCGTAATGACAGCCAATGAAGGCGAGGGTTGCATTGGGGGTGGCAGGGAGCAAAAAAAAGCCTTCCGGAAAAGAAGGCTTTTAGTCTATATCGATTGTACTGATTAATTTTCAGCTTTTGGTAAAACAGAAATAAAAGATCTGTTTTTCTGTCCTCTTTTGAAAACAACCGTTCCGTCTGTTAAAGCGAAAAGAGTATGGTCTCTGCCAATTCCCACATTTTCACCCGGGTGATGTTGTGTACCACGTTGACGTACAAGGATATTTCCTGCTACTGCATCTTGTCCACCCCATATTTTAACGCCTAATCGTTTGCTTTCTGATTCGCGGCCGTTCTTTGAACTACCTACACCTTTCTTATGAGCCATGGTATCTTAATTTTTTTTATTATCCAACAATTTCTTCAATTTGAATTTTGGTTACATACTGGCGGTGGCCATTTCTTACTCTGTAACCTTTTCTGCGTTTTTTCTTGAAAACGACCAGGGTTTCACCTCTGCCGTGTTCCAATACTTTCGCTGTAACTTTCGCTCCTTCAATCACCGGTGCACCTACTTTTACGGCACCGTCGTTGTCGATCAAGAGAACTTTTCCCATTTCGAAGGAACTTCCTACTTCATTTTCAATGCGGTTCACAATAACTTTGCAGTCTTTTTCTACTTTGTATTGGAACCCGCCAAAATCAACAATTGCAAACATAGTTCATTATTTATTCATTACCTCTGGCAGGCGAAAGATATTCAGTTCTTTGCTTTTTGAGCCTGCGCAAAAACTTTCGGAGTGCAAAAGTAGATATTTTTGAATGAATGCCAAATAAATGGATCTAAAATTCTTTCATTTTTATTGTACTTTACCTTCCGCTTTTGAATTAAAAAAAATATGCCATTCAAAGCCAAAACAATTTTTATCTTTGTTTTTGTTGCATCCACAAAAGAATTTTATGTTCAAAATTAAATTAAATGTGTTAGGGCTTTCTGTGAGCCAAACCCAGACCGGAGCGTATGCGTTGGTTTTGGCCGAGGATGAGGGCGACAGAAGGATTCCGATAATTATTGGCCCTGTTGAGGCACAATCGATTGCCATTCAGCTTGAAGGATTGCACCCTCCGCGTCCGCTCACCCATGATTTGTTCAAAAATATGGCGCAGGCTTTTCAGATTGAACTGATCGAAGTGATTATCTATAAGCTTGAAGAGGGAATTTTCTTTTCCGAATTGATTTGTGAGCAGAATGGTACCCACATAGCCATCGATTCCAGAACCTCGGATGCGGTTGCGTTGGCATTGCGTTTTAAATGCCCGATTTATACTTCCGAAGAGATTCTTTCAAAAGCCGGTATTGTAATTGAAGTTTCGGACAACCTGGAAGAAGATGCGGTTCCTGATGAAGCCGATCAGAACGATAATCCTAAAGGGAAATATCAGTTTTACTCGCAGAAAGAACTTGAAAAAATGCTTCAGGAGGCCATTCATGATGAAAAATATGAGTTGGCATCTGAAATCAGGGACGAAATTTCACGAAGGAAAGAGGGTAACTAAAATTCCATTACATTTTTTTAAAAAGGATACATTATGGGTATTAAGAGTCGTTTGACCATTATGAACTTTTTGCAGTTCTTTATCTGGGGCTGCTGGTTAATTTCATTGAGCGGTTATTTAATTAATAATTTGGGTTTTACTGGTTTCCAGGTTGGAAGTATTTATGCTACGGCAGGTATTGCTTCATTGTTCATGCCCGGTTTGCTGGGAATTGTTGCTGACCGGTGGTTTAATGCCGAAAAAGTTTTAGGTGTCTGCCATCTTATTGGTGCCGGATTATTCTTTTGGGCTTCTACAGTAACCAATTATGATGTTTTGTATTGGATCATGCTCTTTTATGCCATGGCATACATGCCCACCATTGCGTTGAATAATTCGGTTGCCTATTATTTGCTGGAAAAAAGAGGTCATGATGTGGTTAAAGAATTTCCGCCGATCCGGGTATGGGGAACCGTTGGTTTTATTGTGGCTATGTGGATTGTTGATTTATTTGGGTTGAAAGAAGGCCCTGGACAATTTTATTTGAGTGCCGTTGCTTCGTTGCTTCTGGGTGTTTATACCTTGTTCCTGCCGCAATGCAAGCCCGATAAATCGCAAAGAAAGAAAACGATCGTGTCAGCCCTCGGGTTGGATGCATTAGTACTCTTCAAAAATCCCAAAATGGCAATATTCTTTGTTTTCTCCATGCTTTTGGGTGCTGCTTTGCAAATCACCAATACATTTGGACAGCCCTTTTTATTAGACTTCAAGACGAATTATGCTTCATCTTTTGCGGTAACCCATCCGGGAATACTGATGTCGATTTCTCAGATATCAGAGACCCTGTTTATTTTAGCCATTCCTTTCTTTATGAAAAAGTTTGGAATCAGAAACGTTATGCTTATCAGTATGTTTGCATGGGTTCTTCGCTTTGGGCTTTTTGGTTTGGGCAATCCCGGTAGTGGTTTCGTATTGCTGATTTTGTCGATGATTATTTATGGGATGGCTTTTGACTTCTTCAATATTTCAGGTTCTCTTTTTGTTGAAATGGAAATCAACAAATCGATACGGTCGAGTGCGCAGGGTTTGTTTATGATTATGACCAATGGAATTGGAACAATTATAGGCGGGTTACTCAGTGGTTGGGTCGTCGATCACTTTACTGTTGATGGAGTGAAGAATTGGCCAAGCATTTGGTTCTCTTTTGCTGCTTATGCACTTTTGCTGGGTATTTTATTCCCGTTCTTTTTCAAATATAAACACAACCCTGATAAAATGAAGGGAAGTGTGGTTCACTAGAATTTGATTAGATGAAACAATATTTAAGCTTATTACAGCACATTCTCGATCACGGTGTTGAAAAAAAAGATCGTACCGGTACCGGTACGATTTCTACTTTTGGCTATCAAATGCGTTTTAATTTGCAGGATGGTTTTCCGGTGGTTACCACCAAGAAGCTACATTTGAAATCAATTATATATGAACTGCTGTGGTTTCTGAATGGCGACACCAATGCGAAATATTTGCAGGATCACGGGGTGCGCATCTGGAATGAATGGGCCGATGAAGAAGGAAACCTGGGTCATATCTATGGTTATCAATGGCGTTCGTGGCCTGATTATAATGGCGGTTCAGTCGATCAGATTACCAATGCCGTTAATTTGATAAAGAACGATCCCGATTCGAGGCGCATTATTGTCAATTCGTGGAATGTGGCCGATTTGCCCAACATGAACCTGCCACCCTGCCATGCTTTTTTCCAGTTTTATGTGTCACAGGGAAAACTTTCCTGTCAGCTCTACCAGCGAAGTGCCGATTCGTTTATCGGGGTGCCTTTTAATATTGCCTCTTATGCGTTGTTGACCATGATGATGGCGCAGGTTACCGGATTGGAGCCGGGTGAATTTGTCCATACCTTTGGCGATTTGCACATCTACACCAACCACATTGAGCAGGTGAAACTTCAGCTTACCCGCGAACCGTATCCGTTGCCACAAATGAAGATCAATCCGGAGGTGAAAAGCATCTTCGATTTCAAATACGAAGATTTTGAACTGATCAACTACCAGTCGCACCCGCATATCAAAGGTGAAGTGGCGGTATAAAATCACAAATTCCAAATCACAAATTCCAAATTTCAGAAATGACCCATCATAATATCTCTATCATCGTAGCCATTGCCGAGAATTTTGCCATTGGCAAGAATAACGATCTGCTCTTTCATCTTCCCAACGATTTGAAAAGGTTCAAGCAAATTACGATTGGGAAGACCGTTATTATGGGCAGGAATACCTTTTTGTCGTTACCTTCCGGTCCGCTGAAAAACCGTCGGAATATTGTAATTTCTGATATCCCAGGCGATTCATTTGATGGTTGTGAGATGACTTCTTCGATTAGCGGGGCAATGGAAATGGTAAAAGATGAAGAGGAAGCATTCATCATCGGAGGTGGTATGATTTATCGTCAGTTTTATCCTCTGGCCGGCAAACTTTATCTTACCCTGGTACATCAATCGGTTGAGGCCGATATTTACTTTCCGGAAATCGATTACTCCGAGTGGGTTGAGGAGAGCAGGGAAGATCATTGTGATGAAAAAAATAACTTGAACTATTCCTATCTGAATCTGATCCGCAAATAGGATCCTTCCTTTTTTCTTTCAATATTTACTATTATTGGGGCAAATTTGATTTTGGCACAGCGATTGTCAAACCGTAGGGCTACTTATTTGTTTATGTAACCAAGACAGTTTGTCAGCAAAAAAATGATTATGAGATTATGGCAGAGAACAGCATAAAAAGTACAAAGAGTTTTATTTTCACTGGAATGGGTGGTGATGATTCCGATTTTATTCCAATCATAGCCGATGGGGGTGAAGATGAACTGGTGATTGATAATGTCCCGGCAGCCCTGCCAATTTTGCCTTTGCGCAATACTGTTTTGTTTCCGGGAGTTATTTTACCCATTTCGGTAGGCCGGCCCAAGTCGTTAAAACTGATCAGGGATGTGTATCGGGCCGATGGGGTTTTAGGAACCCTGGCCCAACGGGACCCCGACATTGACGAACCCAACACCGAAGATCTGTATGAAATTGGCACCATCGCCAAGATCTTGAAAATATTGGAGATGCCCGATGGAACGACCACGGTAATCATTCAGGGAAAACAGCGGTTCCGGATCCTCGAAATGCTCGAAGAAGATCCGTATCATCTGGCTCGTTTTCAGGCGTTGGTCGATATGCAGACCTATGATGACACCAAAGAGTTCTCGGCCATTGTTGAGTCTCTTAAGGATGTTGCGATTAATATTGCCAAAAATTCGGGCAGTATGCCGCCCGAGGCAACTTTTGCGGTCCGGAATATCGAGAACCCGGTCTTTCTGATCAATTTCATCTGTTCCAATGCGGAGATTAAAGTTGAAGAGAAGCAGGGATTGTTACAGATCGACAACCTAAAGGACCGTGGAATTCAGGCGATCTCTTATTTGGTGAGGGAGTTGCAGATGCTTGAACTGAAGCGGGATATCCAGTCGAAAGTAAAAACCGATATGGACCAGCAACAGCGCGAATACCTGTTGCACCAGCAGATGAAAACCATTCAGGATGAACTGGGTGGAAATCCAATTGAAAAGGATGTTGAAGAACTGAAAGCCAAAGCAGCCGAAAAGAAATGGTCGAAAGAGGTTGCCGATGTGTTTAATCGTGAAGTGGATAAACTATTGCGGATGAACCCGGCTGCCGGTGAATACTCGATCCAGTTATCGTATGTTCAGATGTTGCTCGATCTGCCCTGGAATGAATATTCGGACGACAATTTCGATATGAAACATGCCGAGCAGGTGCTGGAAGAAGATCATTACGGATTGGAACTGGTGAAGGAGAGAATCCTGGAACACCTGGCCGTATTGAAATTGAAAAACGACATGAAATCGCCCATTATCTGTCTGTATGGCCCTCCGGGAGTCGGAAAAACTTCACTGGGGAAATCAGTTGCCAAGGCGTTGGGGCGCAATTATGTGCGAATGAGTCTGGGTGGCTTGCACGACGAATCGGAAATTCGCGGGCACCGGAAAACATACATCGGAGCCATGCCTGGACGGATTATTCAAAACATCAAGAAAGCAAAAACCTCGAACCCGGTTTTTATCCTCGATGAGATAGACAAGGTTTCGAACGATTATCATGGGGATCCGGCTTCGGCGTTGCTCGAAGTGCTCGATCCCGAGCAGAATTATGAATTCCACGACAACTACCTCGAAATAGAATACGACTTGTCGAAAGTGATGTTTATTGCTACGGCAAACACGCTGAATAGCATCAGTCAGCCACTGCGCGACCGTATGGAGCTGATTGAAGTAAGCGGCTATCTGGTAGAAGAGAAAGTTGAAATTGCGAAAAGGCACCTGATGCCACGACAGCTTCAGAACCACGGGCTCGATGAGAGTCAACTGGTGATTGGCGAAGGGGTTTTTGAGTATATTATCCAGAATTACACACGGGAATCGGGTGTCAGGGAGCTCGATAAGCAGCTGGCCAAATTGATTCGCCGGGTTGCCCGCAAGATCGCTTTTGAAGAGAAATTTGAAAAAGAAATTACGGTCGATTCGGTTCAGGATTACCTTGGAATCCCCCGTTTTTCAGCCGAGATATACCAGGGGAACGAATTTGCCGGGGTTGTTACCGGATTGGCCTGGACTGCTGTGGGCGGGGAAATCCTGTATGTAGAATCGAGTTTGAGCAAAGGGAAGGGGCAATTGACCCTTACCGGAAACCTGGGCGATGTGATGAAAGAGTCGGCGATGCTGGCATTGGAATACCTGAAAGCCCATGCCGGTTTTCTTGATCTGAGTCCGGAAGTGTTTTCGAACTGGAATGTACACGTCCATGTGCCCGAAGGGGCCATTCCGAAGGATGGCCCATCGGCAGGGGTAACCATGGTTACTTCATTGGCTTCTTCGTTTACTCAGCGAAAGGTAAAACCCAATTTGGCGATGACCGGTGAGATTACCCTTCGGGGAAAAGTGTTACCGGTGGGAGGTATTAAGGAAAAAATCCTGGCAGCTAAACGGGCTGGTATAACCCAGATTATTCTTTCGGAAGAGAACCGGAAGGATATTGAAGAGATCAAACCAATTTATATCGACGGAGTAACCTTCCATTATGTAAACACTATTGGCGAAGTGCTCGATTTTGCGTTGCTTGACGAAAAAGTAGACAAGCCGCTGGTGATTGAATGAGTGTTTGAAAAAAACGATTGATATAGAATCCTCACGTTGTGGGGATTTTTTTTACAATTTCTTCTGAAGAATCAACTCGTTTTCCCATCCAGCGCCGGGTATTCTGAGCCAGTCGGTTTTGGTGTCAGTATGGACAAAGCCCAGTTTTCTGGGCTTGTGACATTTTGTGCGGAGGATGTTCCATATGGATTTAAAACCGATTGAAGAAATGTAATAGACCAATCCTTACAGCATGATATTGTGATTAAACAGGTGGTTTATCACATAAAATGAAATTAAAGAGGCAATAAATTTTTTTTATGTTTTTTTAATTTTACATTTGTTATGTAAAACCATGCTTGGACATAAAAATGATTTTGACGAATACCCCTGTTTCTCATCACCATATTGCATCTATAGGATTCCCTAAAGATGCTTTTTTTATTGGTTTGTTTCACAGTACAAATAATCATTGCCATAATATTCGTGTAATACCTCCACGCAACTGGATTGGGTAATCCCTGTAATGGCCGATTGGTTGTTGCAGGGAATTCAGATCAATTTTTACACTATTTAATCTTAAATCCCTATAAATAATGATTAAAAGAAAACCAATTATTCTTTTGTGGGTAGGGCTATTGGCCATGCTCACAAGTTACTCGCAAACCAAATCTCTTCCAAAATTTTGGGAACGCATTGAGGTAGGTACCAACCTGATACCTATGGTCGACAGCCTTACCCTAAAATTCGACAACCTTCAGGTGAAGTATTTTTACGGCAAAGACCAATGCCAGGCAGTTAGAGCTTCTTTGATAATTGCAAAAACAGATTTTTATAAGGCTGGAGCTTCTGGTTTTAATATCACTTCAAGATATAATTTCGAAATTGGCCATACTTGGTACTATAGGCTAAATGATAAAGTAAAACTTTACCAAGCGGCAGATATAGAAAATTTTTTTTCTAGTAATGGGAAACCACTCTATAATACTTTTTTTGCCTGTTACTCATTGGGTATAAAGTATCAATTCTATAAGAATTTTAGTCTTGAGCTTGAAACCAGAGCGAAGTTTGGAATAGACTTAATATATCCTAACATTATTTATGAGAATGGAGTACCAATAAATAAGCCTCATTATGAGGCGTTCTACCATTTTCTATTTATGCCAATCAAATTTATTAACCTAAATTACAGATTTTAATTATGAGAAAACTATTTATAGCAATTATGCTTATTTTAGCATTAGTATATCTTTTGGTCAAACCATTAAGATTAAACCAGATGACACCAATGTTGTATGTCCTAATCAGGAAATAGAATATTCATTAAGGATTTATGACCCAAATCAGAGCGATTGGGATTTGTATTACCCTTCAGGAAATGGTTCTTGGACTGTTGATCCTGCTCAAGGAGAGATTGTTGGTCAAATTAATACTATTCCTACTGTTAGAATCAGATGGAAAGAAGGAGTTGGCTCTGGCAAATTAACCGTTAATTATACAGATAATAATCAATCATTTTCAAGAGATTTATCTGTAACAATCAATTCCATTACACATAAAACGCCAAGTGCTTTAATTGGGGAAATTTCGATACCAATGGGCGAATATCAGAAAACATACAGTTTGGATCCACTGAATAGTTGGATGAAATATCCCGATGGATCTGATGTTAATAGATATTCATGGATAATACCTTCGGGTTGGAAACTAAACTCGACCGTCAGTGACGGTGTTCGCCCAATTACAACAGGACTGGTTTATAGTATTACCGTTACAAC
>Ga0116170_10002766_pt1 | contig 16716 bp, 11 predicted proteins | sample AD_JPNHW1_MetaG_FD_89797 | JGI IMG/M metagenome (GOLD analysis project Ga0116170, IMG submission 89797) | Active sludge microbial communities of municipal wastewater-treating anaerobic digesters from Japan - AD_JPNHW1_MetaG | ecosystem: Engineered > Bioreactor > Anaerobic > Digestate | place...
AAAGCAAACAGCGATGCACCCTATGACAGTTCCTTCTTTAAAAAAGGCGCTCTCCCTGTAAAAATTGATTCCATTATATTTGCGTCTCCTGTTGGCGCTATTATTCCTCCCTATTCTGAAAATAATGCCTATTATATGGCCCGCCTGATGCAAATACAGAACCGGCCCGACTCTATTAAGGCAAGCCAGATACTGATCGCATATAAGGATGCTCCCAATCCCATGCAGAACATTACCAGAACAAAAGAACAGGCAAAAAAACTGGCAGACAGCCTTTTGATGGTTGCTAATAAAGATGTAAAAAATTTCGCAACGCTCGCCAGCATTAATTCCGATTTCCCATCAGCTAAAAAAGACGGTGGCGATCTTGGCTGGTTTGCCGATGGCGATGAAAACACAAAATTCTTCTATGATTCATCATTTATCGCCAAGGTTGGTGATGTTAAAGTAATACAGTCATCGATGGGATATCATGTACTGTATGTTTCTGACAAAAAAGAGCCGGTTAAGAAAGTTAAGGTTGCTATTTTGCAGCAAGACATTAAAGCCAGCAGTGATACATACAATAAGTACCTGGCGGATGCCAGTGCATTTGCAGGTGCAAGCCGTACAGCCGAACAATTTACCAAAAATGTTGCAGACAAAGGACTGAACAAACGTTCTGCACAATTTGTGAACCCGATGGATTACACTATTCCCGGGCTCGAATCAGCAAGGGATATCATCAGGTGGGCATTTAATGAAGAAACCGAAAAAGGTATGGTATCAGAGCAGGTTTTTGAAAGTGAGGGAAAATTTGTCGTAGCATTGCTGGCAGAAAAACGCGAGAAAGGAATCGCACCGCTTGAACAAATAAAAACTTACATTGAACCTCTTGTAAAGCGTGATAAAAAAGCCACCCAGATCATTGAGAAAGTTAATAGTGCCTCTAACGCCACTAAAGATATTTATCAGATAGCCGGAAAAGTAAATGCTGTTGTTGACACGGTGGACGCTCTTACATTCTCTTCATACAATTTTCCTGATTATGGGCCGGAACCCGAACTTATAGGCACAATTTTTACGTTGAAGAAAAACACGATCTCCGCACCGATTAAAGGCAAAATGGCTATTTATCAGGTATGGGTTGATGATATTGCCGAACCACCATCACAGATCAATCCTGATATGATTAAAATGCAACTGACTAGTTATTTCCGTCAGAGAGTTTCCAACGATTTGTTCAAGGCAATCAAGGATGAAACAAAAATTGTTGATAACAGAATTTTTTATTATTAACATCAATACAACAAACTTATATAAAAAAAGAACCGGCAATCCGGTTCTTTTTTTTTCCTGAAAATCTGGTTACAATTCTCAATCAAAACACGAAATAAGTGTCTATACCGAACGGTACCTGTAATAGCCTAATCACAATTTTGAAGCATAAACTGTAACAGCTACTCATCGGCATTTACATTTCTAAATCTCAAAATGTTTGTTGGACCATTTTGAGATAAGAAATGGTATTATGACTTACTCATCTGAAGTACAAAATTCACAGGCATCGTTATTACAACACGAACTTCATGTCCCTGCGTTTTTCCGGGCTTCCATTTTGGCATAAGTCTGGCAACCCTGAGGGCTTCTTCGTCGCAACCGGCGCCAACTCCCTGCAGAACTTTAATGTTAGTCAAGCTGCCATCTTTTTCTATTATAAATGAAATATAAACTTTCCCCTGAATTTTATTTTGCAGGGCAAGTTTCGGATATTTAATATTATTTTGCAAAAATAAGGCTCTGGCTTTTTCGCCACCTGGGAATTGCGGTGCTTCTTCCACATAAGTATATACGGCATCGCTGTTCCCGCCGCCACCGTCCAGTGTTCCCTGATTGCTACCTGTCGAACTGTTGCCACCAGAGGTAGAATCACCTGCGTGCGATTCCGTACTGAAATCATTACTTGCCTCTTCAATGTTCACCACAATCTGAGGAATTACAAATTTGGCCTTTTGTTGGATTTTTTTTAGTTCCGGGGGCAGGTCCGTTTCAGGTTTTTTTAACTCTTTCGGTGGCGGTGCAAGGTACTCGGAATATAAAGCACCTTCATTTATTTTTTTTTCCGTTTTTGTTGAAAACATCAGGGGTGACACCGAGAAAAAAATAAAAAATATTATGGAAAAAAATATAGCAATTGTCAAATATTTATTATATTTTTTTCTCAGATAATAAGCACCGTAGTCCTTATTTCTGTTCTCAAATAAAACATCATCAATATTGTCCTGCAGATTAAACACCGTTTATATTTTGTCGATTTAAAGTCAATTGGTATGCCAAAATAATAAATGCTATGATATATAACGGTTTTTTATTATATTATTTTAGAAAACTATTATCAATAATAAAAAAGCTCTCGCTAAATTAACGAGAGCTTTTCAATATGAGTAGCTTTTTTATTTATTTACAAGGGTTGCGTAATCCGTTGCTTTCAACAATGCGTCGGCTTCGGCAGGGTTGGTCATTTTTATTTTCACGATCCATCCGTCGCCGTATGGGTCTTTATTTATAGTTTCAGGATTTGCTTCAATCAATGGGTTCATTTCAAGAATTTCTCCGCTGATCGGTAAATACATGTCGGAAACGGTCTTTACGGCTTCAATTGTTCCGAAAGCTTCGCCTTTGGCAATGGTTTCGCCAACGGTATCAATCTCAACAAAAACAATGTCCCCAAGTTCGTGTTGTGCAAAATCCGAGATACCTACAAATGCTTCGCCACCCTCAATTCTCACCCATTCATGAGATTCGGTGTACAATAAATTTTCTGCAATTTTCATGATGATTTTTGAATTTAATTTTTTTTCAAATATACTATTTTTTATAACTCATTCCATTTTTATTGTGCCAAAGTAAATCTCAGGCTTAGCCCTCCGTTGATATTGGAATTGGGATATTGCGAAGAAACATAAGGGTTGTTGATGATATGATCGTAGAATAAGCGAATATTGAATTTTTCGCTTATCTGGTAATCGGCAGAAACATTTATTGAAATAATCTGCCCGCCAGCTGAAACCTGATCCATATTCTCAACCAGCTTACGGAGTGTGGTCTTGTTTTGCCGTACTGAAAAATCTGCTTTCAGATTCAGATCGCTCTTTATTAATCTTCGTTTTCCGCCAAGGTTCAGGTTGAACGAAACATCTTTGATACGATAACCTGCGCCAATGACATATTCATTAGATGTGATTTCTGTAAGTTGATTGTTGGCAAAACTCAATGAAAGGTTTCGCGACTTTTTCCATTCAAATTTTACGAGCAGACTATTATTCATGGTCATATCAAATCCAATCAGAGGACTGAATTGTTCTGTGATTGATACCTGTCCGATCTCTTTCCCGGATAAGAAATTACCGATTTGGTCGCGAATATAAGCAAATCCGTCTTCGTCTTCTTTATATCTTACGTTTGTACTGAACGAATTTACGTTGTACGTGCAACGGTAAGTATGGCTCAGGGTAACACTTCTGAAATACCTTTTTATAAATCCGATCTTTGTTAATCCGTTGTATGTGAGGCGCCAATTTGGCAACGGTATAGATTTCAAGATGCGTTCAGAAAAAGGTGTCAACGAAATATTATCAGGGCTTTTACCAAGGTATGCCGCTAAAAATGCTGGGATCAAAACTTCCTGTGATGTAGCACCATAACCATCCGGATATCCTGTAGAATCAATAATCTGGTTTGTAGAATTTGGATTCCTTGCGGCAAGGCGCATTGCAATTTTAAGGCGGTAATCTTTAAATTTATTAAAAATATCGTTTGAGTTGTCTTTATTATCGCCGATAAAGGCTGTTTTCATTCCGATGATCGTCATGCTGAAATTACCGGTTTCAACCATTGAGTATGGTTCGCTGTGCTGATTTTCGCCGGCGTAACGGTAAAAAGCCTGACTTTGTTTAGCATAATTCGTATTGCCGGTTACATCAATACGCATACCGTTAAGCGGTTCAAGTGAAACCTGATAATTTAGCGTTTTTGTTTGTTTAATAGCAAAAGGTGTATTCAATGTTGTATCAGTAGAAATCCATCCTTTTTCAAATGCTCTCGCGACAATATCATCCGTTGAACCAAACATATCGCCCGGGCTTCCGAATACAAACCCAAATGTAGGCGCCATATCGTTCCAGTCCATACCAAGTGCAACAGGTTTATGCATAAATCCCGGCAACAGTTTTCCGTTACTTTCCTGATAAGATATATTTACAGTTTTCACCATCATCAGCAGGCTCAGGGTATTTTCAATTAATTCTTTTCCTATATTGATCTTTGGCTTAGTGGAGTCGGCGTTTTCTGTAGGCATATTCGTTTTCGGACGTGTTTGAGACGATATACCTTTTCGTTTATCGTTAATCTTTTTCAGATATTTTACCTTGTTGTAAAGGTTAGTCAAATTTGCGGTTAAATTCAACTGTTCGGTATTTAAATTCTCAATCGTATTTCCTAACGGGTTTTCAATGATATTATTAAGCGTGTCCGTTGACAAGGGTAATGCTGTCCAGGTATAGATACCACCATAACGCGCGGTTACGTTTACCCAATTCAGAATAGGTATTTTGTTAATGGGCAGGGTATAATTAATATCCAATGATTGCGTGTAATTGGTCATACGGCCAAAGTTCAGCACATTAGTCCAGATTGAGTCGCGTTTTTGTTTAAAGTCTGGCTGCCCTTTGTCTATTTTCCCTTGTGGCTCGTCAACAAGCGCGATGGCGTGGGCTGCATAGTCGAGTTTTAAATTCTGGGTAAGATCCCATTTAAGTCCGTAGTCACGCGTCCATTCAAATCGTTTGATGTATGTTGGTTCCAGAATTATTATGGCATTGGTTTTATTTCTCATTAGATTTTCCTGAAACTGTTTGTTAACATCAGTCCGGAACGACAGCAACTTAGGCATATAATAGAAGTTGAAATCTTTAATGATACGTAACCATTTTGATTTTGATATCAATTTCCATTTGTCCAGAGGTTTTACCGGTTTTGGATTTGCCGAGTAGTTATAACCCAATCCGCCCATATGAGTTGTTCTTCTGTCGTACTCAATATCAACATTGCGATGGAATAATTCGGTATAAGCATACGTAAGGTCAAAATTTTCGAGGTCGTAAATATGACTCTTTGTAGATGCGCCAACCTTGGTTTTACGCACATTCATTAAGTTCAGGCTCTTTCTTGTCGTAACATCCTGTGTGATCTTTTTTACCGAATCGCGGGCTGCCGGATTTGAATAAGTCAGAAGATCTTCACGATAAAGCATGTCAGGGTTGATGGGATTATATTCGGGTATTGTCCTGATTTCTGAATAGTCGAAATGCAACGGTATCTTTACACCCCATTTTTCCGGGAAAAATTTCCCAAGTTCAAAATTGGTAGCAATATCGTAGGATATGATGGTTTCTTTTTGCAGTTGATTCAGCTTTTTATCAATACTTCCGAAGCCAGGAGTACTTATGGTTCCGGCAAGGCTAACATTTCCAAAATCTGCAAGATTTGCAGCAATACGACCGGTAGCAGCATAACCGCCACTCTGGTCAAAATCAGTTAGCCGGAGTTCGTTCACCCAAATTTCAGCACATTTTTCTTTGCCATCATCCGAAGAAGACTGGGCGCCTTTTTTCGGGTTTCTCACCCCGATCATAATGACTTTTACATCGCTAATACTTGGATTACCAATAATAGAAATCTTATTTCCCTTGCTGTCATTAGTAACATAAGGCAACGACAACGAAACGGAAGAGCCGGTTTCATGTAAGAGTATGTTTCTTTTTTTCTTTGCCTCAACAAGTTCATCCAGCGTAATTTCCATCCGGTTTAGTTCGGGCCATATTTTTTCGGGATCGCTGTCAAACCAGGGAGTAAGTATCAGTGGAACTTCGTATTCATAATAATTACTCTTGAAGTCGGATCCTAAACGTATAAAAACCGTCAGATCTCCATCATGAATCAAGGATTCATTTCCTGACGCTTCAGCATGAACGTACATTTTAAGCGTTTTGAATTTACGCATGTCAAAGTCGCAGGTTTTATAAACAGCTCGGGCATCGCCATCCATCAGGTTGCAGACTTTCATTGATAATGATTGCTCATTAAGCTGCTGCATAGTTGTGCTTTCATAGTTCACTTCGCGCTCAATACCGGGAGGAATTACATAAGTAACCGGTGAACGTTGTCCGTTTTCTTCAAGATTAACAGCAGAAACATCAAAAGTCGTCATGGTCTGTTCATCATTCGGAATGTATTCTCCCGGTGAGAGCAGGTTGTAGTTATACCTTCTCCAGTCGCCACGGACCAGATCGAAGGTGGCAAAACGGCAAATAACCGAATCGGTAAAACCTCTCATGAAAACACGGATAAAACGAATGGATTTAAAATCCTGAATGCCGCCGATTATCTTGTCCGGCGATTGAACCGGTACTTTAAACTGATACCATCTAACAGTGGCGGTGGTGCCGTTTGGTAGTTGCCCCGTTGAAGCATCGATAATATCAGAAATATAATTTTCGCCGATAACCATTTTGCTTGGGACAAGATCTATCTTGTACTGAAAATATCGTTCTCCCTCACTTAATGTATTATCTCTGTTGATATCTTCGCCGTCGGGAATGGTTGTTGATTGCATAGGATAACTCACGCCGTATTCATCCTGTGTTTGCTGGTCGGTTGGCGAGTTCCCGTCGGTTCCGTTATAGTTTTTATAACGCTGAAGTATGGATTTTTTATCATCAGGATCTTCAGTTCCTCTGAAATATTGAAAATCATCACCCGAAGGGTCATTATTTGCATTATCGACAGCCGGACCAGAGCCGAAAGCATTTATGACACGATTTATATAATCGCTGAAAAATAATTTTTCATTTGCGTTTGATAATCCGTCAAGGCCGACATCCTGAAATGGTCGGGCATCTTCATTATTATCAAACGAGTTTGTCAGCGGTTGTAAACTTGGCACAAGACCCCAAGGTGTCTGATCAACAAGGCCTCCGGTCGTATCGCCATCCGGTGGTAAGCCGTTCTCGACACTCTTACGGGAATCACGCAGTACGTCTTCCGAAACATCACCCAGATCAATATAAACCTGGCCTCCCGTATGGCTGGTATTATAAACAAAAGGATCCATCATCCAGAATTCAATGTACTCAATATTGGTTTCTTCGAAGTCTGTTGATTCAATACGTCGCATCATACCACCCCAACGAGAATCGGGACCTACCAGCTTTCCGTCTGCGCTAAGACCGAGAGAAAAACCTTCCGATCCATCTACATCATAATTGAACGGACCGCGTTCTTTGGGATAATAAGCGAGGTTAAGGATTGAAATATTGGAAGGAAGATTGTTTGCCTGCTGACGGTTTGGAAAAACTTCCTGTTCATACACTTCACGAACCATGTGGTTCGAAATGTCATCGTTGGTAATATTGGGCGGCAACTGGTTATTATTTCGGTAAAAAACCGAAGGATCGATAATATACCAGGCAAGTTTAGCCCTGTTATAGTTAAAAGCAAGGCCGCTGTTTGGAACCGCTTCCGGAAAAAGATCAAGTTGATTTTGCGGTGTACTCGCAATAAACCAGCTCCCGACATTTTTTAGGTCAATAGTAGATTTGCTGCTTTCAAAATCATCAATATAGGATGTTCCTGTTTTCCCGATAGCTCTGGAATGTCCAGGAATAAGGTTTGCAAATTCTGCGTTAATGCTGACATTCGACGGGGCTTTGGTTTCAATCAGCGGGATAAGATCGACAAGCTTGGTAAGCCATCTGGCTTCTGTAGTATAAGCGCCGTCCACACCCCAGATCGTATTCGAAATCGGCTCATCGCCAAAATTAACTTTTTGTGTCAGGGGTTTTTCAGTAAGATTTAACACCGTACCCCCGACATTGAAATTTTTATTAATCATATAATCAACACGCAAACCCATTAGTGTCTTGGTCTGTATGTTGAAGGTGCTGTTATTTTCGAGAGAAATATTAATCGGTGTGCCGGAATTTAATATTCCCTCGTTGATGATTTTCACTCGACCCAAAGTATAGTCAACGGTGTAATCAACATTTTCTGTCAAAGGAATACCACCAGCTGTAACTTTTACAGACCCCTGAGGAACATTCATAGCGCCAAGCGAAATCTCAGCTCCGGCAGCAGACTTATAAAAACCCTGTAATGCAAATTTATTCCTGTCGGGATATTGTTGTGCACCTGTTTTTGTCATTGAATATAATGAATCATAACAGTATTTATCAGCAATAGTATTCAGCGCAGGGTTGCCGCCGGTAATAGCTTTGCGCAGGTCACTCCCGAAAGGTTCAAGCACGGGGAAGAAGATGCGTCCGTTCGATGACTGTATCAATCCACCTTGTCTTGCTGCTTCGTTGATAAAATCAAACACGCCGTCGGGCAGCGGGTTCTGATTAAGGTCCAGTCGATCACAACCAAGTACGCGTATCAGCGGAATGCCATTCACAGCTCCTTCAGTAAGATAACCCATCGGGATCCCTTGTTCCTCGCCAGAATACAAAACATTCAATCTAAAGTCCTCCGGATTGATCTGGTAACCGCCTATTGAATACACGTTCTTCATCATCAGTTTATACATCGGCACTTTGGTGCTGAGTGTCGTGCTTTTCAACAGTTTTACGATCAGGCAACTCGGGGCGCTGATACCGGTGCTTGTTAATTCACCAACCTGATAAACGGTTGTATCGCCAACCAGTGTATATTGGTATGCCACTGCAAGCACCTGATCTGAATTCAGCGATGTGTTAAGTGAAATAAAACCCAGCTTATTGTTGAAGGAGTATTCTGATGGTTGTAATTTGCGGGACAGTTCCACTTTCTCATAATCAAGCCCCGGAACCATACCTAAGGTTGCTAGATAATTATTAACCCCATTTAGATTTCTGAGGTTGTCAGGATTGGCAAATGTAAGCAGGGTATTTGATTCATTTGCCGGATAAAACCCCGTAGGAAAAACATTGGGATTAGAAATTTTTTGTCCTTCACCTAAATCCTGAAAAGCTACAATATTGCGGTTATCAGTTGTCGCCGAACCGATGTTGGTCAGCCACACTTCAATATTTGTAATATTGATATTGGATGTAACAATAGGAAGTTTTTTAAGTGAGGCCTCATAATTATCACGGAAGTACTGTGAAATGAAAAAGTGTCTGTTTTCTTCGTATTGATCAGCCTTCACATTAAACTCACTCGTTTGTGCGCCACCTGATACGGTTATGTTTTCGGTAGTGCTTTTTTGCTGCGACCAGATACCTGTGACGGTTGCCCGTCCGAATTTCAGTTTTGCCTTGATACCAAAAAGTGACTGGCTTCCCGTAATTAACGTGCTGTTAAGCGGCAGGGTGACATCGCCACCTTCGATAAGCTGTATAATATCGTCTTCCTCCCCTTCGTATTTGAGGTTCATCTTGTTTTCAAAGTCGAAAGAAGATTCTGTATTATAATTCACGCCAAACTGTATCTTATCTCCAATCTTGGCGGTAACGTTCATCTGTATCTTTTCTTCAAAATTAAAATTCGTGGTACGCCTTTGTTTAACATCCAGTGCTGGGTTGTTTGTTTTTGTTGAAACCACGCCGAATATCAGTTCTGCTGATCCTGAAGGTCTTATATCTATTGTGTTTCCACCGAAAATCTTTCCGAAAGTTTTTCCGCCAATATGAATTTTTGGGATAATATTTCCGTCACCTTTTGATCCGCGGTTTGCCCCGGTTTTATCGCGCCAGTATTCACGCAAAGCCTTATCCATATCATAATTTCGGTACTCGTCAATCGTCATGTAATTCGGATTTCGGTAGTTCAGGTTACCGATTGTACTTTTAAGTACATACTCGTTTGTTTCCGGATTATAAACAACATCTGTGTTTATATTCGACGGATCGTTCATATACATCCCGCCATTTTGCTGGTTGTCGTAAGGATTACCCGAATTATCATTAAATGGAAAGGGAAGGGTGGTGTCGGACGGGTTGGTGTCGGGTGGCATCGTGTATTTATCCCTGAGAAAACTGTAATCGGGTTTTGTACTGATACTCCCTGCAATAGCTATTGACAAGATGAATGCTGCGGCAAAAAATTGAATTATGTGTCTGGCCAGTTTCAAAAATCAGATAGTTTGGTACTTCTTGGTTATAAAATTTTTAAGGCTTTTTTTATCAATTCTTCCACAGACGATATGGATGGCTCTGTTTTTATGATTTTATCAAGGACTTTTTCCGCTATATTTTTATTAAACCCCAACATCAACAATCCTGATAACGCTTCTTCCCTGTTTGTATTATGTATGCTTAAATTTATATCTTGTTGTAACGCTATTTTTGAGTATTTATTTTTTAGGTCGATGATAATTTTTTGGGCTGTTTTCGAACCAATGCCTTTTACGCGTTCAAATGTCGCAACCTGACCGGCTGCTAATGCTGAAATTACTTCATCTGTTGTAAGAGAAGAAAGAATCAGGCGTGCCGTATTGGCGCCAACTCCATTAACCGATAACAGGTTTATATACAAATCGCGTTCTTCTGCCGTATAAAATCCGTAAAGCGTTACACCAACCGGCGTTGACGCTTCGTTTTTAATAGCCATATACGTTAAAAGCCGGCATTTTGTTCCCTGTTCGCCCAGTTTTGAATAGGTATTTAATGAAATATGCATAAAATAGCCTATTCCACCTGTTTCAATAACGGCAAAAGCAGGGTTTTTTTCAACAAGTATTCCCTCGATAAAATAAATCATAAACAGAATAAAAAAGGGTGTAAAGTTAATAAACTTTATGAAACCTGCTGAACGGCCCAATCAAGTGCCTCCTGAAGCATTTCTTGGGGAGGTTTCTGAATAAAGTTGTTATCCACAAGTGTTTGTGTCATGGCACGGGCTTCTTTAATATCTTTTTCGGCTTTTAAAAAAGCTTCTTCCCGTGTAATATGAACGCGTGCCACACCGTCTTTTATTGCCTGCATAGCCACTTCGGCAGCCTCTTCAGGAAATACCGATGCCTCATTCATATTTGGAACAATGTTTTCGGGATCGATACCGCGTTTTTCAGCGTAATCGGCAAGTGAATGTGCCGCTGCAACAGCCATATTATCAGTAATTTTCTTTGCGCGCACCATTAATGCCCCTTTCAGAATGCCGGGAAAACCTATTGAGTTGTTCACCTGATTTGGAAAATCACCGCGTCCTGTGGCAACGATAAACGCACCGGCTTCTTTAGCTGCATAAGGATAGATTTCAGGAACCGGATTGGCACATGCAAAGACGATAGATTTTTCCGCCATTGAACTTACCCATTCTTTTTTCACGGTATCCGGGCCCGGAGTTGATAATGAAATCAGGATGTCTGCACCTTTCATGGCCTCTTCAATTGTAAGGATTTTATCAGGATTGGTTTTTTCGCAAAGTTCCCATTTGCGGTAGAAACGTGTATCCTTTTTTATATCCTCTCTGCCCACATGCAGCGACCCTTTGGTGTCAAACATAATGATCTTCGAGGGATCTCCGCCATCAGCAATTATCAGGCGGGCAATAGTAGTGTTTGAGGCTCCGGCACCGAACAAAACTATTTTAACATCAGAAATCTTTTTATTTGCAAGCTTGAGCGCGTTAATAAGCCCGGCAAGCGTAACACATGCCGTTCCCTGCGCATCGTCGTGCCAAACCGGAATATCACACTCTTCACGCAATACATCAAGCACTTTAAAACAATTTGGTTGCGATATGTCTTCCAGATTCACCGCGCCGAAACTATGCTGGACCATCTTTACAAACTGAATTATTTTATCAGGATCATGCTCCCCTTTTTCATTTTTACTGTCCACACATAAAGCCACCGCATCAATCCCTCCAAGATACTTCATCAGAAAAGCTTTCCCTTCCATAACGCCCAATCCACCCGAAGGCCCGCAGTCTCCATCACCTAACACACGTGTGGAATCGCTGACCACAGCAACAAAATTTCCACGATTACTTAACTGGAAAGATGTATCCACATTATCGCGGATAGTGGTTGAAACCTTTGAAACTCCGGGAGTGTACCATACATTAAACCAGTTAAAACCAATAACAGGTGCTTTGGGCACAGTCTGTATTTTCCCTTCGTAAAAATGGTGAGCACTTTCGGCAAGTTTTTTTAAAAAAGCGGTCTTGGCTTTGGCAATTTGCTCCGGTGTGAAATTTTCAGGAAATACTTTGTTCAGGTTCGACAAATCTATTTGTATTTTTTCCATGATATATTTGTGCTATATTGTTAATTTGTTGTGTAAAAATACATTTTTTCATCTAAAAATAATAATTTTTATTGTGAATAAAAAAATACGATTTAAGTAAGTGAACATATAAAAATCAATACATTTGAAAAAAAAATATCATGAAAAGATTTACTTTTTTCTTAGTGGTTTTATTTGCTTTTTCATTATCCGGTTTTGGCCAGGATATTTTAATCAAAAGCAACGGCGATGAGATCAGAGCAAAAGTGCTTGAAGTTGGTATCGATATCATCAAATATAAAATGTATGACAATCCTGACGGGCCATTGTATAATATCAGTAAGAAAGATGTTTTTATGATTAAATATGAAAACGGTTCTAAGGAAACATTTAAAATAGAAACGCCTCCGGAAGTACAGCAAAACCAAACTCAGTTGCAAAACAATACAACCAATAACATAAACAAAACCCCGCCAATATACCGCATGGGTTATACATACTATTCGAATGGAGTCCGGTTAAATTACGAAGACGTAGAAACTATTATATCCGGCAGCAAAAACACATCTGTTTTGACGAATTTTCAAAGTGGAAAAAAGTTGTACGAAGCCGGACAAATTGTAAAATACATCGGAATTCCTTTTTTTGTAGCTGGATGTGTCACAGCTGTTTTTTATGGTATCAATAGTAATATGACCTATCTGATTGCAGGCGCTTCAACCATGGGAGCAGGCTTAGTTCTCGGTGCAGCAGGCGGAGGCGTTGCATCTTCAGGAAAAAGTAAAATGGCTGCTGCAGTAGACAGCTATAATGTGTCGTTGAACACATCTGAAATTAAACCTTTTTTTAAACTAAATTTTGGATGCAGCTACAATACTTTAGGCGTGGGAATCACCTATAATTTTTAATCAAAAAAATTATTTTACATGTAATTTTGCATGAAAATTAATCATTATGCAGAAAAAAACCGCAACATTATTTATACTGGTATTGTTCCTCTGTGTTACTTTTGTTTCATTCCTGCCGGGCAAAACCTTGTTTGCACAAAATATTTATGGTCAGGATGCGCTTTGCGGTGAATGGTGGACTCCTAATAACGAAGGAAGAATCATCTTTTTCAAAAGCGGAACAACCTATTCCGGTAAGGTAAGCTGGTTTAAAGTTCCTAACGATCCCGAAACCGGGAAGCCCAAACTGGACAAACATAATCCAAACCCTGCATTGCGCAAAAGGCCTGTTATGGGGCTGGTACTTTTTTATAATTTTGAATACAATGAGTCCAAAGGAAAATATATTGACGGAAAACTTTATGATTCCAATACCGGGAACACTTACTCTTGCTGGATAAAATTAATCGATAAAAATACGCTGGAACTTCACGGTTTTATTGGCTTTTCACTGATAGGAAAATCGGTTTATTTTACGCGTTTCCAGAAATAACTCCTTTATAAATGAAGACCATTGTTGTTCTGACCGGGGCGGGTATAAGCGCAGAAAGCGGCATCAAAACATTTCGCGACAGCGATGGTCTTTGGGAAAATCATCGTATAGAAGATGTAGCCACCTATGATGCCTGGATAAAAAACCGCCAACTCGTTCTGGAGTTTTACAATCAACGCAGGAGGCAACTGGCAAATGCAAAACCGAATGCTGCGCATTACGCTTTAATAGAACTTGAGAAAAAATTTCATGTACAGGTCATTACTCAAAATGTTGACAACCTCCACGAACGTGCCGGCTCAACAAATATTCTGCATTTGCACGGTGAACTCACTAAGGCACGCAGCTCTGTTGATGATGACCTGATTTTCGACATCGGGTATAACGACATAAATATTGGCGATAAATGCATTAAAGGCTCGCAACTAAGGCCTCATATTGTCTGGTTTGGCGAAGCGGTACCCAACATTATGACTGCCGGAACCCTGACACAAAAAGCCGACATCCTTTTAGTAATCGGCACATCATTAGTTGTTTACCCTGCGGCCGGATTACTGAATTATGCTCCGCCCTCCATTCCAAAATACCTTGTAGATCCAAAGGCTGAAACACCGGGACATATCAGAAACCTTAGCGTAATCCGCGAAAAAGCAGGTATTGGGGTGCCAGCTCTGGTTGAGAAATTATTGAGTGTATAACTGTCGGGGTGACTGCCAGCAAGGTCATTGCTGGAGGCAGTCACCCCGACAGCATCATTTAAAAACTTCATTTAATCGGTTCCAGCCTGCAATGCTGAAGTTTTGCCTCTTTTGAATATCGTTGCCACCGTAAATAAGAAATGGTCTCAATCCAGATGGTGTGTTTAACTTTGAAAAGTATTCCAGCCCTTTAAAAAACTCAGTATGTATGGTCTTTCCAGATTTTATTTCGATGGTGAACAGTTCTGTGCCTTCCTGATAAATACAATCAATTTCATTACCGGTGCTATCGCGCCAAAAATAAAATTCCGGCCGCCCCCCTTTACACACCTTGTGCTTATAGATTTCGGAAATAATCAGGTTTTCAAACAACGCACCTTTTGCAAAATGTGAATCAATATCTGCTGTTTCCCTTATGCCAAGCAAGTAAGAAGCAATTCCTGTGTCATAAAAGTATAATTTGGATGACTTTATTATTCTTTTTTTGAAATTTGTATAATATGGAGGCAAACGGAAAACTATAAAACTGGCTTCAAGTAATGATAACCAAATTTGTGCGGTGTGGTAAGAAATGCCGAGTTCGTTGCCAAATCTTGAAAAATTGATCATTTGTCCGATATTTCCCGCGCACAATTTTAAAAATTGCTGGAACCTGCTAAGGTCTCCTACATTTTTCTGTTTTCTGACGTCACGCTCAATATAAGTTTGAATGTAATCGGCAATCCATTCCGTATGATTCAGTTGATCGTGGTAAATCCTCGGGAAAAAACCGGTATTGATATATTTTTCGAATTGAGAGGACTCGTAAACAGTGCCCGAAAGTTCCTGTATCGAAAAAGGAAGCAATGTCAGTATCCTTGTCCTTCCTGCAAGGGTTTGCGAAATTTTTTCATTTAATAAAAAATTATTGGAGCCCGATAGGATGAATTGTCCCTTTTCTTTGCCTTGATCCGACAATACCTGGATATAAGAAAATAATTCAGGAACATTCTGAACTTCATCAAAAATGACTTTAGAATGAAATTTTTCCAAAAACCCCTTACTGTCAGTACTGGCATACAACCGCATTTCAGGATCTTCAAGGTTTACATAAGTATAATCCTTAAAAACCCTTTTCAGGAATGTTGTTTTTCCCGATTGACGCGGGCCTGTGATTGTCAATACCGGCATTTTTTCAACTGCCTGTTTTGCTACATTTTCAAGGCTTCTATGAATTATCATGCAAATTAGAGTTTTGATTTCTAATTTGCAAAGATATAGTGTATTTTGAATAGATACAAGTTTTTCGTTTTATTTTTGCGTTACACTGTCCGGGTAACTGCGCGCAAGGCCATTGCTGGAGGCAGTCACCCCGACAGCATCATTTATTATTATACTTATTCATTGCGGTATTCACACCTTCGCAAACAAAACTAAGTACGGCGTCTACAGCAAGGGGAATTCGTTCCAGCATGATCTTTTCTTCTTCTTTAGTCCATGTGCCCAGCACATAATCGACCTGAAATCCTTTTGCAAATTCGTTACCGACACCTATTCTTAATCGTGAAAATCCTTCAGTACCAAGAGTCATAATAATATGATTCAGCCCGTTGTGGCCGCCATCGCCGCCTTTCGATTTCATGCGAAAAGCGCCGGTAGAAAGATCAAGGTCGTCAACCACCACCAGCGAATTTTCCAATGGAATATTTTCGTTATCCAACCAGTATTTTATTGCTTTCCCGCTCAGGTTTACGTAGGTAGAGGGCTTGAGTAATACGATTGTCTTTCCTTTGTATTTAGCTCGCGCTACCGAACCATGCCTGCTGGACTCGAAAGTTGCTTTTAACTTTTGTGCCAAAGCATCAACAACAATAAACCCAATATTATGGCGGGTATTGATATATTCAACACCAATATTACCCAGTCCGGTAATCAGAAATTTTTTGGATTCGGATGCTAGCATAAGTGCAAAAATAAAAAAAGCTGCCGGTAAATTGTTCAACGGCAGCTTTTTTTCATTCAAAAAAATTTATTTTTTCCCTTTCCCTTTATCTTTTGCAGGGGCTGCAGGAGCTGCAGCGGTGGCTGCGGGGGCTGCGGGTGTTTTTCCGGCTGCTCCGGCTGCGGCAGGGGCTGCGGCACCGGCTGCAGCAGTAGCGGCAGCAGCTTCAGCTGTTGGTGCTACTTCTTCAACGGCACGAGTTACGCTTATGCCCACAATAGTATTGTTCTTATTATCAAGCATCGTGAATTTTTCAGCCGGTACGTCTGAAACTTTAACTCCCTGCCCGATTTCCAAACCGTTAATGCTTACTTCAATAACTTCCGGCATATTGGCAGGAATGGCTTTTATC
>Ga0116170_10002767_pt1 | contig 16713 bp, 7 predicted proteins | sample AD_JPNHW1_MetaG_FD_89797 | JGI IMG/M metagenome (GOLD analysis project Ga0116170, IMG submission 89797) | Active sludge microbial communities of municipal wastewater-treating anaerobic digesters from Japan - AD_JPNHW1_MetaG | ecosystem: Engineered > Bioreactor > Anaerobic > Digestate | place...
ACATATAATTACTGTTTGGCGGATTACCATTCAAACCCCATGAAGCTCTTAATGATAATTCATTGATCCATTTTATTTCTTTCATAAACGATTCGCCTGAAATTCTGTATCGTCCGGATATCGCCGGGAAAATTCCGTAACGGTAGTTTTTCCCGAATTTCGAATCACCGTCGGTACGGATACTGCCATAAATAATATAGCGGTCCATAAATGTATAATTCAGATTGGCATACAGTGATAGCTGACGCGACTGCGAGAAACCGGCTCCGATTGAACCACTAGGATACACCCTGGATGCAATGGAAGGATCCTGTAACATAGTAGAAGGCAGGTTGCTGCTCGACTCGGAATATGAGCTACCCCGGCTGTCATAAGTATTAAGTCCCAGCAGACCAATCAGTCTGTGTTTGTTTTTATCCTTGAATGTCGGGATCCATCGGAGTTTGCTGTAAGTTTGTACAGTAAACGAGTCGTCATCGCGGTCCGAAGCCCAGTTGGTAGAACTGTTGTTCCATTCTAGGCCACTGGCTGTCTGAGGTAAATACAACTGAGTTTTATTGTTGTTTATCGACAAACCGATATCAAATGAAAACTGCAACTGAGGATTGAAGTCGTAAATCAACGAAAATTTAGGCAGCGCGCTTACACTTCCCTTGTCCACCCGACTGTCATTGGCCATGGCCACAGGATTGTACACGTTGGGGTATTTACCCTGAATGTTGGAGTAGGGAGTGAAATATTGCGAAGTCAGTTCGCCATATACGTTGTAGTAATAAATACTTTGATTTGGCATCTTAATATAGGCCTTACTCCACAAGTCGCCACTCATATTATTGGAAGCTTCGGGAATAAAGTTGGACTGCGTCGTGGAATTTGAGTAAGCGATATCGGCAACGAAACGCAATTTGTCAGACACGGTGTAGTTAAGGTTTGCACGGGTATTCAGTCGCTGAAATCCGGTGCCGATAGATGTTCCGGTTTCGTCCCAGTATCCGGCTGAGAAACGGTATCGAACCTTTTTACTACCACCTGATAAAGAGATATTGTAGTCCTGGGCATAACCGTTTTTGGTAAGTGCTCCAACCCAGTCGGTGTTATTTGAATAGTTGTAATAATACTCGGGATTGTTGGGATCATAGGCAAGTTCAGGGTAAGTTGCTGTATTGAGCACTTTTCCTGCATTAAACATAGCTTCATTGACCAGTGTAACATACTCATAACCCGATAAGGTGGGAAGAGTCGGGCGGGGAGCATTCAGTGTGAATGTGGTCTGAACATCAATTTTGGGAGGACTAATGGAACCACGTTTGGTGGTAATCATCAGTACTCCGTTAGCTCCTCTCGAACCGTAAATGGCTGAAGCAGCAGCATCTTTCAACACTACAATATCTTGAATATCAGAGGGAGGAATATTTAACATCTGCGAAAATTCTTCTTCGGTAGCTGTTGCAAAGTCGAAACTGGAAGAAGAACCGATCTTTGTTTCAAGCGGTATGCCATCCACCACAATTAACGGTTCGTTATTTCCATTCAGCGAAGTAAGACCACGCACCCGAATAGCCATACCGCCTCCGGGGTTACCGGTACCACCTACGATATCGACACCGGCCATACGTCCCTGCAATGCATCATCGATGGAAGAAGTGTGCACTCCTTCGAGTTCATCCATCGAGATTTTTGACACCGCCATCGAAAGATCACGCTCATCGATATTGAGCCCTCCGAGACTATTTTGTACCTTGGCAGTAATTACCACTTCATCCAGGGTTTTGTTGGAATCTTCCAGTACAACCGTGATTACACGTTGTGTGCGGGGAACGATTATTTTTTCCTGAAATCCCACATATCTGAATACCAGGCTATTATTCGTATTCGTCATGTTGATGGTGAAGTTACCGTCGATATCGGTAATAGCACTTGCCAGTGTACGATTATCTTTATCTCTTTCAATTACCGTTGCACCAATTAAAGCTTCGCCATTTACATCACGTATCTTTCCGCTAATAATTGTTTTAGTTTGTGCCTGCGACACAAGGGGTAGTGATAACAGTAATCCCAGCACAAAACAATATATTTTAATTGAGTTTTTCATGCGTTCGTTATTTATTTTTATTGTTGTCGCATGAAACCCGCATTGAACAAGGTCTTTTATTTTTAACATCTGTATAAATGCTCGTTTCATGTACTTATCCTTTTAATGTCAGAAATTTAAGCAATAAATTTTTTGTGGTAATACGCTTATTCTTTTTGAGTTGTCAGCGATTTTTAAGGATTAATGATTTTGAATTTGAAGTAATTGGTGAATTCATGATGAATAGCTCTTCCTGCAATGCGGTTACTTCTGTAACCGTTATATCCGGTTTTGGTTGTGCCTGTCATAACACGCGGTGCCGGAGTGGTCATTCCAAAAGAACCGCTTATTGCGAGCTTTCCATTGAGATATACATTATCTGGTGTGAATGAAAGAGTACCCGATGCATCTTTGCTTACAATTACATACGTACGCTGATTGATAAATCTCAACGCTTCGTTATTGTACCGGTTGCAGGTGGATACAATATTCATTGTGGGCGAGTTTACATTATAGGGGTAAAGAAAAGGCTGTTTATCGTCAGGGAATGCAAATCCTTCGAGAAAATGAGCTTTACAGAAATTGACAGCGATATCTATTCTTGACTGAGCCAGCAGTCCGTTTTTCAGACTGTCCAGACTTGGCAGATCGCCATTGGCTCTTGCGCGGGTAATGGCGTTATTATTGGGCATCATTATCGTATAAAAATTATTTTCGCTGATGCCATTCAGTTCATCTGTGGTTGTGCTTTTTAGTGCATACTGTATATAATCCACAAACTGGGTTACATTGATATTTTCACGGGCGGTTTGCTGTAGGTAATACCACAATGAATTTGAATTCCAGCCTTCCTTGGTCGATGGGCTAGTTTCCCGATTTGAGTATTGCAACATTCTGTCAACCGTATAAACCGTTCCGTTGTCAAAGGTTTCGCCTTTCGTTATATTTACGAATGTATTATCTTCGATATTACCGCTTGCCTGTAGCTGGTTATTTTTGTAGCGAACAACATCGCCACTGGTAGTGTTACGGAATCCCCATCCGCCATAAGCGGTAATTCCGTCATCGAAATTTACTTCAGAGTTTACTCCGGCATCGACCCACCCTTCGAACAGATGCAGCTGCATAAGTCTTCTGAGACGGTCAGTAACATTTGTTCCTACAAGTAAAGCATTGCTAAAGTTTGTGGTTTCTGAATTATATGTTAATCCATCATTCCGAAGCAGTTCGTTGGACAACAACAAAACGGTATATCTTGTATTAGGATATCCGGTAATGGCACTTTTCATCAAACTCTCACGAAGCGAGTTCTGATAGAATTTTATATAGGCAGTATTCAGTAAAGAATATGCCGGATTGAGGAAGATCTCGGTATAAACCGTTTCGAAGAGCTTACTCTTGATAACGTGGTCGATGGTATATACAAAACCGTTGCTGGTTAATTTCTTGTTGATAACGCCAAACTCATCGAATGTCTTACCTTTTGCTCCTTCACCATTGACATATTCACCTGTCGATACCTGAGAGGATTTCAGTTGTGAAGGCCAGATCATTGTATTGGCCATGTGGGTGTTAATCAGGGTGGTAATGGCCTCAACAGGTAACTCGCTGAGCGATTTATAATACTTAAGCAAGCGGGTATTGATATAGTTTGTCAAAACTTCGTTTTTCGGAACGAACAACGTATATCCGTCGGAAAGTGTGGTAACGGCATTATCGTTGTAAATGGCTTCAAGGGCGGGTGAGAATGAAAGAGGCTGTGTTCCGGAGGTATTGTAACTTTTTACAAATACTTTATCAATTGCATCGTTTGGTTTTAATATTTTGTATTTTTCGGTCAGCGTGATGTCTTCAGTGTAATTTTTATAAACATAAGCGCCCGATAAGTCTTTGAAATCAAGCAGCGATTTGAAAGCCGAATATTCATTTTTCTGCAGGAGTTTATCCATATTTTCCATGGGTAAATTCACAACAGATACTTCATGTGCAATGCCATTCCTTGCTTTCATGTTTGGCTTCACGATCTGGCCGTTCATCACGTTTCCGATCATACCGGTTTCTGTACTTTGTCCGTTCACATATTCCGTATTCGGGAAAAAAACATTATAATCCTGGGCAGTCAGATTGCTTTTTGCAAAGAAAGACTGCATGAACACCGGATAATATTTATAATTGTATGAGCTCTGACTGTAGGTCGATGAGTTTGTGTTTTGATCGATCACCCAGCTGTTATTGTAATCGGGATCTTTGTAGAGGGTGGCATAATAATAGGTCTGTTTTTTTAGTCCGTCGCCCACATCGTATCTGTCGCCCACACTTCCGCGGAACAGATCACCCAGGTTTTCGGACAGCCAGTAAGACTGCAGGATGGAATATGCTACAAGCTTATTCACTTCTTCCTGTGGTATATCATTCACACTTGCATAGCCGTTTGCACTCAAATACGCGGCAAAAGCCTCATCATTGGGAGCCATCAAGGTGAAATAGCCTCCTTCTTTCAACTGATTGGCATAGAGTGTTCTGTCTATGCATGCCAAATAGCTTTTAAAATGTCCTTCATTTTGAAGTACCTGATACAGTGGCTTTTCCAGCCAGTCCGGTTCTGCAAAATAATCTTCTCCCTCTTTATTACAGTTTGCAAAAAGGAATAAACAGAGCAAAAGACTAAAATAGATTTTAATTTTATTGACCATATCTTAACTATTTTATTACAATTACGTTTAGTGAATATATATAGATAGCACAGAATTTTTCCTGAATTCTATCACAAGTAAAAAAACCAGTATGTCAAATAACTATGTGTTATTTTATGATATCAAACGTATTAGCTGCTAATGAGCCTTTCCGGATTTACCGGAATAATTATGAAATGTGATATAAATATGTCACAAAAATAAAAAATATGGGTTTCTCAGGTATGAAAGAAATGATTTTTTTGTTATGGTTTTTGACATAAAGACATTATCAATGTTTGATTTAAGTTATAGGGACGTTTTAATGTGCTTATTTCTGCCATGTTTGGAAGATGCTAAAAACAGTTGCACAACATCATTTTTAGGTAGATTTAATTACAATATCTATCAGGAATTCTAACCGTTTTTTATTCGAAATTGTTCTGTCGTATTCTGCCAAATGCACTCTCCTGCTGGCAACTTTTTTAGGTAAGCTTCCTGCTAAAAGTTAAGCAGGAAAATAGAAAAGTAAACAAGTGGACAAGTTTACCCAGCCTGCATAAGACCGGATTTTTCCTTGTCCACTTGTTTACCTTTTTACTCGTTTACTTAATAACTATAATCTTTTCTGTACCTTTCAATCCGGGTGCCGAAACTTTAATTTTTGCCTGACCTGCGGTTTTTTCCGAACGTAGTATAGCCATTGCAAATCCGTTGTATAACAGGCGTTTGTTACCGTCAAAAAGTTCATCACTGGTGTGGTCGCCGTTATCTACGGCTATCAGTTTTGCATTACCCATAACATCGAAGGTAACTTCACCTGTGGTAGCCGGAACCGTGCGTCCTTTGCTATCCACTGCATATACTTTCACGTATTGCAGATCCATACCATTTGCTTTAAAATTATTGTTTTCCAATTCTATTTTCAGCGCAACCGCTTTTCCGGTGGTTTCAAGCTGGTGACGAGCCACTTCCTTTCCATTTTTCCGTGCAATGGCGGTAATTTTTCCGGCTTCATAAGGTACATTCTGCCACAAAATCATATTCCGTTTTTTAATATCATCTGTGATATTCTTTTTTATTCCGATGGATTTTCCATTGACCAGCAATTCAACTTCATCGCCATTGGTAAACGTAAAGATATTGTAGCTTTTCCCCTTTTCTCTGTTCCAATGATCTGATACATTGAGCGTACCGATGGTTTGTTCGTTCCATTCCATACTTTCCGATGCTTTATCCACCACCCCGATATGCACAACGGGTTCATCCGAAAAGATGCTTTTTATCAGGTAAGCCTGTGGAAACGGAAGTAATGCATGATTAAAATACGAATAATTCCAACCCTTTCGTGGCCAGCCATGCGACTCGCCCCAGTATTCAATAGCTCCCCAGTAGGCAAGTCCCACCATTTTTTCGCGGTCCATTCCGAAAAAAGGCTGTGCCAGTTCATTCGTGGTAGCTTCACTTTGGTATATAATCATATCCGGAGCATGTTTTAAGTAATCCTGATAATTAAACCAGCGATAGTTGAAACTCGAAATTTCGGTAACCGTTGCCAGTTCAGGAGGATAGATTTTCGTGTTGAAGTCGGCATCCGTTTTGGTTAGCGCACCGGCACGAGCAGGAAACATAGCTACTGTGGTTTTACGGGTGGGATCATAACGCTTTGCCAGCACGTCGAGTATTTTGTAAGTAGTAACGCCCCAGTCGCCTGTAGGAAAACCGGCTAAATCTTCTCTCATTTGTAACTCATTACCGAAACTCCACATAATGACCGACGGGTGATTGCGATCGCGTTTTATCCATTCAGTCAGGTGCTTGTACCAGACGTCAGTCCAGGGTTCGCGTCCTGCCCAGTAATCTTTGTTGCTCCATTTGTCGTAAAGTTCGTCCACAACCAAAATTCCTTTTTCGTCGGCAATGCGCATAAATGCTTCGGAATATGGATTGTGCGAGGTACGAACGTGGTTAAATCCAAACGATTTCAAAACATCAAATTGTCTGGCGATTGCTGTTTCAAAAGCAGCAGCGCCTACCGCTCCAAGGTCATGATGATTGGCAATTCCTTTGAGAAATACTTTTTTACCGTTGAGTTTAAAGCCAAATTCTTTAGAAAATTCCAGCGTGCGGATGCCGAATTTTTCTGATGTTTTATCAATAATATTCCCGTCTAAAGTCAGTGTGATTTCAGCCGTGTAAAGATTAGGTGTTTCGCACGACCAGAGTTGTGGATCGGGCACATTGAGTTCGGGCAGAAGCACTTCATCGGTGCTTTTTTTCGATTTCTGAGGAGCGAAAATTCTTGTTTCACCAACCTGTTTTCCATCGGGCGAAAATATTCTGGCAAGTATTTCCACATTTAAAGTTTTTCCGCGTATTCCTTCCACTTCCACCTGAACATTGACCGACGCGTTTTCAGTAGTTATTTTCGGAGTGGTCACAAATACGCCATGACGGGCAATTGAAACACTGTCTTTTACAAAAACGTGTACATCTCTGAAAATTCCGCCTCCGGTGTACCACCTTGAATTTCCTTCACGGCCGGTGCTTGCCCGCACTGCCATCACATTATCACTGTCGTATCTGAGTTTATCGGTCATGTCTGTTTCAAAGCCGAGATAACCGTAATCTGTTCCGCCTACTTTTTCGCCGTTCAGCCACACATCGCCCGTAAGCATAATTCCTTCAAAGTCAACATAAACCTTTTTTCCTTTCCATTCGGGATTTGCCTTGAAGGTTTTGCGGTACCAGGCGGTTTCCATTCTTTTGAAACCTCTCGCACCGTTTGCACTTTTATCCCAGGGCTGATTTATCTGAAAATCGTGTGGTAAATCGAGCGTTTTCCATTGGTTATCATCGAATTGTACTTTTTCAGCATCCTTTAAATCGCCCATTGAAAACTTCCATCCGAAATTAAAGAGTTCGGACATACGAATATCTTTTGTTTCTTGTGCTGATAAAGATAATGTTATCAGACACAAGAAAAGTGATACGAAAAATAGCTTGTTTTTCATTGTATTCATAGTTGTTTAGTCAGCTTTCAGAACAATTATTCCGTGTTTTGGAATAGTGAATGATCTTGACTGTCCGAATTTGCCCAGATTTTTGTGCAGCCACAAATCGCGTAATTTGTTATTTTTGGTCAATCCCGCACGTTCTGGCGTAACTTCGATGGTTTTTTCTTTTTCGCTGCGGTTCATCAGGGCTATCGCTTTTGATTTGCCATTTTTACCGAGTGGTTTCAGCCATATCTCCACATCATCTTCTTTAGCTACTCTACTAGCCTGCTTACATCCTTTGTCCTGATTTAATGCAATTATTTCTGTGTTTGTCAGGATTTCGATAGTTTCCCGGGACATTGTTCTCAGATCGTTTCCGGCGAGCAATGGCGAGTTCATCATACACCACATCGAAAAATGCGTTTTGTCTTCATCGTAGCTCATTCCTCGTCCCACCTGAAGCATATCCATGTCGTTGTAATGACCAGGAGAGCAGTATTTATGGAGGTCTGCATTCAAATCGATGATATGTAAAATAGATGAAAATTTATCACTAATATCACCTGAGATCCTCCAGGAGTCTGCCTTTTTGATAGCCCATTCTCCCGGAAACTGCCACCGGCAGATGTTGAATACTATATTGGGATTAATGGCTTTGACCACTTTGATAATTTTCAGGTATTCGGTTTCCTCATCAAGTTTCTGTTTTTCGCCACCACACCAGTCCACTTTCAGAAAATCGAATTTCCAGTCGTTGAAAAACAGGCTGCAATCGTTCTCAATATGTCCGTAAATTCCTGCTCCAACACCGTTTTTATCATTATCGTACATCGAACCGCAGGTGCTTTCACCGGCATCGGTATAAATTCCGGCTTTGAGTTTCCTGCTGTGAATATAATCCGTCAATGCACGCATACCCGAAGGAAATTTCTTTGTATCAATCTGCAGATTTCCGTTTGCATCGCGACCACCAAAATAGCCGTCGTCAATATTAATAAACCGGTAACCGACTTTGTACATTCCCGAACTTACCAGCGCATCAGCCTGCTCCCGAATCATTTTTTCGTCGATATTGGTACGGAAGTTATTCCAACTGCTCCAACCCATAATGGGTGGTTTTTGCGAAAAAGAATAGGAAGAAACCAGAAACATTAATAAGACTGGCAAAAATGTTTTTTTCATAATATTTTATTTCAATGATTTGTTTAATCTCACACTGTGAGGATTTATTTAATTTCAACTCCGTTTACTTTCACGTTATTCAATTTCAGATTTTCGATAATGCTTTTATCAAAATCGCTGTTTTTATTGGCTTTGATGTTCAGGTTTTCAAAAATGAAATCAGTTAAAACATATTTTTCTGATTTTGCCACATCAAAGTATGTTTCGCATTCCAGGTTAATATTTCGCATAGTAATATTGCCTGAGCGGGACGGTGGCGGAGCCTGTTCACCTTTCAGATCGAAAAATTGTGTCCATGGACGAACAGAAATAAACTTGCCTGTATTACCGGTAATATCCTCAATAAGAATGTATTCATATTTCTGCGGGGTATCGGGACGCATTTTGAGGTGGAGCAACATTTGCGGATTTCTCAGCGTACAACGTCGTAAAATCACATTCCGGTCGTGAATGCTCTCGCTGCCGCAAGTGAGCGCACTGTGACAAAAACCGTAGGTACAATCTTCGATGATGATGTTGTAATTTCCTCCGTTGTTCGGGTCTTTGTCAGAAACGGGTCCTTTTCCCCCCTTGAGCGCGATGGCGTCGTCGTTAACTTCCATATAACAACCTTTCACCAAGACATTGGAACACACATCAATATCAATGGCATCGGTACTGGGAGATTTTACCGGTTTCACAGGCGAAAAGAAATGCACATTCAATATTTTCAGGTTGTTGCATTTGTAGTAATGCGATGTCCAGAAGGGTGAGTTCACCATCCGGATGCCTGAAATCTGCACATTATTAGAGTTGGAAATATACACCAGGCGCGGACGCATTTCATCCTTGTTGGTGCATTTGGGATTCCATGTACGGCGAAGCCAGAAGGCTTTCCAGTAGCGCAATCCGTTGCCATTGATAGTTCCCTTGCCCGAAAGTGTAAATCCATCCACCTTGTCGGCATTCACCAGTGCAGGAAAATAATTGCATGTTTCACCTTCGATACGCGTTTCCAGCACCGGAAAATCACTGATGTCGTCACTGCCTTTCAGCACGGCTCCTTCGGCCAGATGAAGATGCGTTTTGGGTTTGAAGAAAAGTGAAGCAGTCAGAAAAGTTCCTTTGGGAATAACTATGACACCTCCACCTGCATTAGCGGCTTTGTCAATCACAGCTTGAATTTGTCTGGTCTGAAGCAGGGTGCTGTCTTTTTTTACACCGTATTTGGTAATGACATACTGATTACCAAGGGTCTTATAATCGACTGTTTCGGTCTTTCGGAACCAGTCCGGTATCGGTGTACCGTCCGGAAAGAGGTCGGATGCATACGTATGGATGCTTAATAAAACTGCGAAAAGCAGTATAACGTTCATTTTCATGATCTTCATTTTTCTATATGGGTTTCTAGTATTTTTTGGTATTGAATTTTTTAAACCTTCCATGCACATTCAGCCGATACCGTGATATCGGAATTAAAGATCTCCGGTTAACCTGTTGAAGTACTTTTGCTGTTTGTTTTGCTGTTCGGGAGTTTGATATACCCGCACATAGTCAATCTCGTATTTCATGGGAAAAGCATTTATCACCGGTTCACCCCCGTGCTGACCACCAATTGCCAAATTCAGAAGCAGATAGTGAGGCTGCCTGAAAGGATTCGCGTTATCTCCAATTTGACCGTTAAAAGTTTCGGACAGAGAGATTTCGTTTAACAATTCATCATCCAGATACAGCTTTATGGCATTTTCATCCCAATCCATTCTCCAGACATGGAATTTCCTGCCCCATTTTTTGTCTTTCGACGTGAAATGTGAGTAAGGTATTGCCTTTGTGTTCCATACGGGTTTATATCTTGCTTCCGTGCCCCAGGCAACATTGGCAAGAATGTGTGGTACTCCCTCTATTCTGTAATATTCCATTATATCAATTTCGCCGCAGGAGGGCCACTCCATCGAGTTGCCCAGGGTCCAGATTGCAGGCCATACCCCGCTTTCGAGCGGAATTCTGGCTCGTATTTCAAATCGACCGTACAGAAATTCTTTCTTGTCGCGCGTATTTATTGACGATGAAGTATATTCTATAAATTCACGTCTTCTGCGCCAATTTTCCTGACCAGCTGAATATAGAGGATTCTGTATTTTATCCCTTTTTGCTTCAATAATCAGCACTCCGTTTCTGCAGTATGCATTTTCTTCCTGATACCACTGCAATTCGTTGTTGCGAACAAAACCTTTTTCGAAGCTCCAGTAAGCCGGATTTGGAGCGCCATCAGCTTTGAATTCATCACTCCAAACCAACTTGTAATCACGGGCATTTACAAAACCCGGAAAATTACAACAGAAAAAAACTACAGAAAACAATAATCGTATCTGTTTCATGGATAATCATTAATTGTTTGCCAAATATATTATAATAAGCTTAAACCACAATAACTGTCCATAAGAAAACTTTTACATACAATTACTTAGCAGTAAGCACTGCCGACCTGCTTTCAATCACCTCAATGGTTGGAGTTTCCAACAGGTAATCAGCCCCCTTAAAAGTAATTCCGGCTTGCTGCTGAAAATATACAGGTTCATTTTTAATCAATGGTAATATACTCAATTTCAGATCATTGCCAAATATCTTATCAGCAAAATATCCAAGGTTGATATCCATCGGTTTCCCGTTATAAAAATTATCTGTAAGCAGTGTATCGCCTGCATACACTCTGGCCACATCGCCTTTATATGTAATTCTCAATGTCAGGTTTCGTAAGCTAAGATCATACTCTGGAAGTGTAATTTTCCATTCAGCAGCTTTAGTAAAATCCTCATCACGAGGCATTTCAGCCACTTTGGCAGTCCCGAAAGAAACCACCCTCAAAGGCAAATCCATATCTTTTATTTTGGTTAACCCAGCTTTAATCCGTCTGATTTCAGGAAGTTTGATTTTATATTTCGAAAAAATTCCATCGGAAGAAGGTTTTACTTCTTTACCATTATATTCCAGCGAATTAAGTGCCGGATATATAAAAACTTCGCAGTCGCTTTTGTCGCGAACTAATTCCAAACGATTTCCATCATAGGTCAAATCAGCGTTACTTATAAAAATTCGTTCTTTTCCGGCAAATTTCCCTTTCCATAGTTTCAGTGAAGTTTTCTGGTTAAGCAAAATAATGCTGATTTCCCGGTTTGAAGCGGTACGCAATCGTACAGCAGGTGAAGTTCCTGTTTTCAGTCCGCTGAGGTAAATGCGATTTCCTTCCGTCCTTCGTTTCCCTGCGAAAGATTTTACAGACACTTCATAATTGTCAATCGCCAATTCAACCGGAATCCCTTGTATTTCAGAAAAAACATAAGTTGTACGACCTGCTTCCTCGATTTTGGCAACAGGCTGAGCAGTAGCATAAACCAGTTTAGCACCGTTCAGATCCATATTGAAAGGTATGAAAAATGCAGAACCGGAGGGAACACTCATTGTTTTTTGGGGTATTTGCAATTTCTCACCGGGAAAATCGAGGGTAAATTGTATGTTGTTTTTTGGACTTAATGTTTTTAGCCGCTGATAGTTGTTCACAAAAATGTATCCGCTATTGTCGTTTGCCCGTACAGACCACCGGAGAAGCGTGTCGGTTTTGAAATCAGTAACGGTATTTTCAGGAAAATACGGTTTCATCAGGGCTAGTTCACCACCAAAATCTTTCAAAAAAAGGTGCAGTTTCCGCAGCAAATAATAATGCGGATTGATCTGTCCGAATTCACCCAGCGGTGCCTGAAAATCGTAGGATTTTTCGGGTAAATCATTGTTATTGGTATAGTTGCTGGCTTGTCTTTCATTCAGGGTGGTTAGTTGACCATCAGGATTATTGCCGCCATGATACATGTAATACCCGGGTAGATTGCTGCCTGAACCCACCCGAACCAACGCCATGGAATACACATCCATCGGTGCAATATTAATGCGCCGGTGATAGCTGGTCATCATTCCGCCACCCAGTTCGCAAGTAAAATACGGATATCCGGTGTCGCCGGAGGCATCATTTTCCGATTGTGCGGGAAGTTGCTCGGTAGCTATCACGGTTGAACTACGGAATGAACGGAACAGAAAACTTTTTCCGTAATCGCCCGGCATTTCTGCCACCGAACGATCCCAGAAACCATCTGCGTAATCACCGTACAAAGGGATTATCTCACCATAAGGTACCGGAGAAGTTAACTTTGGCCATCCGGTTCGGGTATATAAAGGCACATCAAAACCCAGTTCAACAGCCATTTTTTTCAACGTCATAAGATGTGCACCATGGCCGCGGTATTCATTTTCAAGTTGAATGCCAATAACAGGACCTCCATCTTTCCATAGTAAGCCATCGGCTTGTCTGTAGATTTCGGCATACCACTTTTTTACTTCCGTCAGATAATCCTTATTCTCACTTCTAAGTTTCAATCCGCTATTCACAAGCCATTCAGGAAAACCTCCGTTTCTTACTTCACCGTGTGCCCAGGGACCAATTCTCAACACAACAGGCATATTCAACTCTTTACAGATTTCCAGAAACCTGCGCAGATTTCGCTGACCTTCCCAGTTATACATTCCTCTCACTTCTTCATGATGTATCCAAAATATATAAGTGGACAGGATATTTATGCCGCCAGCCTTCATTTTGAGCAATTCACGCTTCCATTCGGTATCTTTCACCCGCGAAAAATGAATTTCGCCCATCACAGGCAACACCGGTTTGCCATCCATAAGCATATGACTGGAATTTATCAAAACAGTTGGTCCTGACGGACTTGCACTGCTTCCCATTTTGAAAGTGCTTTCGAAAGATGTTTTTTCGGTTTTGCTGATTTTCAGGAAATAACCATCAGGCTTGCTACCTGCCGAAAGCGTCATACAGATGGTCAGGAGCAATAAAATTGCAGTTGTTTTCATATAAATCTGTTTCATTTTCGGGGATTTAATGTTACGAAAAGATAATCTTTAAATTCGAAGCCACGAAATGTAACCGTTACTTCCACTTTTGTTCTTGTACCTGCAGGAATATCTTTGGTGGTCAGATAGCGCAGATGTTCATTGCCACCCACCGACCAACAATAGTTATCATAAATGACACCCGCATCGAGCATCACATGATCATCGTTCACCACCAACTCCTTCTGAGGAAAACTTTTACCCAGATCGCTCCCAAAATAAAAACCTGGCTGAGTGGGTTGATTGTAGGCTACATTTTGGGTTGCCACGCTTATTCTATACACCGGATCTTCGGTAAAGCTATGAAAGCGATACTGTGTTTCGAAGGGAGTAAGATAAATTCGCAGATTTTTACTGTCGCGGGTCCTGTAAATCACTTCTTCTCGCCAGTCACCGAATATATCGGCCTGAAGGCACGGATTGGATTTTGTTCCATTATTTCTGACACAGTCGTTATTGTTGAATAGCAGTTCTGCAAGTCCCGTTTCGGGATAATACTTCGAAATACGTGTTCCGTCAAGCAGTTCGCGTGACAAATCGCCGTCCCACCAGCATGCCATATTGATAGAAACGCCACGTATGGTTGGATTTATCACTTCACCCTTTATGTTTCGTATTCCTTCGGAAGCTATCGACCACATTTCCACCCCTTTATGATTTGGATCGATATCAGCTGCCATACAACGTCCTACGTCGATATCACTTTTTACCTGAAAAATAATTTTTCCCGTTTCGGCATCCCGGAATGAGGAACCATCTCGTCGGTTTTCGTGACAATCCCAAACCTGAAGTTTTCGGCTCAAAGGATCAAAAGCAGTCATATGTAAGGCATCGCCATGACCCATACCGGTTGAGTACAGTCCTTTACCCGTATTATCAATAACGCACGCCCCGTAAATAATTTCATCACAGCCATCACCGTCCACATCACCAATTCTGAGATTATGATTACCCTGTCCGGTATAGGCTTCATTACCCGGCGTGTCCGTATCGAAAACCCACCGGCTGGTGAGTTTGCCATTGCGCCAGTCGAACGCTGCCAAAACAGAACGCGTGTAATATCCTCTACACATAACCACACTGGGATATTCACCGTCGAGATAAGCCACACCTGCCAGGAAACGGTCAGAGCGATTGGCTTCAACATCTCCCCAATTACTCAAGTTGCCACGGGGTGGAATATAATCGATTGTTTGCAGGGCTTTTCCGGTCAGGCCCTCGAAAACGGTAAGATATTCAGGACCGGTCAGAATTCGTCCGGCTTCATTCCGGTGGTCTGCGTTCTTATCTCCAATCACATTACCCTGTCCATCAACCGTTCCATCACAGGTTTTTACCACCATTTCTGCTTTTTTGTCGCCATCCAGGTCATACACCATAAACTGTGTATAATGTGCTCCGGCTCTGATGTTTTTGCCCAAATCAATTCGCCAGAGTTTTTTACCATTTAACTTATAGCAATCGAAATATACATTACCAGTATAGCCGTCATGCGCATTATCGTGAGCATTGGAAGGATCCCATTTCAATATAATTTCATACTCTCCGTCACCATCCACATCACCAACGGAGGCATCGTTTGCAGAATAAAAATATGGTTGTCCCGTCAGACTGATATTTCCGGGTGGCACATCAAGCGGAATATTGATATAATCGGATGAATTTTCAGGTATTTCGAATGAGCAGATTTCATTGATAGTTTTGTCAGTGGTATTGGAAGCTTTGATTTCATAGATCAGTTTACCCGGAGCTGCTTTCAAATCTTTGTAATAGGTAGTATTCGAAACGGGCATGTTGTTGATTTTTTGCCCATTTCGGTACACATCGAATGTTGTGCCCGTTTGGTCGGTCGATAAATAGCGCCAGCTGATATTGACAGTGCTGTCGTTCTCACGCACAGCTACCAATCCGCGGTTTAATTTCTCCCTTTTCAGTTTTGAGAAATCATAGCCCGGTTTCAAAGCATTGTAAATCAGATCAGCAATAACCTGATGACCCGCATCATTCGGATGGAGAAAATCGGCATAATATTCGGGTTTTCCTGTAAGAGGAGTATGCAAATCGATGATACGCAAGCCTTTGTTTTTAGCCATCCGCCTGATAATGGGGATAATTTCATCAGCTATGACTTTAAGCTGATGCTTCCAGCGTGTATTTGGCACAACCGGAATCGGAAGACAAAGATAAATGGCTGGTTTTGAAGGCAGACCGAGAAACTGGTCACACAACCACGATAGGTCCTTTTCAAAATTTGCTGCAAATGTTCCCGTATTCCATACCGCGGGCTGAGAGTCGTTCGTACCAAGAGCAATCGTCACAATATCCGGCTGTAAATCCTTCGCTTTTGTAAATGCTTCGAGACCTTCATAAGGTTTATAAGTACCCCGGCAGGCTGTTGCACCGCTTACACCAAAATTTACAACCTCGTAAGCATCACCAAGCAAATCCCTCAAAACACCCACATATCCTTTGTTTACTCTGTCGGATGCACAAGCGCCTTCGGTGATGCTGTTGCCCACGCAGGCTATCTTTATTTTTCTGAAGGGAGCATATTTCCGGTACAAAGACCTATCCTGTGCAACTACTGTAGTAAAAGCACAAAGGACAAACAATGCTAATATCCAGATTTTTTTCATTCTAAATCAGATTAATAAAATAAAAAAAGGATTTTCATTCCGGATTTTATATTGCCGGATTGATTATACAGTCCAAAAACGGGTATTATATTGAATTAAATGATTATCCGATATATCGCCTAAAATAATTATCTTTGATGTAAATAATCAGAACAGGCATGAATTTATTAAATTTTGTTGCGCAATATCCAGACGAAGCAAGTTGTAGAGTCAAATTCAAA
>Ga0116170_10002772_pt1 | contig 16696 bp, 9 predicted proteins | sample AD_JPNHW1_MetaG_FD_89797 | JGI IMG/M metagenome (GOLD analysis project Ga0116170, IMG submission 89797) | Active sludge microbial communities of municipal wastewater-treating anaerobic digesters from Japan - AD_JPNHW1_MetaG | ecosystem: Engineered > Bioreactor > Anaerobic > Digestate | place...
ATCGAGTATATCTAAACTTTACAATTGGTTAATAAGACAAAAGATAAAAGTAAAAAGATAAAAAGATAAAAGGACCACTTTCCTCACTTTTGTCTTTTTCCTTTTATCTTTTATCTTCTCTACCTGATCTTCTCATTACTTCCCTTCAAACTTTCTCAAAAAGGCTTTCCTGTCTTTTATTATAAGCTTTGGGATGTTTCCGTTGTAGCTGATCCCATAGCATGGCAACAGCATCTTGCTTGTGAATAGTATCGGGTCCCCGGCAAGGATGTACCTGTCGTAAGCTTTCTCTATGATATCGGCTGGCACGTACTCAGAAGCAGCTTTTATAAAATCAGTTTTTGTAATCACGGTGCCAGGCTCTTTCTTTATGCTGATGTTTTTCAGTGTCAGCAGGAAATCCCGTATATCCTTCTTTCCGCCGGTTGCCATTGTAATGCGGTTGTCGAGCCAGAAGGCAAAGAGGCATCCCCGCCTGTAAGGAAGTCGGTTATAGTCGCCCAGCTTCCAGTAATTGTCAAGGACCTTACTGTTAGGAATGTTTTTTACTGAACTGCCATAGTGCGACTGCATGGTCCGGCGGTTAAACTCCACAGCAAACTGTTCTGGTGTCATTAGTTTTGACAACAAAAGTGTATAGTATGTGACATAATCGTCAAATCCCTCGGTAAACCACAGGTTGGTTATCCCTGCATTAATACCATCACTGCCAATCCATCTGTGGCACATCTCATGAGAGAGAGTGAATTCCCTGCCCTCACTGAGTATCATTCCTCCCTCTGAGGAATATTTAGCCACAAAACCATTATCAAAAGCCACCCCTCCAATACTCTGACCTGACCATCTGAATGGCTGCAGAACAAAAGAAAAGTCCGATACTTCATTATCATTCCAGAAGCTTCTAAGGTTGCTATAATATCTCCTGACATATTCCATGACAGCTTTACGGTTCTCTTCACGCATAACGTTTGTGTTAAGTACGATCCATGCTGTTGTATTTCCGGTTTTTATATTATCAACCGTCATGTTAACGGCACCGGTAAGGAGACAAAACATAAAATCATTTACGCCACCCGTATAAGGTTTGTCACCCCTGTTGGATGGTTCGTAGCTGAAGAAAACGGGATAAGCAGGTTTTTTGGACCACTGAACTGACTGGATAACACCCGTGGAAGACATAAATAAAGGTCTCAGGAACAGGTTTATGCCATGACAAAAAAGATAATTCTTCTGTATCACAGGGCGATATAGCTCACTCTTTGAATCCTTATCCCTTACACCCTCATCGGCTATGTCATACTCAATTGTAACAGGTTTCTTTCCCCGGTAGTAGACCGTCAGTCTACGTTGTGGCCAGTCTGCTTTAATTTTTGCAGGCGCTTCGGCCTTCACTCCCATGAGACACTTTGAGATATTTTTCTGGCCTCCGAATAATGGCTCACCATAGACAAACACAGTACTGTCCCGTTCAACAGGAGTATATACAAGCTTTACATGAATCCGGTGTTCGCCCTTAAGCATTATTTCATACCTGAGATCAGCCTTCACCGCACCATTGCTATCTTTTTCAGCAATGGTGGCAGCAGTTGAAACCAGGGAGAAACCAACCAGGCAGAGACCTGTACAAAACAACAACCTGAACATCACACTGAAAATATCTTCTCCCTCTTTTGTGCAGCAAATTTATTCATTTATACGGCTGCATCTGATGAGGTCAAGGATGAAATCGTTGACTTCAACATTCATGTTATTGTTATAAGGTTCAAAAGTGAGTTCCAGTTTGTTTGCTCCGGCCTTAAGGTTTACTTCCAGCGGGTTGCTCATCCCCCAGTTTGACCACTCATCTCCGCCTCTCTGTGGGAAGATGGCCGACCCTGAATACGTTCCGTTGCAGTTGAGAGATCGTTGTGCACACTTGTTATTTGTATTGACAGGACCGTTGCCGTTTGAATAACGGAACTCAATAAAATAACGACCTGCCGATGGAGCATTGACTGTAAACACAAATGGCGGGGTTGTTTTTTTCATCTCAACAAAGCCTGTACCTGAGAAACCTGAAAGTTTACGTTCAGAGGGTCTGGCAAATTTCTCTGCCTCCATGACAATATCATTTTCATATCTGTATTGCACCGGCTTGCTCAGGAATGATTCTGTCCCGTCGGCATCTATGGCCATGACCTGATACTCGCCTCTTTTCCCTTTAAGGTCCATAGTGGTAGTGCTGGTCGTTTCTACCGGCACACCTGAAGAGTAAACCCGGTATTTAACTGCTCCTTCTATATTCTTCCACTCAAGGTTGTTTTCTCTGATCCATGCCTCAGGTGTCTGTGGTGAGAACAGGCTGCCAGCTAGCTTCACCGGCTCTGAATCATATTTCCCGTTCAGCACTATTCTTACTGCATGACGGCCGGTCAGCTCTGCCGGAATCTCATTTTTGTCCTGGGCTGTGCCATCAAGCTCAAACGATGTGATGCCATTGCCATACCCTGATATATATATATCGAGTACGGCATTCCTGTACTTTAGGCCTGTCAGTTCATAATAACCCTTATATTTTTCTGGCAGGAATGGATTAAAGACAAGTTTATCCGGCTGGTAATCGAGCCCGAAATATATCCTGTAAACAACTGCAAGGTTTGCAGCCACGCTCCACAGCTGGTTGTCTGAGTTGATCTCAGTGCCATTAAAGTCGCCGTTACCTGCCACCATGTTTTCCTTATTGGTAAGGAAGAGTGCGGCCTGGCGGTATATTGAGGCTATGCCATGCTCAACAGCAGCGCTGTTGCCATTTTGTGCAGCAGCCCAGGCCCAGTAAGCCTGTACAAAAGGCCATGAGGCATTATTATGATACGGTGGTATGCCGGGGATCTGCGGGTAAATACATGTTATTCCGTATTCCATCACAGGTACAGAGGCGAACATCTTACTCTTCTGCTCATCAGATGCTATATCATAAAGGATACACAGCGACTCTCCCAGAGATTCACTCCTGGGTGAAAGAGAATATCCATAATGACCGTAAAGGTATTGCCCGTAATATCCTTTATCTTCCTGCCACAGGTACTTGTTTATAGATTTTTTAAGTGCCTCAGCCTTTTTACCGTATTCATTTTCAATTTTAAGCAATCTGCCCATCTCATCAAGGATGGTAAGGGTTTTATAAAAAACTGCATTTGTTCCCAGGTTATGAGATCTGTAGATATCTATCGGCTCCATCCAGAGAGGGTATGTCTGTTTACGCCAGTCGAGGTACGATGACTCGCCGTAGAACAGCCCTGTCTGAGGGTTATAGGCAACTTTAAGGTCGTTCTCAACCGTACGGCTGATAATTGAATAAGCCTCTTTAAGCCACTCACTGTCGCCTGTCGATTTATACACCTCCCATGCAGCCAGCGCCCATATAATCCTGTCTGTTGACACAGGCCACGATCCTCCGCTGCCTGTATCCTGGATGATGACACCGTTATGCACCTTGCGCATAAGGCTGTTGCGGGCTATCTGTGGCTCTATTGCAGCCAGTGATAGTATGATGCTGTAGCTTATGTCGCGTGTCCATACGCCGTCCCACTGTTTGCCTGCACGGAAGGTGGTGTCGGGTCGTATGTCAAGCAGCATGTCCTCAAGAGACATGTGGTATAATGCGTTCGCAAGAGGAAACGAAGACTTCAGTGAAGGATAATCTCTTAAATCCGACTTCATTACTCTTTTTGATGTGGTATGTTTTGTTGAGTCGTAAACATTAAATACAAGCTGGCACGAATAAATGCCATCGCCGTCGGGGTCAGTAAGCTGAAGATCGTTTCTGCCGGGCAGGTTCTCAAAGTCCCACGACATAGGAGTTGTCCCTCCCGCAATCCATACTCCTTTGAAGTCAGATTTGTAAAGCTTGTTGCCATTAAAGTCTGTGAAATAACCCTGTTTGTTAAACTCACCGAGGACTCTTCGCATATCCACCTCAAACATCACCGGGGTGTTTGCAGGCAGGGCTGTCTTCTCCCCGGCAATGGTGGCTGCCGGCGCATCTTTCTCTCCGAAGACACAACTTACAACCTGCTTCCCTGTATCGGGCCTGAAGAGAACAGCCTGGTGGTCCATGCCCGCTGCCGCTTCATTATCACGGCCATTGATGCTGAATTTAAATGATATATGAGGATTAAAGAACTCGTTTGCCGGACTCTGATAATCGGAAACAAGAGTGTTCCGATCTACCGCAATGGCTTTATAGGGTCCCTGCTCCACCCGGTCGGAAAATATACTGAAGTGTTCTGATGAGTATATCCTGGTGCTTTTAATATTATTGCAGGATGTGATTGCTGCAACTGACAACAGGATTATTGATGTATTTACAATTAATCTCATATCAAACAGGTATTTGTCACTTTTATGTTTACAGATTGTAAAGTTTATAAATATTTTTCAAAGAAACTGAAACCACAATAAGGTGTATGGATTTTAAAGAAAATACACTGAGATACACCCTGGCTGTCTGCCTCCTTTGCCCCCATCTAAGCCTGGTGATCTCAGTGCTGTTAAAAGTTCTTTTGTACTTTTCTTTTTTCCTTTTTACAGGTATTCAATAACTATCATTCCCCAATACTGCATATACGGAATTGACAGGGAGATTGTATTACCATTCCTTACAAATTCAAGCTCTGTTGATGATCCGTGGATGTAATCAGGGCTTGCGTACCATACTTTGCCTACTGTACTATTAACATTAATATCAAATCTGCTATTGGAGTATTTCACAGGTACTGTTCTTGATCCGTCATTGTCGCGCCAGTTAAGGTCTGAAGCTGTGGAGAAGTTTATCAGATGAATTACCTGTCTCTTGCCCACTTCTTTTCCCAATACGGCGACATTACCCGTTTGAGGAGGCCAGCTGTTAAGGTTCATCTGACGGTCGGCGGAAGTAATATTCACAGTGTTGAACGCACCTCCGTCGCGAAGGATATTTTCATAGGCAACAAGGAAGTCATAATAAGATATCATGGCCCGTTTAAGCTCAACACTCATCGTCAGGTTTGAATTAGGAAAGTATTCGTGAACGAGCATATGTTCACCTAACTCGATGTGTGACCCGCCGAAAGCAAATATGACCGATTCAGTGAGCAGCACCCCCGGAAGATTAAAGAATCCCTTTTGTCCGGATAGACCACGGTTCATATAGGCGGCGAGAACAGTATTTTTGGTATTGCCGCAAAAGGTATTATTATCAGTAATCACCTTGGCAAGCTCATCATAGGTTGTTGGTGTCCATACCTCTGAGTACATAAAGTCCACATTGGTTGTGGCAATACCCTCCTGCCCCAGTTGATCCACAGCATTCATCACCAGCCTTTTACCGGGGTTTTTCGTTTTCATTGCGTTAAGGAACGGCGCAAAGGTGCCCGGCAAGTCTATTAAGGTTCCATTGTAGGTATAAAGATTTTTATCCCTGTTTCCGACCTGGTCAACATGGAAACCATCAAAATCAAACACTGAATACAGATCATCATTCTGTCTGGCAATATAGTCCTGCCACCCTGTGTTTGAAGGATCAAGAAGGTATATACTGCTTGACCAGTTGTTGTCAAGGTAAATATAGTCTATGGTTGAGTGCGAGGTGTTTGTATACATGTACCACTCTGACGACACTCCATCGGCAGCAGCATTTTTCCACGCCCCATAAGCCAGGTTATAGAACATTGCCATCATGTTCCTTTCATGCGCTTTTGTGATATATCCCTGCACGGTGGTAAGGTAATTTGTTCTTTTTGCAATATCATACCAGCTGTTTTCAGGATTTGCAGTAGTACCGGCAAGTGGCTTATGATGCTTGTTCTCAAAGTCATAAAACATAATACCATTAATATGACATCGTGAGAGCGAGTCCACTATATTTGACATTCGTGTATCCGTAAGCTCAGGAAACTTCGACAGGAAACCGTATCGGGGAAACTTCGACCAGTCAGAAGAGACATCAACGGCAATACTTCCATAAATGTACTCCTCATTATCAGTTATATCGAAGACATCAACCATATAACCCTTATAGTCTGTCGAAGGCGCTGTCCATGACCACGATTGTCCGTTTAAGGATGTCTCTTCCAGCGTCTGGTTAAGATATCTGTAACGAACCCTGGCGGTAGCGGGAAGGGCTTTATCTATTTTGAAATTAACAACATCAGAGGGATTATATACTGCCTTATCAGTTGTGATACTGATTGTCACATTTTTAACCAGCGGACCAGTATTGTCTCCTTTACTACACGATGTCAGAATGAGAAAACAAAGTATATTAATTATAATCATTCGTATCATATCTCATTTTTAAAAATGGCTGGCTGATAAAATTAGCCAGCCATTTTATAATACTAAAGAACTATGGATAATCTATTGTTTAACAAGTGAAATGGTCAGATCCTTTAAATTAAGGGTGACAAGATAATTACCATCCTGACCACTGGGGATAGTCCATTTATTGTCATCACCTGCCCCGCCTTCGTGGAAATATATCTTAGCCTCATCGACGGGATCTTTCATAAACATATCCTGTGACCAGCTTGTGTTACGGTTGAACGGGAACTTAAAATCACCGGCAACGAGGCCTCCGGAGTATGTAAACTCATATCCTGAAGTCCCCTGGGTTAGTTCAATTGCTTCTCCTATGTTCCAGCCACAAGGTGCTGCACTTCCGACTATGTAAAGGTGATCAAGACGTTCATATGAGAGCGTCATATTTTCAAGGTCGAGAACCATAGTGTACCAGCCACTTTTGTATATATGCCATTTACTGTCGTCGCTGGCTCCGCCGGTATGCCTGTAAACTTTAGTGCTGTCGCTGCCTTTCATAAACATATCCTGTGACCAGTCTGAATTGCGGTTTACCGGGAATTTGAGATCGCCCACAAGAAGCACGCCGTCATACCTGAAGATAAACGGATTGTTTTCATCCTGAACCATTGCAGTAGCATTACTTATATCCCATCCATTCGGAGTGGCATCTCCCACCATAAACATCTGAGTAAACTCTGCACCCTGAAGAGCTGTTATCTTAATAGTAAGATCACACAGGTTTACAGCAATCTTATATAATCCTGCTGTCCCTATCTTCCACTGACTGTCGTCACTGTCGCCTCCTTTGTGAAGGTACATCCTGGTTGTATCGGATGCATTCTTCATGTACATATCCTGGAGCATATCAGTGTTTGTATTCACAGGGAACTTGAATGATCCCACATTAAGCCATCCTTTGAAAGCAAATGTGGTAGGTTCGTTCTCATCAGCTGTAAGGGCAGTGGCTTTGGAAATGTCCCATTTGCCTTCAGTGGCATCGCCAAAGATGTAGAGCGTGGTAGAGACAGGTTTATAGGGTGTCACTGAAAGTGAAACAATATTTGAAATGTCTGTAGTTTCAGGATCAGTGTTAATATGGGCAATGACTCTGGCTTCAATATCTGCTGCAACTCCCGGAGTATAGCCCCAGTGGTTTAAAAGGGTCTCGTTGAGAGAAGCAACGGTAAATGCCTTGGTATATATTGCCTTGTTCAGCGTATAAATCAGAGGGGCTGCAAAATTGTTTCCTTTTTTGTCTATCTGAAGTTCATAGGTAATTGAAGATCCTGTACCGTTATTTGAGCCTGTGGTCCAGTTAAAGCTTATACCTGTTGTTGATAATGCTCCTTTTTGTGTAAGGACATAGCTGGAACTGCTTGTTGACAGTATCAGGTCAGCGTTCATTCCGTCAGGGATGTACTCATCATAGCTGGTACATGAAAAGAGCAGTGTAAGCAGAAGTACTGCGACCGGGAAAGACATTGATCTGATGTTCTTCCATCTCCGGTGATGGTCATTATATATTGTTTTCATAAAAATCTCTTTACATTTTGTTTAAATGCTTCACTTTTCTAGTAACCCGGATTATTCGGGAGAAGGTTGGGGTTTGCGTCGCAATCCACAAGAGGTATGGGCAGCAGCATGTGTTTGGATGTAGCTGCGGCTTTTCCTATTGAATGCAGGAAATCGAGTCCATACTGGCCATCATTGATCCTAATAAGGTCAAACCAGCGGTCGCCCTCAAAGGCAAGCTCCATACGTCTCTCATGCAGGACTTTAAGTCTGAAGTCATCCTTTGAAAGACCTGATACAGGGTCAAGTCCGGCTCTGTGTCTGACAAGGTTAAGTGGTGTCTCAGCATCGCCTGTATGTCCAAGCTCATTCAGTGCCTCAGCCTTCATAAGAAGAACATCAGCGTATCTGAGAACAGGGAAATTCAGTGGGCTCCCATTGTAAGTAGATGCCATATAAGATTTGCCGACAACAAATTTTCTCACGTTATAACCTGTCTTGTATGCATATGCCGGGTTGTACTCCTTACCATCAAAAAGCGGACATCCATTATAGAATATAGTAACATCTTTTCTAAGGTCGCCAGCTTCATAAGAGTTCACAAACTCCTGTGTTGGCTGGTTCCATCCCCATCCCGCGGTGGTAAGAGGCGAGTCGCGCGGAGCCATATAGTTAGTTGTCCATGCCGATATATTATCATCACTCCAGAAGTCGGCTTCAATACCTGTCATATATTGAATCTCAAAGAGAGACTCAACAGAGTTTTCTGCATCAGGGTTGAAGTTGTCTTTATAGTTAGTATTAAGGTCATATCCCCAGTCACCTATTGTATCACAAAGAGATACTACTCTATTCCAGTTATTATCGCTTTTGCCCAGGGTGAGAAATACTTTTGCCAGCATACCTGCGGCTGATCCCTTTGAAGCTCTCCCTATGTCTGATCCGGTATATGACTCACGGAAAGGAAGTAATTCAATTGCTTTGGAGTAGTCAGAAATAATCTGATCATATACAACTGATTTTGGTGTACGTGATGGTCTTGCGTTTTCCGCATCATCACCCCAGTAAGGTTCAGTGATAAGAGGCACATCGCCAAAGCAGCGCACAAGGATAAAGTAATAGGTGGCGCGAAGGAAGTAAGCCTCACCAAGGATACGGTTCTGAAGATCAGCATCCATATCTATTGAAGGCACACGGTCAAGAACAATGTTACAGTAAAGTATCCCCGGCCATGGACCACGCCACAGGTCAAGCACACCTGCATTATCTGTGGTGGTTGTAAAATTAGCAAGGGACTTGGTCTCAACACCATCGTTTGAATCACTGGGGTTAGCCCCTACTTCGCTGTTACCAGCCATAATATCAGTGGTCCACATTCGGAGATTATACAGTTTGGGCCTCTGCAAAGGATTATATGCTGCATTAATGGCAGCTATGGCATCAGCCTGTGTCTTATAAAAAGACGATGTGTTGATGTCTTTTGAAGATGTACGGTCAAGAAAACTGTCGCTGCATGATAATAATGCCAGCAACGGGATGAAAAGTATATATTTTGTGAATTTCATGACTTGTTCAATTTATTTGTTAGAAACTCATATTGGCACCTATGCTGAACACCCTTGTCAAAGGATAAAGGTTATTATCTATACCATCGATACCAACCTCAGGATCTATGCCTGAATAGCTGGTGATGGTGAACAGGTTTTGTGCTGTGGCATAAACCCTCAGGTTTGATGCCTTAATTTTACCTGCATATTTCTCAGGCAAGGTATAGCCAAGACTCAGGGTCTTCAGACGCAGGTATGATCCGTTTTCGACGTAACGGTCAGAGATGCGGTTGTTCTGTGCCGGGTCTCCAAAGACAGCTCTTGGCATAGAGTTGCTGGTTCCCTCACCGGTCCAGCGTTTAAGTACCTCTTTGCTTTGGTTTCTTGCTGCATCCATGCCTTCTGTCTGCAAGCGGTTTGCATTAAAGATATCCCCGCCAAAGGCACCCTGGAAGAATATGTTCAGATCAAATCCTTTGTAGGTAAAAGTGTTGTTAAGTGAAAGTATGAACTTTGGATTTGGGTTACCAATGAAAGTTCTGTCTTTCTCATTGATTACACCATCGTTATTAAGGTCTTTAAACCTGATATCACCGGCTTGTGTTGCACCTGCATTCTGTAAGGAAGCATTATTTACCTCGGCAGCTGTCTGGAAGATTCCATTTGTGACATAGCCAAAGAAGGCATTACCGGGGTGTCCGTTCATATGGAGGGCAGCCGACTGATTTATATTGCCGTCAATACTGCCTGTAGTAAGAGGTACAGTGTCGCACAGGTCAATTATCTTATTTTCTACATAAGTTAGGTTCAGTGAGGTAGTCCATGTAAGATCTCCTTTGAGATTCTGTGACTCTACGGCTACTTCAAAGCCTTTGTTCTGCATCTTGCCTGCATTTACATAAGGTCTGTTGACATCATCCTTGTTGTCATATCCGGTTGTAATGATAACAACACCTCTTACAAGCATGCCGGTGGTATTCTTTACAAAACCATCAACCGACAGCTTGATCCTGTTATCAAGAACAGACGCATCAAAACCGATGTTCGTTTGTTTTACAGTCTCCCAGTGTATACCATAGTTTGGCATTGCAAGAGGGTATACCATTTGCACCGATGTGTTGTTGAAGCTGGTGTTAGAGATCGCGAGTGATGAGGCATATGGATAGTTGCTTCCTATCTCCTGGTTTCCTGTCTCTCCATAGCCGGCACGAAGTTTCAGGTCGTTAATGAAGGTGAGCGGACTAAAGAAGTTCTCTTTTGAAATACGCCAAGCAACTGAGGCAGAAGGGAATGTTCCAAAGCGGTTGCCCGGGCCAAAACGTGAAGAACCATCACGTCTGACGGTGGCAGTGACAAGATACTTATCTTCATAAGAGTAGTTTACCCTTCCGAAATATGAGAAGAGAGCCCAGTCTTCCTTGCCTCCGTTTGAGGTAGCACCTGTTGCACTTCCGGCATCAAGAACCTGTGTCTCTTCTGAAATAAACCCTTTACGGCCGCCTGCTATCCACTCATTAGTGCTCTCCTGTGCACTGGTACCAGCCATAACACTAACCGAATGTTTGTTATTAAAGACCTTATTATATGTAAGAGTGTTATCCCACAACCATGTGGTTGTTTTATTGTACCTCTGATATAATGAAGCTAATGTCTGTGGTGCTGCAGGCCATGCATGCGCCGGGTCCCAGTTGCGATCGTCCCATAAATTTAACTGTAAACCAAAACTGGTCCTAAAATGAAAATCCCTGAGGACATCCAGCTCACCGAAGATAGAACCGATAAGATTATAACCTTTGGTCTGGTTCTTGTTCAGGGTAGCTTTGCCTATAGGGTTATCTATACCTCCATACCACTGTGGATAGAGAGAGTTCTGGTTGGTAAAGCTTCCATCTTCATTGTAAATGGTCTGAGTTGGCAGTGATCCCATTGTGTTTTTCAGGCTGTAATCGCCACTTCTCTTGATATCATGGTTAAGAGTGATGTTGTTCCCGAATTTCAGAAAATCAAACACTTTATTGTCTGAGTTGAACTGCACGGTAAGCCTCTTGTACCCGGTGTTTATAATGATACCTTCCTGGTTGAGATAGTTAACTGAAGTGTAAGTATTCAGCTTTCCTGTGTTGGAAGAATATGATAACGAGATGTTCTGCATAGGCGCCGGATTAATCAGCTCACCCAGCCAGTCAGTTCCTTTACCAAGTGTGGATGGTTCAGCCCATTCAGGATTGGTTGCTTCTCCGGCATTACTGAGCATCTCATTATTATATGCGGCATATTCTGATGCATTAAGCATCTTGATCATGTTTACAGGCTGTTGTACAGAATAATAGTAATCAAGGTTCAGTTTACTTTTTTCCGTGTTACCTCTTTTTGTAGTTACTATTATAACACCGTTAGCTCCTCTCGAACCATATATGGCAGCAGAGGATGCATCCTTAAGTATCTGTAGTGATTCTATATCCCTTGGGTTGAGTGTGTTAAGCCCACTGGTAACAGGGACACCATCAATCACAAAAAGAGGAGACGAGCTGTTTATTGAAGAGACACCTCGTATCAAAAATGTGGGGTCGCTACCAGGTACACCTGAAGATATAACCTGTACACCTGATGCTCTCCCCTGAAGTGCATCACCGATGCTCGGCACAGGCAGAGAATTAAGATTATCAGTCCTGACTGAGACTATTGAACCGGTAAGGTCTTTCTTACGGATCGAACCATAACCCACAACCACAACCTCCTCGAGGTTCTGTACCTTCTGCTGCATTTGAATATCAATCGTGGTCCGTCCTTCAATAAAAACCTCCTGCTGGTTGTATCCTATGTATGAGAAGATAAGCTTCGTGGCATTAGCAGGTACCTCAAGAGTATAGTTGCCATTCTGGTCGGAATATGTTCCGGCGCTCGTCCCGGGAGCACCTATAGATACTCCTGTCATAGGCATTTTATCCTCATCCTTGACAACACCAATTATCTTTACAGGAGGCTTCTGCTCTTCAGCTGTCTTTTCTGAAAGTACAATCTGCTTCTCAAGAATGTTGTAGGCAATGCTTGTATCTTTCAAAAGCCTTTCCATAACCGTTTTGATATTGCTCTCAACAATGTCAATGGTCACAGGCTTTGTGACATCAATGATTTTACTGTTATATACAAAAGTATAGCTGCTCTGTTTTTCTATGGCAGTCAATACTTCTTTCAGAGGTGCATCTTTGAACTTAAGCCTTACGGCCGCGTCCTGAGCATTTGCTGCCTGTATGTTTATTAACAGACAGAATGCAAGAAACAGATGCAAAATCAACTTTTTGGGGAGTGGCATCTTCTTTTGCCGAAACCCTTTGAAATGAGCATTTTTCTTCATAAAATTGCTTTTTTGTTAGAGGTTTAGTTTTGTTTAACTACAAACTGGACTGGAGGTAAGTGTTCGCTGCACTTACCTTTTCCTTTTATTTCTTTTTCAGATGAATCTTTGTCCTGGTGAAATCACCATCCTTCAACTGGCTGTTCTTTTCAACAGAATACTCTATCCCGGATGAAAGTTTCAGAAGTGTCAGTACCTGATCAAGCGTCTCATCAGAGAACCGGGCAGTAATCTCATAATCAAGGATCCGGTTATCATCAACATATATGTCAACATTAAACCAACGCTCAAGACGACTAATCACATCCACCATTGAATCATCCCTGAAGATTAGTTTTCCATCTTTCCAGGCAGTATATTTTTCAGTGTCCACTCCTGACACAGACAGGTTATTATTCAACGGATTATAAACAGCCCTGTGGCCTGGTTCCAGCAGTCCAAGAGACTTCTTACTGCCTCCCTTATCTGAGAACAGACTTACACTTCCTGTAGCAAGTACAACTTCAACAGGTTTGTCATCATTATATGCTGATACGTTAAATGTTGTCCCCAGCACCTCCACATTAAGTTTACCAGTACTGACAATAAATGGATGTTTCCTGTCTTTGGTCACTTCAAAGAATGCTTCTCCTGTGAGGTGTACATCCCTGGTTCCTTTTGTAAATCGTGTGGGGTATTTTATCTCTGATCCTGAGTTTAGCGTTACGCGGCTTCCATCGGGCAGATTTATGGTTCCACGCATGCCAACACCTGTACTTATTGTCTGCCATGCAACATCAGAACTCCTGCCACTGATTTTAGTCTTGCCTGATAAACTCATGGCAAGCGTGTAACAGAGCAGCGGAATGAAAAGCATTGCAGCTATCCTGGTAAGAATTGGAATAAAACGATATGAAGTATCGGTCCCGGTCTTAATCTTCTTGTTTACACTCTTCAGGGCCCCGACCGTATCTATTTCCTCCATCTCTTTCAACAAACCCATTGACATCCATAACCTATGGTATTCTTCAAAGAGCTCTGCATTTTCCTTTGATGCTTTCTTCCATTCTTCAACAAATCTCTCTTCTTCTACCGTCAGGGTCTTTGAAAAGTAACCCGGCAGAATTGCCTCTATAAGTTCTCTGTCGTTGTCTTCCATAAAACGGTATTGTTATTTTTAAGGAAGACGACAATAAAACGAAAAACACATATTGAAAATGAAAATATTTTACAGACAATTGATATACTGTCTGTTACACACAGCCTGATAACAGAACCGCAAGGAGTATTATCTTTTTACTTTATCCTGAAAAGAATAATGAAAAGCGGCAGGAAAGGTTTAAGCTCAACGCGCAGGATTTTGAGAGCATTGCTGATCTGAAGCTCTACAGTGCGTTTCGACAGTCCCAGTTGCTCTGCAATCTGCTGGTTTGTCCTGCCCTTGTACCTGCTAAGAGAAAACACCTCGCGGCAGCGTGGAGGCAGCTTATCAAGGCACCTGTCAATTGCTTCGCGCAGCTCAGACTCAACAAAAAGTGTGAAATTATCTTTTTCATATTCAGCAGACTCACTGATAATACTCTGTTCGTACTTTACCTTAACCCTGCTGTGCTTTACATAGTCAAGGCAACGGTTTTTTACTGATGAGAAGAGATATGCCCTTAGTGATTCATTTATTGAGAGGTCTGACGCCTTGACCCAAAGACTGACAAAGAAATCCTGAACGACGTCTTCAGCTGCATCTGTTGATCCCGTAAACTGTTTTGCATAAACACACAAACCTGAATAATAGTAATTAAAAATAAAGTCGAAAACAACTTTATCCTTCTGCTTCAGCCGGGATATGAGATAGAGTTCGTCCAAGAGATGTCAGTTTTATCAACATCATTGTCATCCAAAAATAATAATCTTTTCTGTTTATGTGTTATATATTCTTCTTTGTAGAGACGCGATTAATCGTGTCTCTACGTTAAAAAGAACATGACACTGGATGTTTGATTCATCTCCCTTCCCCCAAAATGTACACGCAATAATCCATTTATCCCTTCAATTTTTTAAATTTGATTTATGGAAAATGTGAAAAAATCCCACATCATGAAAACACAACATCTTCATTGCCATTCAAGAGCCATCCTGTCTCTTTTTGTGATTTTCCTTGTTTACAATATATGTGCCGTTGCACAGCCTTCTGGTGGACCTTACGGGCCGGTAAGACAGACATATGAAATCCCAAAGACCTCTGGAACTGTTTATTATGTAGCTCCCGACGGCAAGACATCCGAACAGGGACTCTCCCCGGACAGACCCACCACCATAGAGGCGGCGATTGAAAGGGTAAAAACAGATGATGTCATCATACTGCGTGGTGGCACCTACCGCACCGGAAACCTGATCCTCAACCAGGGTGTCACCATTCAGCCTTATGCCGATGAACAGCCTGTGTTTAAAGGTACTTATATTGCCAGCGAGTGGGTAAATCAGAATAACGGGGTGTGGACCACCAAATGGGACCGTTTCTTTCAGCTGGCGCCATTGCCATGGTGGAACCGTTCAAAATACGGCAGGGAGACACCGTTGTACAGGTTCAACAACGACATGGTGTTCATTAATGGCCGCTTCCTTCAGTCAGCCGGTGAAGTATCAGAAGTCAATGAAAACACATTCTTCATCGATTACCAGAACGGATTGGTTTATATCGGCTCTGACCCTAAAGACAAACTGGTAGAAATCACCGCCTTCGACGTGGCTATACACAGGGTTACAGGTGAGTGTCATGGCAAGACATCCGATAAAAAAGGCTTTACTCTCAAGGGTGTGACCCTCACACAATATGCCTACAGGGCTATTGAGATTGACGGCACAGAGCCGGAAGCTATCTCCGCAGAGGCTGATCATGGCAAACAGGTTGTGGGAACAACCATCGAAAACTGCAGCATCACCTTCTGTTCACGCGTGGCTGCTTACCTCAGGGGTGACAGGCTCACTTTAAGAAGCTGCAGGATAAGCGATACCAGCACTGAAGGAATTTATGTCATTGCATCAAACGACGTGCTGCTGGAGAAGAACATATTCATGCGAAACAATATTGAGCACATAACAGGCTATTATCCTGCTGCGGTGAAGATATTTAACCAGAGCTACCGTGTCACCTGCCGCGATAACCTGGTGACCGACCTGCCGGAGTCAAACGGCATCTGGTATGATGTCGGGAACGTGGATGGCGTGTTTATCAATAACTGGGTAGAAAATGTTGGTGACGGGAGCATCAGGTTTAATAGCAAAAAGACATGGCCCAGCCAGAACGGCTTTTTCTTTGAGATATCAAAGAATGTCATATGTGCCGGTAACGTCTTTCTCAACTGCGACCAGGGTATTCACATACTTAACAGCACCGGCGCCAGGGTTTATAACAACACCTTTATCAACAGCACTGCCACCTTCGGGCGAAACGAGCGTACACCGGAGACTGACGGCACCTTCGGCTGGCACTCCGGTACCGGCCCTGGTGTTGACAAACGCACCAACCATCTCTTTGTAAACAACCTGATGTATGGTGATGCAGGACACGCCAGACCATTGCTCTTCATCTGGCAGCCCGATAAGTTCTACGAAAGAGGATACAAGCCTCAGCTTGAAAAGATTGAAGGAAATGTCTTTGTAACAACAGATGCTGAAGAAGGTCTGCCAACAATATACTGGGCTAAGGCATCAGACAGGCAGGGCGCTGAATCGTTCCGGACACTGGAAGACATATCGTCACTCTACCCTGAATTCAAAGAAGGCAATCGTCTCTTCAAAAACATATCTGTATTTAAATGTATTGAGCTGAAAAATTTTGAAACCTTAAAAGGCTTCCCGGGAATAAAAGGTTACGGAACCACTCCGGATGACATAGGCAGGCTGCTTAATCTGAATAAGAAAGTATTGCCATATACAGGGGCCTATCCAATTAACAATTAACAATTAACAATTAACAATTAACAAT
>Ga0116170_10002773_pt1 | contig 16694 bp, 17 predicted proteins | sample AD_JPNHW1_MetaG_FD_89797 | JGI IMG/M metagenome (GOLD analysis project Ga0116170, IMG submission 89797) | Active sludge microbial communities of municipal wastewater-treating anaerobic digesters from Japan - AD_JPNHW1_MetaG | ecosystem: Engineered > Bioreactor > Anaerobic > Digestate | place...
GCAAAGATAAAGGCATTCCGATCCGCTTTTAGGGGTGTCAGAAGTGTTACATTTTTTCTGTTCAGGCTAGCTAATATTTATGCGTAAATTAAATTGATCCCCAGAAATTCCGATTGATCCAGGAAAATTCACTGATCGGGGTATTCCCTGGCTATTAATTTATTCCGAAACATTCGAAGATAAAGCAGTAGCTCAAAAACGAGAAGCAAATATTAAGGCCAGAAAATCCAGATCGTATATCGAAAACTTAATCCGTAGCTCAGCAGGTAGAGCATCCCGCTTTTAGCGGGAGTGGTCCTGGGTTCGAATCCCAGCTGGGTCACAAAAAAGAACAGTAAAAATCACATGAACGCTTGAAATCAATGAATTTCGAGCGTTTTTTTTGCTACATACAATTTTTCAAGCGGAAAAGATGTTCATTTTCAAATCGAATAATGATACCTGCATTGAGCAATATACAAAACATCATTTTCGACTTTATACACCAGGCGGTGTTCTGATGTTATTCGGCGCGACCAATAACCCGAAAGATTCTGTTTCAATGGTTCTGGTTTTCCTGTTCCTTCAAATGGTTTTCTTTGACACTCTTTTATAAGTGCATTCAGTTTTCGAAGTGTGGCCTTATCGTTTTCAACCCAATAAAGGTAATCGTCCCACGCAGTTTTATCCCAAAACAAATCCATTGTTACTCTTCAATGATGGAATGATTTATCAGATTGCTTTTAGAATTGATGTTCTCAATGGCACTTTCGAGCCTTTGCCGGTTCTCTTTGCTCCGCATAAGGTGTAGCGTTTCTTCAATTGAACTATATTCATCGAGCGACATCATTACAATACTTTTCCCTTTCGGACGATGCACGATCAACAAATCGTTGTTATCGGAAACAGCATCGAGATTCGATTTAAGATTTTGGCGTAATTCTGAATAATTTACTGCTTTCATAATTATAGTACCATATTTAGTACAAAAATAAGTACTTTTTTGCAACTTTTGTTATTCAATCATTTTTATTGCTTCATCCTGGCTTTCTCTATCAATCTTGTAATAACGTTTAAAATCACACGGATTGAATGGGTATAACCATTTACCAGCCCCAAAAAAGAAAACACAGCAATCCCAGGATGCTGTATCTGCAACGTTGATTCTCCGGTCAGCTCCCGAGAGCTACGGTTGTTTAGGCGAACAAACAATCGCCCCGCTAAAAAAGTATTTTACGTTAAAAGATAGAATTCAATCCATTCCAATTTCATTAACTTTTATCACTTAAAACGCCTGTGATCCTTGCTTCCTACATTGAAGAAAGCCATCTGTTCGTTTAGTTTCGTTGCAAACGAATTAAGGATTTCGGCGGTTTGAGCCAACTCTTCAATCGAAGAAGCGGTTTCCTGAATGGTACTGTTCAACTCTTCGAGAGCCGTATTGATCTGAACAGCCCCCGTACTTTGTTCTTCCGACGCCATGGCAATGTTATTGATCGAAGTGAAAGTATCCTGCACCTGTACCGACGTCTTGGAGAAAATCATCTCAGTATCTTCGGCAGCCTTAACACTCTGTGCCGACAATTGCTGGATTTCGGCTGCTGCCAGTTTACTTTTTTCGGCCAGTTTCCGCACCTCGGATGCAACCACCGAAAAACCTCTTCCCTGCTCGCCAGCCCTTGCTGCTTCAACAGCCGCATTCAGCGAAAGAATATTGGTTTGGAACGCAATATCGTTGATGATACCAATCCGGTGGGCAATGACATTCACGGCCTCTTTGTTGGCCTGTGTCGTTCCCTGCATTCTTAGGAGCTGACTCTTGATCTCGCCCGTGTTTCCATCGGTTTTTCTCACATTGTCGGCATTTTGCCTGATGTTGGCAATAATTTGTTCCATGGAAGAAAAAATCTCTTCAATGGATGCTGCCTGTTCGCTTACCGTCTGCGAAAGCAACTGGGAACTCTGGTTCACTTCATTGCTCGAGCTCTTCAGATCGGAAGAGACCATTTTAATCTCATTGATAATATCTTTCAATTTATCAGCAAGCTGTATCACCGATTTGTTTATCGAAACAATTTCGTTATTGCCCGAAAGGTCAAGATCACTAAAGCTAACGCTCAAATCGCCCTGCGATATTTGATCAACCTTTTCAGAAAGCTTTGTTAGTGGCGTTTTAATTGCACGAAGAATCAAATAAAAGGTGGTAAATATAAAGACAAAACAAAATGGGATAGCCCACCAAACATGAACAAACCCTTTGTCGGCCACAAAAAAAGCCGCCCAGGGCATGCTTTCAAATATTAACAACATGATAATTCCCAGCTTAAAAACAATGGTGTTTTTAAACAGTACTTTCATCAATAAATAATAGGGGGGGATAATTGCCAATAAAACCAGTGCAAAAATGATTGTCCTATCCATTGTAATTTATATTAATTATTCATTTTCTGTAGATTAAAACAGGTGAGCCTAACAGCGTTCACACTGTGAGGCTCTGAAAGGTAAAACCGATATTATTTTCTCTTCCAATTCATTATAAAATTCAGCAAGATGGTACCGATTATATACACCATCTGAAAATGGCCGATGAAATTGACCAGTTAGCCCCCTGATCGCCAAAAGCGACAAGATCACCTTTTTTGATTTTGCCCTTTGCCACTGCATCAGCCAGTGATACCGGGATACTGGCACATTTCATGCAGGAATAATCCCATATCGTGTCATGAACTTTCGTATAGTCAACACCCACTTTATTGGCCCAGATCACATTCAACGCATAAAACTGTTGTCCAAAGACATAGCAATCGACCTCATCCGGAGATTTGGAAAGAATCTGAAGGCTCTCTTTCACTGAGAACGGAATATAAACTTCCAGTGCCGGTATATCCCGTTCAAAGCTACCAGGAGCAACATACAGATAGGGGCGGATATCCCATTCTTTATTTGAATAATTGGGGAAACCTCCACTAACTCTCACTCCGGCTGCCGACACACACTCTTTCGACATCAGATGGAACGACAACAACCCGTCGCCTTCATCGACCTGCTGCAAAACAACAGCCCCAGCTCCATCGCCCATAAACAAAGCCTCGCTGGTACTGCAATCCATACTTTCCACAATGGTTTCACCGGTTACCACAAGCACCTTTTTATAAAAGCCACTCGCAATATACGAAGCGCCGGTAATCACCGAAGGAAGCCAACCATTGAACCCACAATCGATATTAAACGAATTGGCATTCTCTGCCCCTATTTCGGATTGCACATAATTGGCCATCGGCGGTTCCAGGCGAGCCAAATCTTTACAACTGGAGGTAAAAAGTACCAAATCGATGGTCTTCGGATCGATATGATAATCATCAAGCGCCTTCCTTGCTGCTTTTACGGCCATTTCCATGGCGGTCTCATTTTCGGCAACTCTTCGTTTGTTGTCATCAAAATGTGGGTCAGTACCAAAAAAAGCAGCTTCCTGTGGGGATAAATGAACATTGACAAATTCGGAATTCCCAACAATTTTGGGTGGCACATACATTCCGATGGCAACAATACCTACTGGAAACGCTGGCTTCACAGCGCAGCTTCCCGACAATCTTGGATTAATTTCTGCTGAACTCATTTGAAAATTCTTTAGTGGTTTGACTTAAGGTTTTTAAAACATTATTTATTAATTGACTACTTAGCTCCATAACCAGGCTGATGTGGTTTTCACCTGCACCGGATGAAGCAAAAATTACTTTGTCGTTCTCTTTTACCAATCCCAGTTCAATACTTTCGAGCAGGTTTACCGCAGCAGAACAGGTGGCAATATTTCCATACTTCTTAAAAGACTGGTAAAATCTCTCCGGCGAAACTCCAATCGATTCCCTCCAAACATCGCCAGCCCAAACGACCGGCTGATGGGTCAGCAAGAAATCGATATCAGAGACTGAAAGCCCGGCTTTTTCGAGACTTTTATCAACCACATACTTCAAATCGATGGCCGCATTTTGCGCAATCTCTTTATTTGCCGCCGGATTGAAGAAGGTTACAAATGTTTGGGAATAATCGGGGCCTGAATCGATCCGCTTCAAGAGCAACGGGGTCCTCCGCTGATAAATGATCCCATCGTGCCTGCTTCCATGGCTAGTTGAATGAGAAGCAAGAAAACCTTTCCCATCCACCGGCGTTGAAATGATCGCCGCAACGGAAGCATCGCCCGTATCTACGCTAAAGTGCGTAGAACGATCGATCACATGTGAATCGATAAAACTCGATATGATCAGGATATTTTTCTTCACTCCGGAAGAAATCAGCGAACAGGCAATTTCTGTCATGGTAACGAATGAGGAACAACAGGTATCAACCCCATAGGCTCCAGCATTTCTTAGTTTCAGCTTGTGCTGAATCAACGAGGCATTTTCAGGCAGTGGCCGATCGGGCACCTGAGAATGCGAAATGACCAGATCGATCGAATCGGGGTCGATGCCAGCACAACAGATCGCCATTGCACCGGCCAGGGTCTCCGCATCGGATGGTAACATCGGATGGGGATAAATAGAACTACGGACAGAATCAGGATCCAGGGGCACTCTTCTCCTCTCCTCTGCACCCTGAAATGGATCTTTTTGCTTTTTTTCTGATAAACTCTTCACCCAGGCATCATACCAGGGCTTACTAATCCATCCGTCCTCATTTGTTTCAACACTCCCCGGCAACACACCCTCATCCTCAATGAAACGGATATACTCCTCCGGAAGCAATGTATGGCTCCTTAAAAAAGATACCAACTTTTTCGCAAAGGAAACGGATAGTTTTTTTGCAGGTAAATAAGCAGAAATTGAAACAAAACCAGCTTTTGATAAGGTTTCTCTCATAAAATCATGAATTAAATTAATAAAATACCATCTTGGATAAAATATCTATCCAATTAACCCATGATACATCCATCTGTTATTCACAAATACATGTATTTACCCTTAACAAAAGTATTTCCACACAAATAAAACCAATTCACGATAGCGATCCATTCCGATTCCCAACAAACGTTGAATGGATCCCCTGCAAAATCACAGGTAGGTTTCCAAAAAAATGAAAGCATTAAACCATGTATAAACAGTTATCGTACCAACCCAACCTCTTCCCCAAGAAAAGCAACAATATGAGTCATTTATAATAACATACCTAGTAACAATATCACCTGCCAGGATATAACCATCTTCGATCGGTAATCATAAATTTTTTTGATGCAAAGCCAGCCCCAAAAATCAATGGTCCTACAACAAATTGGTGGTTACCGTTAAAAAAAGTAATACTCAATTCAATCAAAAACAATAAATTCCTTCAGGAATATTAATGCCATCATTTTTCCAAAGAACATAAATGTGATTTAATTAAATAGCTTAACAATCAGCCATAAATTCCGTTATACCGACAATCAAAAATCATGCATAAAGGAATTTGCTCACTTAATCATAGTTTAACATAGGTGCAATTTATGAAAAATTTAATTCAGAAGTATATAAAAACCTATTTTTTTTTGAACAGTGTGATTATAAAAAGCCAAGAATATAATGGATGGGATAAAACTATTTGAGAAGCAAATAACTAGAAATTCATAGAGCATAAAAACCGATCGAAATCTGATTCTCATACATACAAAGCAAAAAAAACACATCATCCGCAGGGAAAAGGGATGATGTGTTTCTATGGATAGACGACTATCGAAATTTGTAAATGCAGGTATGCCGGTAAGTCTGTTCGGGGAGTAATTCAGTACTTGGAAATTGCTTCTGGTTTGGGGAATCGGGGAAGCATTGCGTTTCGAGACAAATCGCGGCACGCTGGTAATACGGTTTCCTGCTTTTCCCTATTTCGGTTCCATTCATCCAGTTCCCGGAATAAAATTGCACTCCGGGTTGATCGGTATAGACATCCATCTGAATCGAGGAGGAAGGAGAAACGAGGGTAGCTGCCAACGCCAGTTCTCCTGCTTTCTTATTGATTACATAGTTATGATCGTACCCATTTCCCAGTTTTAATGCTTCAAAATCGGCTTCAATACGCTCGCCCACAACGGTTGGCTTTCTGAAATCAAGTGGAGTTCCTTCAACCGGGGCTACGAAACCCAACGGAATTAAATCAACATTGGTTGGTGTATAACCATCGGCATTAATGGTCAGGATATGATCCAATGCGGTATCACTTCCTTCACCGTTCAAATTAAAATAGGTATGGTTCGTCAGGTTACACACCGTTTTTTTATCGGTCTGAGCATAATACTCAATTTTTAATTCATTTTCATCGGTCAGTTGATAAACCACTTTAACCGATAATTTACCGGGAAAACCCTCTTCCATATCGTTGGCCACATAGGTAAGCTCAAGGGTGCAATCATCTACCTGACAGGCATCCCAAACAACCGCATGAAAACCTTTTACACCACCATGCAGGTTATTCGGCCCATTATTAGCCGCTAATGGATATTGAACCCCATCGAGTTCAAATTTGGCATTCGCGATACGATTACCATACCGGCCTATCGTCGCACCAAAATAGATCTCACCCGACTTCAAATAATCGTCAATAGAGGGATAACCCGTACAGACATCAACCCAATGGCCATTCTTATCAGGGACTAATAACGAGACCACTTTCCCGCCATAATTGGTCACCGAGAGTTCCATCCCGTTCTTGTTGGTCAATGTCCACAACGAAACCGTCTTTCCGTCGATCTCTTTTTCAAAAGCCTTTTTTGAAAGGCCCGCTTTATTTTCTGTTTGTTCCGAGGAACAAGCGCAAGCAAATAATATAAATGTAGCCACTATTTTAAAATTTTAAGATTCACAAAAAATAGATCTGTTTTTAATATTTTCTAAAAATGAAACAATAATTGCAATTAAACAAACAATATTCATCGAAAATAGAACGATCTTACGTCTAGTTTTTCGAAATAGTCTCTGATTTTTCGGGATCAAATTATCGCTTGGTTTTTTATCGCGACCAGATTATTGTATATTTGAAAGGTAAACGTATTCGAAAACAGCTATAACGAGTGCTCATGTTTGGAATTTCGGATTTAAGCTCTATCCCGGTACGGACTGAACCGGCAGAAAAAAGTGAAATGTGCACCCAGATTCTTCTGGGAGAGCACTTTACCATCCTGGAAGAAGAGAAAAAATGGTGCAAAATAAAACTCTTTCACGACGGATATGAAGGTTGGATCGACCGAAAAATGGTTACTCCAATTACGCAGCGTGAATTCAATTTCTTATCACAAAAACCGCAACCAGTATCGAGCGATATTTTCAACATTGTTCAACAAATGAACCACTACCGCAATTTTCTCATTGTATCGGGCAGTACCCTACCCCATTACAAGCCCAAAAGCTCAACATTCAAAATTGCCAATGTAGAATACAAAATCGAAGGGAATTCGGTAAACGACTATAAAACAAACGATATCCGCAATAAAATAATTAATGCGGCACTGAAATACTTCAACGCACCTTACCTTTGGGGAGGCCGTACCCCTCTGGGCATCGACTGTTCCGGACTAACCCAGATTGTCTATAAAATCGCCGGGATCCCGATTCCCAGGGACGCCGCACAACAGGCAACCCTTGGCAATCATTTTTCGTTTGTTGAAGAAGCCTTGCCGGGTGATCTGGCCTTTTTCGACAACGAATTGGGTGAAATTATCCATGTGGGCATCATCTGGGATAAAAACAAAATCATCCACTCCTCTGGGAAAGTCCGGATCGATAACATCGACCACGAAGGGATCTACAATATCGAAACCCATCGTTATACCCACACCCTTCGACTGATGAAACGGATTGTCCCACAGGATGCCTGATCGGTTATTTAAATTAAAACACAAAAAGAAATGGGATATACGTATGAATATCCGCGCCCGGCAGTCACAACCGACGCCCTGGTCCTTGCCACACACGAAGGGATTGAACACATCCTGCTAATTCAACGGAAATACGAGCCATACAAAGATTACTGGGCATTGCCCGGAGGGTTTGTCGATATGGATGAAGAGTTGGAAACGGCCTGTTCCCGCGAACTGGAAGAAGAGACTGGCCTGTCGGGAGTTCTTCTGAAACAATTTGGCACCTTTGGAGCCGTAGACCGTGATCCCCGGGGAAGAACGATTTCGGTCGTTTATTATGCAATAACCGATAAGCTGATAAAAGTAAAGGGCAGCGATGACGCTGCCCTTGCATTATGGTTCCCTATAAATAACCTTCCTCGCTTAGCTTTCGATCACCAACTTATTATTGAAAGTTTCTCGAAAAATTGGCAACCGAAGATTAAAACCGGTATTCAACACCAAGGTTTACCGTAAATCTTCTCATATCATGTTTGTTGAACGTGAAGATCCACCGGTCAACATCGTCAACATAATCGTTCTGAAAAACAAATGGTTTGAAAAAGTAGGTGTATTGTGGATTTAACGTAATGGCCCATTGAGGAGTCACGTTATATTTGAAAAGCAAACCACCCACAGCACCAGATCTACTTTTATTAAAATCCTCACCACTAGGATTCACATGGTCGTCGTCCGTTTCAGTACCAGCAAGGGTATATGTTCTTTCATATTTTCCCATCTGGAACTCAAAATTAAACCCGAGGGCAGCAAACATTTCCAATTTATCCTTACCTAACGAAGCGAAACGAAGGTTAACCTGTGGGCTCAGATCGAAATTGCTAATGGCAACCTTGGATAGGTTAATTCGGCTATCTCCACCGGTTGTGGTAACCGTAAGATCGGGATTATAGTAACGGGTAAAGCCCAGATTGGCGTAATGAAGCCCGGTTTTTACACGCAACCAATCAAAAATGGTCACCACCCCATCGACACCAAAATTATAATCGGGACTCTTATCCTGATTGGTATAGGGCATTTTATAAAATTGATTGGATGATTTATCGTATCCCATTGATGCACCCAAGGAGTATTTTACCTGTGAACGTCCTAAAAATGCAGTCGACATAAGGAAAGCCACAAGAACAAATTTGATCATCAGACCATAAGCAGAGTTTTTCAGACCACGAGAAATTTGAATATCCATAATTATTGTATTTGGTATTATTTTACAAATAAACGACAAAATCTTATTTAGGCAAAATGTTAAATTATTAAATCAAAAATTTCCTTTTTCGGTAATTTATCCGTTGTCCTGATCAACGAAACACCTATTTTTTTTATACAAAGTTGTCAAATATTGTCATGACTATACGTAACCGAAAATATAAAAAAACATAATTTTTGTTTACAAATCTTACAAACTCAACATCCAATCACAATCAAACCAACGATTTGAAAGAAGTAAAAAATGCTTCTATTTTAATTCAGTTTCCGTTTAATAAACCAAAAGTCCTGGAACGAGAAGGCAACAGTAAGTTTTGAATAACGTTCCCTGATCAAGCCCATTTTGGTGGTACCCCTTTCTCCGGTTTCAAAAGTACAATTGATCATCGAGGCCGATTTTTGTATGGGGAATCCCACTCCAATCGACATTCTCCAGTCATCAACGTCGTATCCCTTCGTTTGAATATACCCAGTATCGTAATGGTATCCAAACCGATAGGAGCATCTCTTCAGATAACTCAATTTATTTTGGGGCAATATTTCAAAACCAACCGAATAACAGGTCTGGTCAATATAGGACTTGCTGGAATTCGCCTGATTCCAGTTAGACCTCTCGATATCAGCCGACAACATATACTTCCCTTTCATGGTGAAACCCAACCCCACCCCATAATTGATGGGAACAAAAAGCGAGGTTGCAATATCGTCATTGTAGTACATTGGATCAATTGTTGTTGTACTATATTGTTGTTGAATTAGAAGTTCTGTTTTACCCCAAAATCGTTGACCCGGTGAAAAATAGCCACCCAAAACAAACCCCGTACCATGATCATCAATTTTGGCCATATACTGAAACGCTAATTTTGCAGATACACTCCGGTATCGTGTGTTGGTCAAACAATATGTCGGATTTTCGCTTTCAGCCATGGTAACCGTTTTTCGCGACTCTGTTAACGGGCCATAATAATAGCCCAATTCCGTACCCAGCGAAAAGTTTTTTGAAAGCTTAAACCCAAATGAACCAAAAAATTTCATTAATCCACCGGAACCAACCCAATCGGTAACCATAAAACTATTCTCGCCTTCCAGCGATTTTACCGTCCTCAATCGATATCCAATATCGGAATAAGGCATAAACCCAAAACTCCCCATGACATGTCGTGAAAACCGATGGCCAAAAGCCAGATGGGTAAAACCCCCATTCCAATACTTCTCGCTATAATCAACCGATTCCGAATTGATCCTTTTAATGTTCACTCCAGTCTCAAAAAGAAAATTCAGGGAATCAATCGCCGTAAGTGACGCCGGATTCTTCAAGTTCAACAAATAAGGATCCCGGATTCCTAAGCCACTGCTCCCTAATGCCAGATTCCTTCCATAAGCAATACTAGACAAATCGCCAACCCCAAATTTAGAGTATGGAGAAGAGGTATTTTGCCCAATAGCCACAGAGGGAAAAACTGTCAAAATTGCAAGAATTATAGCGATATAATTGATTCTATTCATCTTCGATCAAAAAACTAGACATGTATATTTTTAACTTCATCTGGTTGTTATTATTCAAATGATCGCCAATCAATAACTGGTTCACGTTTGAATGAACAGAGGTTTGTGGTAGTACAAGTTGTAAACTATACTTCGGATCCGCAGTCGACATATATTCATCCCGGATAAAACGGGTAATATCGAATGAATAATAGCTCTCATTTTTGAAGGTCTCATTATAATTCAATTGGGCGGTTGCGATATCCGAAGAAGAGACATAGCTCAGCATCCCGTAGGTATCGTTGTCTTCATTAACCAGATACATCTGAAGAGAAGAGGGCAAATCGGATTTCTTTGAGAATGATCCTTCGATCGGTTCAAAAATCAATAATGCCTTGATGATGGAACCGGTCGTTCCCAGCGAATACAAATAATCAATATTGGGGATTTCGATCTTGGTACGTAATTCAATTCCGGCCTGTAGAATGGAAACATTGCCTGTTTTTCGCGAGGAGAGTTCACTCTCGCCTGGTTGAATATCTTTAAAAGCCGATTTACTATAATCATTAACCATATAGTTCGACAGGTAACATCGTGAATCGGAACTACCAGCCTTATAATAGCTACCCGTATAATCTTTAAAATTCTCAAGGGAATAATCAAAGTGCAGATCGTCATCCGGAGTGTTATCGTGATAATAGACCCTTATTTTTGGGGTAACCGTTGAGTCAACAGCAGAACTAAAACCTACAACCACCGAATTTTTATCGTTCGAAGGTTTGATCACAAAACCTTTGTATTGATGGGTAAATAAATCTTTATCATCCAGTATGGTATCCTCATTCAACACATAGTCAAACAATTTCTTCCCGAGCACATCGTCAGGAATCCGGATCACGACAGAATCGGGTTCATTTTTAAATTCATCGTGCCGATCGACACTCAAATCGACATGGAAAGTCGCCAAAGGAGCTGTTTCGCAGCTAAAGTTGGTAATATTATAAATGTAATCGTCGTCTTCGTTAACAGCCATCTCCTCGGTAAGCTGATGAATCGCCAAATCGCATACTTGCGTTGTATCTCCAAAATGATAACCGTCGAGATATAAGATGAAACAGGCTGAATCGTAAACGGTACTCTCGTTCGTAATTTCAAAACTCGCTGTGGGATCTAGCCTGAAATACGATTCACAATAAGTAATTACCCCAATTTGATTTTGAAACCTTCCGGCCATCAACCTTTCCGAACGGGAACTATAAATTGAATCGGTCAAGGTAGTATAACAGTTCACACTCATGGTATCGACCATGATGATCCGGGTTGGGTCATCTATAAAATCAGCTCCGAGATTATATTTATAACTATTCTCATCAAATTCGCATGAAAACAGCATCAACGCAAATAATGAAAACAAGACATGTTTTAGTTTCATTCTATATTTTTTATTTTGCCGCGTCAAAAATAGCATTTAAAGAGTTTTTCAGAAAAGGTTCTACCGTTACCTTCCAATAATAGGCGACAAATGTATAAATAAATTGGAAAGTGGTTTCTAAAAAAAAAATAAAACAACTGATTTAACAAGCATTAACATAATATGATAAAAAAAATTAATGACTTGTTCTTGTGTCATGAAAATTTCTATATTTGTCGACCACTAAAACAATAAAAATTAAATCCGTTTTTTTTAAAAAGGAAATGTTTTCATAACAAAATTCAAATAAAATGAAATTTAAGGTTTTAACAACTCTGGCCATTTTTGTTGCAGTCGTTTTTACTTCATGTACGGATGATACGACCGCAATCGGGAACTGGGTCAAAATTGGCAACTTTCAAGGTAAGTCCCGTGCATACGGAGCCAGTTTTACCATTAACAACCAAGGCTATTTTGGCTTGGGAAAAGATGACGACGATTATTTTAGCGATTTTTGGAAACTTAATACAGAAAAAAACTCCTGGAACAGGGTGGCTGATTTCCCCGGAATCCCAAGAAGTTTTTGTGTGAGTGTTTCTACTAGCAAAAAGGGGTACGTTGGTTTAGGCTACGATGGGGACAATGACCTTAGCGACTTCTATGAATACGATCCGGAAACTGACAGTTGGACAAAAATCGCCGATTTCCCGGGAGGACCACGCCGGTACGCTACGGGCTTCGCGATTGGTGACGACATCTATGTAGGTACGGGTACCTCCGAAAAAGACAAAGTTTATTGGAACGATTTTTATAAATACTCGAATGGTAGCTGGTCTGAAATATCACCATTACCCGACCAAAAACGGAAAGGATCAACCGTGGTTACCTACAAAGGTTGCGCCTATTTAATTGGCGGATACCACAATGGCTTAGTGGATGACTTTTGGAAATATGACCCACAGCAAGACAAATGGGAACCGCTTGAAGATCTCACAAAAGAAGATTATGGAAATTCCAGCGTTCCTCGTTGGATGGCCGTTTCGTTTGCTTCGGAAGGAAGTATTTATCTTGCCAGTGGGATAACATCGTCAGGAGCTTCACTTTCTTCTATTTATGAATGGAATGACACCGATTCTGTCTGGACCGAAAAAACCAACATCGAATCGAATGTTACCCGCCAGGGAGCAGGAGGCTTTGTAATTGACAACTGCGGTTATATAATTGGTGGTTGCAATGGCGGTGACAATTACTTCGATGATTATTACAAATTTGAACCGCTGGTTGAGAAAAACACTGACGACAATTAGTCTTCAATTGAAAAAAATACTTTTATATAAAAAGAGCTGCCTGATGACAGCTCTTTTTTATGCCATATATATTAAAACAATACCAATTTATTCTGGGACAAAACAGTCGCCGCTTCGGGACCACAATTGAAAAGCAAATCAATAATACTAAGGTCTGGTTCAAAAGAAAATTTATCGGCAAAAGTCTGGGAATACGGTTGAAAAACCAATTGCATCTTTTCCTCTCCCCGGTTTGCTTTGTTAGGCGAAAACAGCTCTCTCAAATCGATCGCATTCTCATAGCTCCTCTGATAACCGGATGTGAGGTTCATCTCCACCCGGAGCTTTAGCAACTCCTTGATCAATTTGTGCAGTTCATTGTTAAAATCCAGAAGGAAATCGACCTTCCTCTGATAAAAAGGGAAAAAGTAATCCTGATAATATTCAAAAAAAGGAGATGAACGGTAGGCCGAAAAAAGAGAACGCCAGTGGATGGATTGCCAGCGGGTCGTGTAATCGATCCGGACATCTTTCATTAGAGTTTTACAACCTCTGTTCTTCTCCACAGGCACCACCAAATCCAACGGGCCATTAGCGGCCAGAATACGGCAACGGTTTCGGCAGGTTTGTTTGTGATAACTGTCGTGTTGCTCGATCAGCACATTACCCGAACGAGCCATGACAGTATAATAGCCTACTGAACCTAAGTAAGCCGATGTGAATACAACCTTTTCCATTCAAACTGAAATAAAAAAAAGGGTACCGAAGTACCCTTATATTTATAATGTATCTGATTAATGAACTCCTTTAAACATCCGGCTAAAACGGATATTGGCCGGGAACCGTTTGTCTTTATCAAGCGACATCCAGATCACAGAAGCCTTTCCGACAACATGATCGACCGGAACAAAACCCCAATACCTTGAATCGGCCGATTTATGCCGGTTATCCCCCATCATCCAGTAGTAATCGAGCTTGAACGTATACTGGGTGGCGGGTTGTCCATTAATGAAAATCTGATTATCCCTTACAGCCAAATCATTCCCTTCATAAACATCGATAATCCGTTCATACAAGGGTAAATTCGTCAATGTCAGGCTCACCGTAGCGCCCTTCTTCGGAATATACAAGGGGCCAAAATTGTCGACATTCCATGGAAAATTAGGCGAATGGGGAAAGATGGCCGGATCGTAGTTCCCCGCAGGTGCTACGGTCTTGGTAACCGATGAAATGTTTTTCATGGCACGAACCGAACTAAGTTGCTGACCGGTCAACGGGAATAAATAACGACCTCCCGAGAACAACTCGCGGTCATCGTTGGCAATCTTCAACTTATCAAGCGCTTTGGGGTTCAATAATGAACCATCGGTAGATACAATATAATCATATTGTTTCCCCGGTATCTCTTTTTGCTTTTTCCCGTTGACATACACATCGCCATCGATAATCCGGATTGAATCGCCCGGAATACCGATACATCGTTTAATGTAATTTTCTTTCTTGTCGACCGGCCGCGTAACTATTTTACCAAACGAACGGGTATCGGTAGTAACCCGGTTCCGGCCATACATCCGGCATAACTCATAGTAATTCTGGCTCGGGAAATTGAGCGCCACCGTATCGCCTTCGGGGAAGTTGAAAACAACCACATCGTCGTTCTTAATCTTCCTTAATCCGCCCAACCTCTTATAGGGTCGCTTAATCCATTCAACGTATGAATTAACTTTGTAATTGGTCAATGGCATTGCCTGATGCACAAAAGGGAACGAAAGAGGGGTGTTGGGCATCTTGGGGCCGTAAGCCACCTTGCTCACAAAAAGGTAATCGCCTACCATCATCGATTTTTCCATCGAGGAGGTGGGGATCACATAGGCCTCGAAAAAAAACAACCGGATAAAGGAGGCCGCAATCACCGCAAAAATGATGGCATCAATCCATTCAACGGTTTTGGTTTGCTTCCCATTGGGCGGATTTTTCTTTTTCCAAAATGCCCAGTGTACTTTCTTGGAGATATAAATGTCGAAAATTACGGCAAGCCCCAGAAGAAACCAAAAGTTCTTCATCCAGATTACCCAAAGCAGATACCAAAATCCCCAGAAGGCAAACTTGAACCATTTATTTTTTAAGATTTTTTTCATGTGTATATTATTCTATTAAGTTACTGACCAGCTATTGGATCGAAGGTCGAATCGTTAAGCCTCAAATCACTTCGTATTCATCCAGTTTCAACAAATCTTTCATCGACAAAATTCCGCTTTTCCCCACGATGAATTCGGCAGCCAGAACCGCCCCGAAAGCAAATCCGCTCCGGTTCTTTGCACTGTGGGTGATTTCGATAAAATCGACTTCCGAATCATACTGAATGGTGTGAATCCCGGGCACATCCCCTTCGCGGACCGAAACAATCCCAAGCTGATGCGCTTCCTCCGAAACCTCGTTGATCCATCCATCATAACCTCCCCGTTCATTCATCAGATCTTCGGCAAGAGAAATGGCGGTCCCGCTGGGGGAATCCAGTTTCCTGGTATGGTGTACCTCTGTAATGGTTGCCTTATACTGGCCGAAGGGTTTCATATAGCGGGCAAGTTTCCGGTTCAATTCAAAAAACAGATTGACCCCAAGACTAAAATTGGAGGCATAGAAAAAAGCGGATCCTTTTTCGAGGCAGTAGCGGGTCACTTCATCCCAACGATGAAGCCAACCGGTGGTTCCGCTCACAACGGGTATTCCCCAGTCAAAACATTTTTTATAGATGTCGACAGCGGTCTCCGGAATGGTAAAAGCAATGGCAACCTGTGCCTTTTGCATGTTCTCCGAATTAAACTCTTCCTGATTATCCACATCAATGGTCAAAACAATCTCATGACCACGGGATTTGGCAATTTTTTCAATTTCCTTGCCCATTCTGCCATATCCGATCAAAGCTATTTTCATTTCCGAAATATTTTTCGTTTAAAGAATCACAAAGATAAAACAATCATTCGATGAACGGACGCGATCGTGCGAATCAACGTTCAAATTTTCACCAGCCAATAATTTGTTCCGTAACATCAGCAAAACCGGTGTGTCTTTCGCAATTCCGGGAACACCCCGTACTGACGCCATAAAACAAACGGTGTTTTGCCTTTCAGCTGACTAATAGGTTCCACAAACAGGAACTTCATTACAGCATGAAAATGTTAAAAAAATACAATTAATTCGCACCATACAAAAATATAACCCGAATGGAGGGTGTTGTGAGTTGAATTATGGCAAAAAATTGTAACTTTTGAACTTCAAAAACCTGTTACATGAGCAGTCTCGAAAGTCAGAACGAAAAAAATATCATTGCACAATTGTGGGAAGAGAACCAAAAGCTCAAAGAGCTTTTACAGGAAAAAGAGGCAAAGGAACCAACGAATCCCCTTAAGGATCAAACAACAGACCCTTTCCAACAAGCACGTTTCATCTCCAA
>Ga0116170_10002774_pt1 | contig 16690 bp, 21 predicted proteins | sample AD_JPNHW1_MetaG_FD_89797 | JGI IMG/M metagenome (GOLD analysis project Ga0116170, IMG submission 89797) | Active sludge microbial communities of municipal wastewater-treating anaerobic digesters from Japan - AD_JPNHW1_MetaG | ecosystem: Engineered > Bioreactor > Anaerobic > Digestate | place...
CAGTTGATGCCATGAACAATGTTCAACGGATAAACTTTTTTATTGGAGCAAACAACTCAGGGAAAAGCAGATTTTTAAGATCGTTATTTTACAAGGATTCAAAAAATTATTTCAACTCCAATGACAATTCACGATTTGCAACTGAAATAGAGAATCAATTGCAAAAAGAAATTCTTAAATATGCGGAATTTTACAATTATGAAAAATTATTTACGAATTTCTTTGAATCAAGAAGGCAAATATCTGAAGAAAGACTTAACGGCGGACAAAACCAAGCCACCGTTGATGTCATACTGATTGATCGAATTTCATCAACTATAAACACACTTAGTAACTTTAATTAAATTGATGAAATAATGCAATCTAATTTTCAACTCCAAGAAATTAAAGCATCAAATTTAATAAATAACATTGGAATAGAATATAAAAAATATGTTGCTCCAACATTCAATCCATATCTTATCGAAAAGATTTACATTCCCGTTTTAAGAGGATTAAGACCTTTAATTAATTTAGAAAAAAATGATAGCTCAGAAAAGAACGAAAAATCCAATTGCTATTTTGAGCGGACCCAAAAAGATTATTTCAATGAAAACAAGAAAAGTGAAAAAGAGATTTTGACTGGGCTTGAGCTTTACGAAGATGTGAAAAAACATTTACTAGGATATTCAGACCAAAGGGAAATAATAAGAAAATATGAGAACTTTTTATCAGTAAATTTTTTTGAAAACAAGCCTGTCAACCTTGTTCCTCATTTTGATTCAGATGTGCTTCATATCAAGATCGGTGATGAAAAAGATCTTCCCATTTATGATGTCGGAGATGGAATTCAGCAATTAATTATTCTTACATATCCCCTTTTCAAAAACATTGGAAAAAATATGTTTGTTTTTATGGAAGAACCGGAACTTTATCTTCATCCGGGGCTTCAAAGGAGATTTATTGAAATTCTCAAATCTCCTGATTTTAAAACATTTAAATTTTTTATCGCTACTCATTCAAACAATTTTCTTGATCTATCTCTTGAAACTGAAAATAACGATACATCCATTTATACTTTTGAAAAGAAAACAACTGATAGCAAAATCACTTTTGAAGTTAAAAATGTGCTTCCAGAGACAACAACATTCTTAACCTGATTGGAGCAAGAAACAGTGCAATGTTCATGTCTAATTGCAGCATTTGGGTTGAAGGGATAACAGACCGAATTTATTTAAGATCATACCTGAAAGCTTATGAAATTAATAAAAAAAATGAACCCGATTATATAAAATTCAAAGAGGATATACACTACTCTTTCTTCGAATACGCAGGTTCAAATTTGTCTCACTACATTTTTGATAATTCAGACGATTTCCAAGAAGAAAAAAACAAAATAAAAGGTCAGTTTTTATCAAACAAAATCTTTCTTATCGCTGACAAAGATGAAAAAAAGAAGCAAAACATACGAAATATGAAGGAATGAGCACTGAAAATAGTAAATTCAAATACTATAAACTCCCTGTCAGGGAAATCGAAAACCTTATAAGCGAAGGTATTTTAAAAGATGCTTTAAAGAAAATATTCCCAAAACTCTCAGAACAAATTGATGTCAGCATTTTAAAAGAATATGAAAATGAATATCTGGGATCATTTTTAAAAGAGAAAAGTGGTTTGCCAGAATCCTTTAAAGCCAAGAGTGATACAATATCAACTCCATACAAACTAAAACTAGCTAATGTTGTTGCAGAAAACATTGCTACAGAAATCTTTACTTGGGAAAACATGTCACCTCAAGCACAAGAATTAACTGAAGAAATATATAAATTCATCCGAGCTAGCAACAAATAATAGACAAATATTCTTTGAATAATATCAAAACAGTTAAATCGCTCGTTTTTATCAATACCTATTTTAATTCAAATTTGCTTGACATTGGTAGTGGCAATATTTAATAATCCCATAGAATTTTGGGGAAACTATGAGAATTATCGACGGTGACCACATAGTTGAAGCGGTGAAAAACCTGTTTATCAAGCTTAATTATGAGCCTGATTCTCTTGCCGGAATATCTTTCATCGAATCAGGCATGGCGAGTGATGAGCTGGAGCTTGCAACAGTTCTTAATGAAAACATGCAAAAGGCAAAGATTGAGCGCAGACCTCTTTGTCAGGATTGCGGAGTTGCACAGGTTTTTCTTAAAATGGGAAAGTTCGCAACATACAGCGGCGCTTCGACAATAGCTCATCTTATTAATGAAGGTGTAAGCGAGGCATATTCTGACGGGCTTTTAAGAAAATCGACTGTTGCAGATCCTTTCAACAGAACCAACGAAGGGCGTAATCTTCCCGCTTTCATCCATCTTGAAGAATGTGACGGCGATGTGTTTGAACTCACCGGCATGGTCAAAGGCGGCGGAAGCGAAAATGTGAGCGCTTTGAAAATGCTTTCCCCGGCTGAAGGTCGTGTTGGTGTCGCCAATTTTGTTTTTGATACTTTGAAATCAGCCGCAGGTAAAGGGTGCCCTCCATATTTTATCGGAATCGGTGTCGGCGGAACATTTGACAATGTTTCCATTATCGCAAAAAAAGCACTGTTGGAAAGATCTGCTGAAGATGCTGAACTTGCTGATATAATTAATGAATCAGTTAAGAAGCTTGATTATGGAATACTTGGATTTCCCGGAATTTCAGCAGTCAAAGCTCTTTATATAAAAAAACAGCCGACCCATATTGCGATGATGCCTGTAGCGGTTGCGCTTAACTGTCACAGCTTCAGAAGCGGAAAATTTTCTTTATAACACGGAGAGATCATTGATTTTTTCAGGCGGAATGACAGAAGAAATGCTCAATGCCGGAATGGTTACAAGAATCACAGGCGAGCTTATTACTGTCAGAGACCAGTCATTGAAAAAGATCGTTGAAATGGTAAAAAACGGCGAACCGCTTCCATTTGAGACTCAGAATTCATATATTTTCTTTGCCGCTCCAACTCCGGGATATACTGAGAACAGGGCAAGCATCGGACCTACTACAAGCTGGAGAATGGGAACATTCATCCCCTTTCTCCTCGATCTTGGCGTTAAAGGTTTTATCGGAAAAGGTTTTCTTCCTGAAGGAATTCCTGAAGCGATAAGAAGAAAAAAAGCTCTTTATTTTCAGGCGCTTGGCGGAGCCGGAGCATATTACGGCAGTCAAATGACAGCAATGGAGCCTATAATGTTCCCTGAACTTGGACCTGAAGCGGTATTCAGAATTGAAGTAGCGGATTTTCCGCTGATAATATCAATCGACACCAGAGGTGCAATATTTTCCTGAGAGGTAATTATGGGAAAGAAAGAATTTGTTGAAATCAAGTATGAAAACAGCAAATGTGAGCTGTTTATCCGTCCTGAACTTTGCAAAGGATGTGAGATCTGTATTGAATTCTGTCCGGTGAAAGCACTTTCTCTTGACAAAAAGAAGCTTATCGCGATCGCTGACAACATGGAAAAATGTATCGCATGCGGAATGTGCGAACTCAGATGCCCCGATTTTGCTATTTATATCCAGAAAAAAAAGTAAAGGAGCAAAGAAATGACCAATTCAAAGTATGAATTTATTCAGGGCAATATTGCCTGTGCAAAAGGAGCAGCCTATGCCGGATGCAACTTCTTTGGCGGATATCCCATCACTCCGTCAACAGAAATTGCCGAATTCATGGCGGAATATCTTCCACAGAACGGTGGAAAATTTATCCAGATGGAAGATGAAATTGCTTCAATCGGATCTATTATCGGCGCATCACTGACTGGCGCAAAAGCAATGACTTCGACAAGCGGTCCCGGATTTTCTCTTATGCAGGAACTTATCGGATATGCCTGTATTGCAGAAGTTCCTGTCGTTATAGTCAATGTCATGAGAGGCGGACCTTCAACCGGACTTCCGACATCTCCCGCGCAGTCTGACCTTCTTCAGGCTAAATGGGGAACTCATGGTGATCATCCTACAATCGCACTTATTCCGAATTCAGTAGAAGAAATGTTCACCGAAACGGTAAGAGCTTTCAATCTTGCCGAATATTTCAGAACTCCGGTTATAATCCTCGGAGACGAAATAATCGGTCATATGAGAGAAAGAATAAGAATTCCTGAACCCGGCGAACTTGAAATCATAAACAGAACGATTCCAAACAATGATGGCGTATGCCCTCTTCCTTATGCTTCTGACAAACACAGGGCTGCATGTCTTCCGAACTTTGGTAAGAGTAGATTTCATGTTACCGGACTCAACCATGACGACTCCGGTTTCCCGACGATGGATCCCGAGACTGTTGCCAATGAAAATGAAAGAATCATTTCAAAAGTGTACAAACAGAGAAATCTTATCGATAAATTTGAAACTGTTCAATGTGAAGATGCAAAAGTTTTACTGCTCGCTGTAGGAAGTGCCGCCAGAGCCGCAGAAGAAGCAGTTATCGCTCTTCGTGAAAAAGGTGTTAAAGCAGGACTTTTCAGACCGGTTACTCTCTGGCCTTTCCCGAAAGAGGAATTTTCAAAATATGCGCTGAATGCTGACTTTATTGTTGTTCCCGAAATGAACCTCGGACAGCTCAAAAATGTCGCAGAAAGGTTTACAAAAAGGACAAAAATAATCCCTGTCAACCTGGTAAACGGCGAACCATTAGGACCGGAAAGCATTCTTTCCGCAATCAGTCATCTTAACATTTGATGGGAGTATAAAAATGTTTGATTATTCAAAATATTTAAGAAACGAAAAGCTTCCGCATATCTGGTGTCCGGGATGTGGTCACGGTATCGTTATGAAATCACTGATCCGCGCTATTGATAAAACCGGCTGGAACAAAGATGATATCGTTGTTGTCAGCGGTATCGGCTGCGCTTCAAGACTTCCCGGTTATGTTGATTTCAATACTCTTCACACCGCTCACGGTCGTGCGCTTGCTTTTGCCACGGGTATTAAGCTTTCAAAACCGAATATGCATGTTATCGTTGTTTCCGGCGACGGCGACGGACTTGCAATCGGCGGGAACCATTTTATCCACGCATGCAGAAGAAATATTGACATCACTCTTGTTCTTTTCAACAATGGAATTTATGGAATGACCGGTGGACAGTATTCACCTACTACTGCTGAAGGTGATAAAACTGCGACTTCTCCTTTCGGCAACATTGAACCTCATTTTGATGTTGTTGACATTGCCACAGGCGCCGGTGCAACATTTGTTGCCAGAGGAACCAGCTATCATGTACCTCAGCTTGATACTTATATTCACAAAGGTCTTATGCACAAAGGATTTTCTGTCATTGATGTCACGGAAGCTTGTTTTACGACTCACGGCAGAAAGAACAAGAAGAAATACGGATCGAACCTTGATATGCTCAAGTATCAGAAAGATAATGCGATCACCATTGAAAAAGCTGCAAACATGACAGAAGAAGAGCTTAAAGGAAAGATCGTTACAGGTATTTTCTGTGAAAAACAGAAAGAGGAATATACCGACAGATACCAGAAAATTATTGACTCCTTTACCGGAGGTGCAAAATGAAATATGAAGTAAGATTTTCAGGAAGCGGCGGTCAGGGAGTCATCCTTGCATCAGTAATTCTAGGTACTGCTGCCGCCCTGCATGAGAAAAAACACGCCATACAGAGTCAGGCATATGGACCTGAAGCAAGGGGTGGAGCATCAAAAGCGGATGTAATAATCAGCGATGACCCTATCAAGTATCCGAAAGCGAGAGAAATCGATGCGATGGTCTGTCTCACTCAGAAAGCTGCAAAAAAATATATCGGCACAATGAAAAAAGGCGGACTTGTAATAATCGACAGTGACTATGTCGATCTTCCTGAAAGCGATGACTACAGATTGATAAAACTGCCTATGTCATCAACAACACAGGAAAAACAGGGCAGACTTATAGCACTTAACATGGTATCTTTATCCGCACTTGTCACAATAACAAAATGCGTTTCAAAAGATTCACTTGAAAAAGCAGCTCTTGAGTCTGCACCCAAAGGAACCGAAAAATTCAATCTTGAAGCACTTGCTATCGGCAGAGACCTTGCACTCGCAGTGAAATAATCGACTATTTATCTTTCTATTTAAAGCCCATCAACCGAAAAAATAGAAAGAAATATATCATAACCACCTGCACTGGTATTTTCATCAAGATCACCATGTGTATATCCGACAACAAAAACATTGTCAAAATTGTCAACTGCTACTGACTGACCATAATCATCTTCAATTGTGCCCCACTGATCAGTCCATGAAACCGTTCTATCACTATTCAACTTTGTCAGGAATATATCATAACCTCCTGCGTTAGTGTTTCCATCAAACGCACCTTCTGCATATCCTGCAACAAAAATATTACCTGAACTGTCAATGGTTAAACAGCTCACTTCATCATCTCCGTTTGATCCCCAAACTTTTATCCATACTTCTGAGCCATCACTGTTCAATTTTGTCAGAAACATTCTCGAAACAATATTATAACCATCAACATCGCCATTCGTATGACCAGCGACAAAAATATTACCGAAACTGTCAATGGATACAGATTCACCATAATCGTTTTCACCTGTTCCCCATTGTTTTGTCCATATGACTGATCCGTTGTCACTCAATTTTGTCAGAAATACTCCAATGCCGGTAGAATCAGTGTTTCCATCAAAAGTTCCACTTGTATGACCGGTAATAAAAATATTACCAGAACTGTCAACTAATAAAGAATTGCCAGTATCAAATTTAATTGTTCCCCACTGTTGTGTCCATTCAAATGAACCATCACTTTTCAATTTTGTAAGAAATATATCACTACTACCAGCGTTAGTGTTTCCATCTAGATCACCATCTGTATATCCCGTAACAAAAATATTGCCTGAATTGTCAACTGCTACTGACTGACCATATTCCTGACCACTTGTTCCCCACTGTTTCGTCCATGCAAACGATCCGTCACTGTAGAATTTTGTAAGAAATATATCAACACTGCCGTCATTAAGATTTCCATCAAGATCACCATCTGTATATCCAGAAACGAAAATATTTCCTAAACCGTCAACTGCTACGGATACACCAACATCAATTTCACTTGTTCCCCACTGTTTTGTCCACGCAAACGATCCGTCACTATTAAATTTTGTAAGAAATATATCAATACCTCCGAAATTTGTATTTCCGTCGATAGCACCTTCCGTCTGGCCTACAACAAAAATATTACCAGCGGTGTCAACTGCGACGGAACGACCAGCATCATCTCCGCCTGTACCCCACTGTTTTGTACTACGAATATATATGGTGTCGCCAGTATTAACAGTATCAATGTCAGAATCATCTGCTGTGTTTCCAGTATTTCCAGTATTTCCTAAGTCTGTGTCAACGCTAGTGTCGCCAGTATTTCCAGAATTACTGGAATCAGATTTTTCATATTCGCTTGCATCTCTTTTGTTGCTTACGCATGAAATTATCACAATCGATAAAAATAAAATCTCTGCAAGAATTAAAACTCTGTTCATGTCTGCACCTCGCTAAATGCGCTAACTAATCCTTATTATTTGATTATTGACTATTCTGATAGCCACTGCATTATCAACAGCATTCAGATTAATCTCCGATAGAACATGATTAGATTCTATTTTTATAAAAAGTGCAGTTTTCAGATCAGGCAGTGAAAATGACAATAATTTATAATTTTCTTCCAAAAAAAGACTGCCATCCATTTCTTGAAGTACAGGAAAAGAAACTGATCGCAGCAATGAATTTTGAGATATCGTCAGTGATTTTACACTGACAAGATTAGGCATCGATATTTCCTCTAAATCGCTATCGCTAAAACTAAGATACCCAGTAATTTCAGTACAATGTAAAATTGCTTCAAGCTCGGTTCCGGTTGTTATTTCCAGATCACCAATGCATGGATCAGTTTCTATATCTTCATCAACACCGGAATCAACATCAACACTGGAATCAGAATCAGCATCAGGATAAATATCATTTTTGTTTTCATTAAAATCTGACTCAACAAATAAATCATCATTAAAATCAATATCTTCCATCACTTCCAAGTCAATTATAAATTTATTTTGCGATTTCTCACAGGAAACAAAAACCATCAAAATCATAAAAACCATGTTAATTAAAAGTTTTTTCATGGCATTTCTCCAAAAGAAATGTAATCACGCCATCGGCTTAAAATTATTAAAACAAATTCAGCTGATTTTAACTCAAGAGTGTTTGAAACACAAAAATTGCTGTTTTTTCAGTTGCCGGAGTTACAGAAATCGGTTTTCTATCTTGACAAGACCTCCTCTTTTGCTATTATTCTGACTGTTTTGTTCTTAAGAGGAAATTGATGTATAGAAAGTTCCTGAAATCTAAAATACACAGGGCAAGGATAACGGGTGCCGATCTGGAATATCAGGGAAGCATCACGATCGATAAAAACCTTATGGAACTTGCCGACATAAAACCGTTTGAATTCGTTGACATATGGGACATCACAAACGGTTCAAGGTTCGAAACTTATGTTATTGAAGGTAAAAGAGGTTCCGGAGAAATATGCGTGAACGGTGCGGCAGCAAGACTTGTTTCCAGAAACGACCTTATTATCATAGCAAGTCACATTTACATTTCTGAAGATTCAGATACTCCTGAGCCAAAGATAGTTTTTGTTGATCCAGACAACCACCCAGCTTAGGATTTAACATGACCAGAGACCATCGGCTTTTCAGAAGAGCTCCGATATCACTTAAGATCAGAATGAGTGAAAGCGGTGATGACATAAGCATAAAATTTGACACTGCGAATCTCAGTGAAGGGGGAATATTCGTTAAATCCTCCGTCCTATGGGAACCGATGCAGGAATTTGATCTGTCATTCCTTCTTCCCGATCATGATAAAGAAATAAAAGTAAGGGGCGTTGTTGTCAGAAATGAGGATAAATACTCACTTATCACTGACGCTGACGAAGAAGAATCAATCCCTGGAATGGGAATAAAATTTATTAATCTGTCTGAAGAAGACCGCATGGCCATCCGGGAATATATAGATTCTCTTACAAGAGCCTGATCTACCCTGCTTTCGCTTTCTTTCTGTACTCAATTACTTTCTGGGCGACAAATGACATCAGTTCCTTCAGTCCAGTCCTTGTGATTCCGCTGATCTCAAAATAAGGCTTCCCTTCAAGATATTTCTTAAGTTCTTCCCTCATTTCATTCTGTTCTTCAGTATATATGTCAGTTTTGTTAAGTACAAATATCTGTTCTCTTGTCGCAAGTTCACTGTTGAAAAGCTCAAGCTCTCTGTTTATTATCTGAATATCATCAATAGGTGACTTTCTTGCCGGATTTATCTCAACCATGTGAATAAGGAATCTTGACCGTTCAACATGTCTCAGAAACTTGTCACCGAGACCGAGTCCTTTGTGAGCACCTTCAATAAGTCCTGGAATATCAGCAATGACATAAGGAATAAAATCATTACCCTCAACCATTCCCAGATTCGGAGTAAGTGTTGTAAAATGATATTCGGCGATCTTCGGTTTTGCATTGCTGACAACGCTTATTAAAGTCGATTTTCCGACAGATGGAAATCCAATGATACCGACATCCGCAAGAAGCTTGAGTTCAAGTCTTACAATTCTTGATTCTCCGGGGATACCGTCCTGAGCATATCTCGGGGCCTTATTTATGCTGTTTCTGAACTTGACATTCCCTCTTCCGCCTATTCCGCCGGCAGCGACAATAACTTCCTGTCCGTGCCTGATTATGTCTGCGATCAGTTCACCGCTGACATTGTCATAGACAAGTGTGCCGACTGGAATATCAACTATCTGAGGCTTTCCCTGATGTCCATACATTTTTGCGCCCATTCCGTTCTGACCGTTCTCAGCTTTAATGTTTTTCTGATATCTGACATCATATAAAGTTCCGGTATTCTCGTTGCCTCTGAAAATTACATCCCCGCCCTTTCCTCCGTCTCCACCGTCCGGACCTCCAAGCGGTACAAATTTTTCTCTTCTGAAACTTACAGCCCCGGCGCCACCATTACCGCCTGTAACGGTTATTATTGCCTGATCAACAAATTTCATTTGTAATCTCCTTTGACACCCGGTATAAACCGGATAATAAAAAAAAACTCCCGATTAACGGGAGTTTAAATAATAACTTATAGTATAAACTATGCTTCTACGGGAAGTACACTTACTCTCTTTCTTGATGTTCCGTTCTTGCGGAATGTTGTGTATTCAACAACACCGTCACAAAGAGCAAAAATTGTATAATCCGTACCAAGACCGACATTTTGACCGGGATGAATTTTTGTTCCGTGCTGACGGATGATTATGTTTCCTGCAATAACCATCTCACCGCCGAACTTTTTGATGCCGAGCCTCTGCCCTGCGCTGTCCCTTCCGTTTTTTGCGCTGCCGCCGCTTTTCTTATGTGCCATAACTAACTCCCGATATTACTTAACAATTTCAAGGACTTTAAGTTGTGTATAACTCTGTCTGAAACCTCTTTTCACTTTGCTTGTTTTTCTTCTTCTTTTCTTGAAGACGATAACTTTGTGACCTTTCATGCTTTTAATGACTTCAAGTTTCACTTTAACATTTGTAAGGTAAGGTTTTCCGATAGATACATTTTCGCCGTCTGAAACAAGAAGAACATTAGTATTTTCAAAAAGTTCACCTGCTTCCTTGTCAAGATTATAAACCAACACTTTTTCTCCGGGTACAACTTTATACTGGTTGCCGCCGAAATCAATCATCGCATACATCGCACTCCTCCGATTATAAAGAGCCTCTACCAAATATCGACGAGGCATTTTACATACTGACCTGTGACTGTCAAGCTTTTTTTAATAAATTTAGAATTTAATTATTGCTGAAAAACCGAGGGTTATGTCCGCAGTGGCTTTATCCACAGGCTTTGTCACAGTCGGACTCGGATCTGAATCGCTTTTCGGACCTGCATCTACAGAGAAATAACCTCTTAAAATATGTCCGTAAACTATCCAGTCTGTCCATAATGAAAAATATCCTCTTCTTACAAGTCCGTCGGTAAGCGAAAACATCGGGAAAAGTGCTGTAAACTTTTTATCGTGGTCTTTTGTTTTTTCACCTTGGAGCTGATAATATCCGATTTCCCACTTAAAAGAAAAACTGTTGTTAAACCAGTGTCTGTGATTAAATCTGAGAGCCTCATGATTTGTACCGAGAGGATGTCCGAGAGAAAGTCCATTTTCGGTATAACCTTCGACTGGATAATTATGATGCCTGTAAAACGAAAAAGCCGTTTTTGTGTATTCCAGTCTGAAAATATCATTGTCCATTGCCATAAAAATACCGGTTACATATGCTCTTTCAAAAAAATTAAAGAAAATATACGGCAGAGTGAAGTCTCCCCAGTCTTCAACCTGCCAGATAGCTCTGATATCTGTACCTGATTCTTCAAAGTAGAACTTAAAAACCTTGATTTGAGGAACAAGTTTGTACATTGGAATATGAAAAGTAAAGTCAACACCCCCATAGCTGTCAGCATCGTATTTTCCTCTTGGAATATTATCTTCACTTCCGATAATAAGTTTCGGGTATTCAACAGCTTTGTATTGATATCGGCCTTCACCGCCATACATCATTGCCCTTGTCATTCCAAGTTCGAAAAAATCAAAAAGCCCCTGAGGACGGTATGTAAGTCTCATTGCCATTATTTCAGGATCTGAAACATCATCTCTTTCATCTTTGATCCAGCCTTTCATAAATACAAAATTCCAGTCACCCCACCACCTCAAGGTTTCTTCATTCTGTATCTTTATCATCCAGTAGGGAGCGGCATTACTCGAAAGGATCATGCCGTATTCACCAGGACCCAAATTCAGCGTATCGCGACCTGCAAGTACAGATAACTTCCAGAGTTTCAACTTTGCATATACCCTTTTCATTTCAACATCAGCACTTTTCCATGCGTGATCGTCATAATAGTTTATTTCGTTCAACTCCCAGTAAAGCGCTAATGAATTGAGAAGCACCATGTTGCCGGACTGTGAGAGTATGAATGTCGAATATTTATCAAATATTCTTCCTGAACTGCCGGGAATAAAATTACCCGACCTGTTTGCATAAAAATATTCAAAACCGGAAGTTGATAAGATCTGCCAGTAGTTTTTCTGATTGATACCGTGAATGAGAGGATTGATTCTGTAATTTGACTTCAAATCATAAAAAGTATCATAAAAACCCCTCGGAAGGATTGTAAACGAATCTGCCGGAACACCGAACCTCGCCTCCAGATAATCTATCGCCAGTCTGTCTTCGGCATTAATATTTATAAGTGGATTGTAATTACATCTTTTTTCATTTTCAGTCTCGTGCTTGAGAACAGGTTCCGCAATGAATCCTCCTGAACATTCTCCGCATACGGTCTGATATGTAAAAAAAAGGATCAGTGCCGTCAGAAGAAATTTCATTTCATTCACCTGTTTTTTCAGGGTCAGTCGAAGTTTTGGTAAGATATACCGCCGAATAATTGTCCTGCTCTGGAGTTATCTCTCTCACGGGAATGCCGTGTTTATCTGAAAAGGCCTGTATAAGTATCTTCATTGCAACCCCGTCATACCACCCCTTCCGTTCAAAATCTCTCATCCACAGGATCCTTAACAGCTTGAAATCTTTATTGGTCGTAATCCTGAGAGGTCTTTTTCCGCAAAGTGCTATAATGGCGTTCTGAAGGTCGTATGCCAGCTGTATCATTTCATCCATGGATCTTTTCTTGCCCGCCATGTTTTTTCTCCGCAATTATTTTACGACAGATTATATCTGAGAGTCCTCGCATCAGTATTCATTTCAGCGACAGCGCCGAGAAGAAAAGCCATATTTGTTGATCCGTGACCTGACGGGAAATTCGACATTACCGGAACATCCTTTTCAAGATGCATCGAAGCCGCAATGTCATACGGATTGACCGATTTATCTGCCGGAGGTCTGAATTCCTTATATGAAAAATCACCGAGAATGACCGCTTTCACACCTTTGAATTTGCCTGCCAGTCTCATCTGGGTAATAAGTCTGTCGATTCTGTACGGTACTTCGCCTACATCTTCAAGAAAAAGTATCGAACCGTTAAAATCGGGTTCAAAAGGAGTACCGATAAGTGAAACGAGCGTTGTAAGGTTTCCACCTTTAACAATTCCTTTGGCAGATCCGTGAACAATAGACTTAATATTCTTATTGAAAATAGAAAAAGCCTTATCTTTTCCGGACACAAGTTCAAATATCTGCGCTTTTGAATATTTATCTATCATATCAAGGGTTGTGATGTTCGGGCCGTGAACAGTTACAAAACCGCATTTTTCCACAAGCCAGCTGTGAATTGCTGTAACATCACTGAAACCGATGAAAAGTTTTGGATTTTTCCTGATAACGCCAATGTTTTTCTCAAATGATTCCAGAAGTCTTATTGAACCGTATCCGCCTCTTGCTGTCCATATCGCCCCGATACTGGAATTGGCAAATGATTTTATGATAATATCTGATCGCACAGAGTCACTTCCGGCAAGAAAATTATCGTGAGAAAATATCGCTTTATCGATAACAGGCCTGATCTTGTTAAGTTTCAGTTCAGTGATTCCTGCATTAAAATGAAGTCTGTCAAAAGGTGATGAAGGTGCAACTATCGCAACTTCTTCACGGAATCCTACCGGTTTAAATTCAAAAAAACTGCTTTCCATTTAATACGCTCCAATAATCATCTCAGTACGCATTGTAATACCAAATTTTAACCCCTTTTCCCATTTTTTTTGTAATTCAGGCAAAATGTATTAAACTTCCCCTGCATTTTTCTGGATTAGGAACATGGCTGACGAGAAAAATAAAAGTATAAAACAGCCCGAAAAAAAAGAGCATACTCTTGATGACATTAAAGAAATGCGCAAACTTCTCATGCGCTCACTCAACAGTGTCAGCAGTCTTGATGCTTCAATTAAAGATATCGGCAAAAAGATAAATTCCAAAGATCAGGGCGAAGCGAACAAATTCTTTATTGCAATTTCACTTCTCGGACTGGTCATCATTCTTGCGTTCTTCTTTTATTTCAGAACAAAAGTTGTAACGATATCAGAGAGATATGATCTTCTTCAGAAAGAGAATGATTATCTTAAAAAAGAGATCTCCGATCAGAAGGAAAAGCTTGCTGCCGTTGAAAATAACGATATCAAAGCATACAACCTCTACCTTGCATTGAAAGAAGGCGAACCGGATCAGGCGTTCAAACTGTATAGAGAATTCAATCTTTCGGCTCTTTCCAGACTTGAGAGAATGATAATTGATTCTGAAACCAGTCTTATAAAACAGAAGACAGCAGTCAAAAAATTTGAAGAAGGCAACATACTTTTCAACAGAAAAAGCTATGAAACGGCTATCGACAAGTTCAAGGAAAGTCTTGAAATATCATCAAGCGGTGAACATGTCGCAAATCTTTTCTATCTTACTTCGCTATGCTACTACAGAATGAAAGATTACAATAAGGCTGCAATATCATTTGAAAGATTCCTTTTTGTAAATTCAAAGAAAGACTTCCAGAAAGACCGTGCAGAACTTCTTCTGGGTGTCTGTTACGAAAAAATGAACCAGCCTGACAGAGCAAAGAACTTCTATGCTCAAATCTTAAAAGACAACAGATATAACAGATACTATCCCACAATCCGTGACAGATATAAAAACATCGATAAAAAACTTGAAAAACAGAGAGACGGTGACGATTGATCCTCAGATAACAGGCGGCTGTCCGGTTTCTTCAATGACAGAAAGCCACAATTGACCGTTTGTGTCTATTTTCTTTCTTTTTGATGTTGCAAGTTCCATCGGGATGTGAATGAACTGACCGTTCAGATATCCGACAACCATTCCGGTTCGTCCTGTCATTCCTGCATGAACCGCCATCTGGGCAAGCTGGGAACAGAAAATAGAATCGTTGGGTGTCGGAGAACACGACCTTATAATATAGCTCGGATCTATATATTTTATACTGTGATGAACACCTTTTGTCTTCAGATAACTCCGTATTTTGTCCTTAATGAAAACACCAATATCACCAAGTCTCACATTACCGGATTCATCCCGTTCAAGATTTTCAGGATCTCTGACATATCCCTGTCCCGCACCTTCCGCAACAACTATAACACAGTGCTTTTTTCTTCTCAGTCTTTTCTCTACAAGATCAAGAAAACCTCCGTCACCGGTCATTCTGAAATCCATCTCTGGAATAAGACAGAAATCAACCTGATTTGTGGCAAGAGTGGCATTTGCAGAAATAAAGCCTGACTCTCTTCCCATGAGTTTGACAATACCTATGCCGTTATGTATCGAAGTTGCTTCGGTATATGCCGAATCTATCGAATCACAAGCTTCCGAAAAAGCGGTCTCTGTTCCGAAAGAACGGTCTATGTAATTGATATCATTATCAATTGTCTTGGGAATTCCTATCACTGATATCTTGAGATTCCTTTTTTCGATCTCTTTTATTATATCCATCGCTCCGCGCTGAGTTCCGTCACCGCCTATTGCATAAAGAACATTAACCCCCAGCTCGACAAGCCTGTCCACCATTTTAACGGGATCCTGTCCGCCTCTTGAAGTTCCTATCATAGTACCGCCGCGAAGCTGCATATTCTCAACCATTGCCGGAGTCAGGTGCCGCACCTCATAACCCAGATCCTTGACCAGCCCCGCATAACCGTAATTTATGCCGAATGTTCTCTGATTGTTATAACGGTAATAGTTCATCACAACAATTCCCCTTATCACAGCATTCAGTCCGGGACATATTCCGCCGCAGGTCACTATTGCAGAAACCGTTTCACCCGGTTCAAAGAAAAGTTTTTCACGAGGACCTGCCTTTTCGAATGAAGGAACAGCACATTGAGATCCTGTTATTGAATCGACCACACTCTTATCAATATATGCCAGCACCCTTTCATCTTCAGGCACCATCTGGGACTCATATATTTTTTTATTTGCAGTCAGCGGAGATACAAAGTTCTGGGTTCCGATTTTCTTTATCAGCAGATCATACTTGAAAAGATCATTATCATTCGCATCAACTTTTTTTCCATTTCCGTTCGCCATAAATTTTTCTCCCGGTTACTGTTCAATTAATTCAATATATTGAGCCGATTTCACAAAAAGCACAGGCGGCAGATCTTCATATCTTGCTATCTGCTTGTCAAAAAACAGCTCATTCAGTCCGAATAGTCTAACTCCGCTGTCTTTCGAGAATTTACCAGGAAGCCCCATCATAATAAGATCTGAATCAGCTGAATATTTTCTAAGGATTTCGAGAATATCGACTTCTTCTTTTTCAATGATAACGACATGCCCGCTCAATCTGGAATTGTCAAGAAGAGTCTGCATCTCAGCCCTGCTCTGTTCAACTGTTTCCGAGTTTTCGATCATTCTTATTATTTTTATACTTGCTTCAGAATTCAAAGTAATGATATGAGCAAGAAGAACCATGAGATTTCCGTTTGATTCTCCACGCCACCAAATGTCTATCCTGTTTAATTTATTCAACTTTGAGCTGTTAGCGAGCATCAGGATATTTTTCTTCTTTTCCATAAGCTTTTCAAAAAGCTTTAAACTGTCCAGTTTTTTCATATATTCTATTAAGACCGTGTGTACTTCCAGACCTCCGGGATGACTTGTAAAAAGAACC